>Ga0207952_1000854_pt1 | contig 17589 bp, 32 predicted proteins | sample SubbioR12Aug_8Ca_FD_184831 | JGI IMG/M metagenome (GOLD analysis project Ga0207952, IMG submission 184831) | Serpentinite rock and fluid subsurface biosphere microbial communities from McLaughlin Reserve, California, USA - CR12Aug_8Ca (SPAdes) | ecosystem: Environmental > Terrestrial > Deep...
GAACCTGGATTTCAAATGTATACATTTACGTTTGGATAAGATGTAACCCAAGTCCCTTGTTACTGTGGATACACATAGAAGAGTGACAAATTCATTTAAAACAAAAAACTACACCCATAATGGGGAAATGAAGATTTGATAAGTAACTCATGGAATAAAACCGAAGGGGAAAGCATTTCTCAACGAGTAATGGGAAAGGTAAGACCAGATATCCCATTAAAATCTAGAATTGAAGAAGCACAAAGAAAATTACAATTTCAAATAAGCAAATTAGAAGGAATTAATGAAAAATTACAAAAAAAACATGACGGAATTTTTGAAAAAGTAGTTAATGCTCAAAAAACACACAACAATGCATATGCACAAGCATATGCAAACGAGCTTGTCCAAGTTAGAAAAATGAAAAACATGATAAGCGGAGCAAAATTATCAATGGAACAAATTCAGTTAAGACTTAACACAGTATCTGAACTTGGAGATGTGGTAGTTACACTTAGTCCATGTATGTCAATAATCAAAGGATTGAGTCCTTCACTAAGTGGTATCATGCCAGAAGCAACATCATCTATGCAAGACTTGTCACAAATATTAGGAGATGTAATGAGCGGATCTTCTATGGAAGGAAATGATTTGATGAGTATTGGAAATACAAATAACAATGCAGACACATTAGCAATTCTTGAAGAAGCACATTCAATAATTGCAGGACAAACCAAGTCATCAATACCAGACATTCCAGATACGCTAAAACAAGGTACATCCCAAAGAAGAACCTCAGATGTTTTAATCTAAAAGTCCATACATTATTTTATTTTCTTTTTACTTTTTTGAATTAAAATTTTTTTAATTCTAGATATGGTAGGATAGCTGTATCCCCTACGACGATAATTTGCAATCATCATCTTCCAATTTTTTAATCGCCATTGGGCCTGTTCAGAAGTAACAGAGTGAACCTCTTTTTGGATGATGCTTTTTCTACCAACTTTTAATGTCCCAGAGTCTTTAGCAGACCATCTGTTTTTAGCAAATTTTAGACCAGATAAAATATCATTAATTGGCATTTCTTTGAAATATTCTCTTATTTTTTTTAGCTCAACTTCGGTTGGTTCCTCAGAGGTTTGTAATTCAATTACAGGTTTTTGCATGAAATCTGTAAGAGAGGGTAGTTTATGAAATCCATGCTAAATCAGAATTAACTAAAGTAGAAAATTATTGAAAAATAATACCGCAAATTAGCAGTCAATTAGTGATAAGCTAGAATTTTTACAAATTTCCATATATAACGCGGTTCCAAAAATTATCACTCCAAATATTATCAGAGGAATTAGGATGAAAATTTTTGTTTTTAGACCCATGTATTACGTTAAATTAATTCATATAAAATTGTCACATGTTTAATCGATCATTATTGTAAATGTGCCCCTGGTGTTAGGATTTTGCAGTAAAGTGATCATTTCTCTGGGCATAAGATCTGATGCCTTGTCACATTTTACAGCCAACGTTCTTGGACAGACAAAATTACTTTTTCGTATCACAATATCTTCATGATGAGTAAGAATTAGATCCTCATGGCCTCTTCCTTCAACAATAAATTCATGTGAGCCTACTTTAATTGAAAAATTAACTTTTGAATTTGGGTTTTGCAATTTTTTTTTAATTGAATCAGGCAAATCAGCACAACTAGCAGAAGCGTTGACACCAATGATACAATCACCGCTTGGAGTGAGATGTGACTCTTTTGTAATTTCAATTGTTTTCTGATGATTTGATCGTATATTTTCATGACCAGAAAATTGAATCTCAAATCGCATGGGAAGAGATGGCACCAAAGCTTAAATTAAACTTTCAAAGCATTGAAATCAAATGCTTCCTGCACAACAAGGCTACGATAGAGCCATCACAGTATTTTCACCAGACGGCAGACTATACCAAGTAGAGTACGCCATTGAGACTGTACGAAGAGGGACTATTGCAGTTGGAATAAAATCCAAAGAGGGAATCGTAATTGCAGTAGAAGAAAAACCAAGAAAATTACAGATTACAGATGTTGCACAAAAAATATTTCAAGTTGATGATCATATAGGAGTAGCAGCAGCAGGATACATTCCAGATGCTAGAAGTCAGGTAGATAATGCCAGATTCTTTTCTCAAAGTAACAAGATGATTTATGATGAAGCTGTGGAAGTTGAAACAATTGCAAAACATTTAGCTGATCAGTCCCAACAATATACACAGTATGCAGGTGTAAGACCATACGGAGTTGCATTAATTTTGGGAGGAGTCGTAAATAACAATGCACAGCTTTACCTTACAGATCCAAGTGGAACATACATTTCATATGATGCAATTGCAATTGGATCCGGTTCTGATCAAGTGACAGACTTTTTAGAAAAAACATACAATCATGAATTATCAATAGAAGATGCATCAGTATTAGCATCTGCAGCAATTTATCTGTCTAGTGAAGATAGAGAAGGGACAAGTCACATCAGAATGGCACAGATTAAAACTAAAACAGAGACATTTGAACTAGTCTCAGATGAGCAGATTGCAAAATATGCAAAAACTGCCAAAGAGAAATATCCTCACGAAAAGAAATAATCATAGTTACATGTGAGATTTAATTACGTTGAAAATTTCTGTTGCAATACCTGAATCAGCACTATCTGATGAATCCTTAAAGCTGGATAAGACACGAAAGATATCCGTACTTGCAAGAGCTTGTGCAATTTTTAAAATAGATACAATTTACGTTTACCAAGAAGGAAATTACAGAGAAGACGGGAATTTGCTTGTAACAATTTTAAGATATCTTGAGACCCCGCAATTTTTACGAAGACGATTATTCCCAAAGATGAACGAGTTAAAGTTTGCAGGTGTGTTGTATCCGTTAAAAATTCCTAGTCATTCAACACCAGCAAATTCTAAAAAGATTAACGTTGGAGATGTAAGAGAAGGAGTGATAGTAAGTTTAAAGGGTAAAAAATTCATCGACGTTGGAATTAATGAATTAATACCATTTTTTGGAAAAGAAAATGTCGGCAAAAGGGCAACAGTCCAATTCAAGTCAGGATATCCAGATTTTTCAGTTAAAGAAATTCAAAGAAATGAGACCCCTGTGTATTGGGGATATGCAGTTAAAGAGAGAGCAAGTTTATTTTCATTGTTGACTGAATGGCAAGGAAACATCATAATTACTTCAAGAAAGGGAAGAACAGCAACAAAAGAACAATTATCAAAACATCTAAGCTCAGATCTTCCTATTTTAGTGGTATTTGGATCTCCTGAAAAAGGAGTTCATGAAATATTGGGCGGTAAAATGAAGAATGTTCAGAATGCAAAAACACTGAATTTCTTTCCAAATCAAGCAACTGAAACTGTACGTCTAGATGAAGCACTTTTAGGAACATTGTCGATAATTAATGCATACAAAATAGGCTAATACAAAATGGCAGAAAAAAGAAATTTCTTAATTTTGGCAATGGGATTGGGAGCAGTAGGAGTAATCATCGGAGCAGTAACGATTTGGAATTATGCAAATAATTTGTTAGTTCCATAATCACATTAAAAATAGTTCGTTAACCACATAATTTTTACAAGTTAACGATGTCTCACATGGTTTATTAGACGGTTGAAGACGACTTCGATTTAACCATGGGTCATCGAAAATACGCGCAACCACGTAGAGGTAGCGCAGCATACTATCCAAGAGGACGTGCCAAAAGTATGGAGGCACGCATAAGAACATGGCCAAAAAATAATTCTGATGAACCAAAAATCTTAGCACACTGCGGTTTCAAAGCAGGTTGTGTTCAATTAGTCACCATTGATGATCGTGAAAAGACTCCAAATGCAGGAAAACAACTTGTAAGTCTTGGAACAGTGCTAGTAACTCCACCAGTTTCAATATTGGGAGTTAGAGGATATTCAAAAGATCATTATGGATTACATGCTGAATTTGACGTATATGCAAAAGAATTTCCAAAAAATATCTCTAAAGAAATTAATTTTAAAAATAAAGAAGGAGCAATGGAAAATGCAGAAAAAATACTTGGCAGAGTCAAAGAAATTTTTGCAATAGTTGCAGTGTCTCCACGTGATGCAGGATTAGAACAAAAAAAGCCATACATCTTTGAAGCATTAGTTAGTGGTGGAGATATCAAAAAACAATTTGCACATGTAAAAGAACTATTAGGAAAAGAAATTAAAATTGATCAGATTTTTGAAACCGGAGCAACAATTGATGTTGCAGCAATTACAAAAGGTAAAGGATGGCAAGGAGTCATACAAAGATTTGGAGTAAAGAAAAAACAACACAAGTCAAGAAAAACAGTTAGAGAAGTTGCATCACTAGGTCCAATTTCACCGGCTAGTGTCATGTATTCAGTTCCAAGAGCAGGTCAAATGGGATTTCATCAAAGAACAGAATATGATAAAAGAATAATGGTAATTGGCAATACAGAAAACAATCAAATAAAAATAAATCCAGATGGTGGTTACAAACACTTTGGTTTGGTAAAAGGAGATTTCATTATTCTAAAAGGCTCAGTTCCAGGAACATATAGAAGATTAATCAAACTAAGAAGTCAAATTAGAAATGCACCAGTAAAAATCACCAAGCCAAATATTTTGGAGGTAGTAATCTAATGAAAACTTCATTATTAACAATAAAGGGAACTAAAGATAGCGAAGTTGAATTGCCATTAATCTTTTCAACTCCATTTAGAGCTGAACTTATTCACAAAGCATTTACAAATCTGACTTCACACAAATTCCAACCACAGGGAAGACATCCAACTGCAGGTATGGATGTAGTAGCAAGATCAAACGATCCACCAACAGGACAGCATCAAGCACGTATTGCAAAGATGAAAGGTGGTGGTGGTGGAAGACAAGGTCAAGCAGGCGGTGTTGCTTCAGTAAGAGGTGGAAGACAAGCTCATCCTCCAATAGTTGATAGAGTAATTTTTAAGAAATTAAACAAAAAGGAAAACAAGTTAGCATTTTGTTCTGCAATAGCTGCAACTGCTTCAAAAGACTTGGTTAAATCAAGAGGCCACAAAATAGAAGGCATTGAATCATTCCCAATTGTCGTAACAAATGACATTGAATCAATTTCAAAAGCAAGCGATATTTTCAAAGTGTTAGAAGATCTAAAATTAATGAAAGACGTAGAAAGACTTCAAGCAAGAAAACCACGTACTGGAAAATCATCACTTAGAGGCAGAAGCAAAAAAGTCGGAAAGAGTGTATTGTTTGTCACAAAAGATGCATCAAAAATTAGCAAAGCATGTGGTGCATTACCAGGAGTCGAGGTAAGATCTGTAAAAGAATTGAGCGTGTTAGATTTGGCACCAGGATCTGATCCTATTAGATTAACAGTGTATTCAAAAGCAGCAATAGAAGAAATTGCAAAGATAAAATCAACACATCTAGAATTAATGGTGAAAATAAGATGAATGTAGATCAAGCAAGTAAAATTATTTTGAAACCATACATTACTGAAAAAACATTTGCGATGGTAGAAAATGAAAGCAAAATTTGCTTCATTGTAGAGAGATCAGCAAGCAAACCACAGATAATTGAAGCTGTAAATGCATTATACAATCAAAAAGCTACTCAAGTAAACACAGCAAGAACAATTTACGGTAAAAAGGCATTTGTTCAATTTGAAAGTACAGAAAAAGCCAGAGACTTAGCCACAAAGATAGGAATGCTATAATATGGACAACAAGGCTTCATCAATACAAAGAGAGGATAAGTAAGATGGTCAAAGAATTTCTATATCGTGGATTACCAAAGGAGGAACTAGACAACATGTCACTAGAGAAATTATTTTTAATATTTAATTCCAGACAAAGACGTTCACTTACACGAGGAATCACAGATGACAAGAGAAAACTGATCGAAGAGATAAAATCTGCAAAAGCTGGAAAAACAAAAAATCCAATCAAAACTCATTCTAGAGATTTAATTATTCTACCATACATGGTAGGTGTCACAGTAAATGTTTTTTCAGGAAAAGAATTCACTCCAGTTTTAATTAAAACTGAAATGATAGGACATTATCTTGGAGAATATGTCATAACAAACAAAAGAGTTCAACATGGTGCACCAGGTGTCGGCGCATCAAGATCCAGTCTCTACGTACCATTAAAGTGATTATCATGGGCAGATTCAAATACGCATTCCAAAATTTTGACGCAACTAAACATGTTCGTTCTTCACTAAGAGAAAAAGACATTTCACACAAACATGCACGTGAAGTAGCTGTTGCAATTAAAGGACTGTCAATTGAAAGAGCCAGAGACTATCTTCAAGCAGTAGTCAATAAAGAAAGGGCAATTGCATTTAGAAGATTCAACAATCAAGTTGGCCATAGATCAGATCCTGGAATGATGTCTGGTCGTTATCCACAAAAAACAGTAAAAGAGTTCATCAAAGTATTAGATAATTTAGAATCAAATGCAGAATACAAGGGAATGGATTTAGATAGATTAAAAATTGTAAACGCAACAGTTCACAAAGGTGTGATTGTAAAACGATTTATTCCAAGAGCAATGGGAAGGGCCACTCCAAAAAATAATGTGTTAACACATGTAGAATTGGTGGCACAGGAGATATAACATGTCAGCTGTAAAAAATGTAATTAAAGACAACTACAACATGATGCTTCTCAAAGATTACTTGAGAGTAGCAATTAAAGATGCAGGATTTTCACATGCAGAAATTTCAAAAACACCAATGGGAACAAGAGTTGCATTACATGTAACACGACCTGGAATAGTTATTGGAAGAAAAGGTTCAGGAATTAGAGAGTTAACAGATAAACTTGCAACTGATTTTAAATTAAAAAATCCACAAATATCTGTAGTTGAAATAGCAAAACCAGAACTATCACCAAGTGTAATGTGTAACAGAATGGCATCACATTTGGAACGAGGTACAGCATTTAGAAGAGCTACAATGTGGACATTAAAACAAATTATGGATAATGGTGCTATGGGAGTTCAAATTACAATCTCAGGTAAATTGCGTGGAGATCGTTCAGCATTTGAAAAACACAGTGCAGGAATTTTACCAAGAGCAGGACACCATGCAGAGGTAATTGTTGATGAGGACATTGCACACGTTAAAACTGCAATGGGATTAATCGGAATTAGAATAAGAATTGCAATTAATGAAAAATTCATTCCAGAATTCGAATTAAAAACACAAAAACCAAAGAAAGCAAAACAAATCAAAGACAAAGATACCGGAAAGATGAGAGACGAAACAGAAGTAGAACGCAAAGCAAGAACAGAATCTGAACAAATTGCAATTGAAGAAGAGAAGATGAAAGAACTTGAAACATTAGAAGAAGAGGAGGCAAAATTGCTATGACCCGATTATCAATGAAGACAATAAGAGAATTAAATGAAAAAGATCTTAAAAGTAAAATTCAGGAAACAAGAAGTGAACTTGCAAAATTAAGAGTAGATGGTTCTAAAGGTACATTAAGAAAAGAAAGTGGAAAATTAAAACCACTAAGACACGACATTGCAAGAATGATGACTAGAGTAAATGAGTTGAAAAAGAAATGATTACAGAACAAAACATAACATCACATGAATTAATTGGATTACACACAGAGATCACTGAATCATCTAATTCACAGATTATAGGATTAAATGGAACGATTACAGATGAAACAAAATCAATGATAATAATGGACACCAAGAATGGAACTAAAATGATTGCAAAATCCAACAATAGTTGGAAATTTACCTTAGATGGTAAAGATATCATTGTAAACGGTATGCAAATTGCAAAAAGATCATTTGATAGAATAGGAGGAAGGGCTTGACATTAAATATTGGATTAAAAGTAAAGGCGCCAAGCAGAGAATGCACAGATGCACATTGCCCATTTCATGGAAAACTATCAGTGAGAGGAAAATTATTTGACGGTAAAGTTACAAGCAACAAGGCAAAGCAGACAATCACATTACAAAAAGAATCACCAATTTACTATCTAAAATTCAAAAGATATGCAAGAAGTAAAAACACAATTCATGCACATGTACCAGAATGCATCGATGTTCAAACAGGTGATCATGTATTGACTGCAGAATGCAGACCAATATCAAAATCAGTATCATATGTAGTAGTAGAGGTTAAAGCATAATGGCAAAACAAGCAGGCAAAGGAGTATCAGAATTTCGTCCTCGAGTAACAAAAGCAATTCCAATAGGAGCACAGATAGTATGTGCTGACAATACAGGTGCAAAAATTTTAGAGATTGTCATGGTACAAAGACATCATACAAGACATGCACAATTAGCAGCTGCATCAGTTGGAGACTTTTGCAATGTTGTTGTAAAAAAAGGTCCTGCAGAATTAAGAAAGCAGGTGTATGGTGCAGTTATAATTAGACAGAAATATGCAGTTCGTAGATTAAACGGTGTAAGAGTGTGCTTTGAAGACAATGCAGCTGTTTTGATTACTCCAGAAGGAGAAGTCAAAGGAACTGACATCAAAGGACCAGTTGCAGCAGAAGCTTCAGAAAAATGGCCAAGAGTAGCTAATTTGGCATCAATGGTGGTATAAAATGAAACCAACAAAGATGCGTAACAGTTTGATTTACAGGGCAACGTTCCATACTAGAAGTAAACAACTTGGAAGTCAGCTATCAGATGATCTTCGTAAAAAATATGGTAAAAAAAGTGTCAGAGTAATAGAAGGAGATAGCATAAAAATTGTAAGAGGAGAGTTCAAAGGAGTAGATGGAAAAGTATCCAAAGTTTCTACTAAGAAAAGCAGTGTAGCTATAGAAGGAGTTAAAAAAGAAAAGACAAAAGGAGACAAATTTGACGTCTACATACACACATCAAATCTTGTAGTTACAGGATTAAACACGGATGATAAATGGAGAATTTCAAAATTAGAAGGTAAAAAACCAACTGAAAAACCAAAAGCAGTAGTAGAAAAGCCAACAAAAAAAGAAGAAACAACTGAAAAACCAAAAGCGGCAGAAAAAACAAAGAAAGAAGAGACAACTAAAGAAACATTAGTACCTAAAAAAGGAAAAAAGGAAGTTGAAAAATAATGGTTAGCATATCTGGAAGTAAAAAACTCAAAAGACAAATGGCCCCTCAATTCTGGGGAATTAAGAGAAAAGACAAACGATTTGTAATTACAGTTAGACCAGGACCACATAAAAAAGAATATTCTGTACCAACTGCAGTATTTTTAAGAGACGTATTAAAAATTGTAACAACACTAAGAGAGGCAAAAGCAGCAATCTATTCTGGCAAAGTAAAAATCGATGGCGTAGTTAGAAAATCACTTCATCATGCAATTGGATTAATGGATGTTGTAGAATTAGAAAATGTTCCAGAAGTTTATCGTCTAGTTCCAATGAAAGGAAAATTACTAAAACCATTACAAATTAAAGAATCAGAAAAAACAAAAAAACTAGTCAGAGTTACAAGTAAAACAACAATCAGCAAAGGCAGAATGCAAATAGGATTTCATGATGGACGTTCAACAATTTCAGATTCCAAAGTAAATGTTGGAGACACATGTTTAATTCAAATTCCAGATCAAAAAATTCTTGAAGTTATAAAATTGGAAAAAGGCGCACATGTTTTGGTTACTCGTGGTATTAACGCAGGACAAATGGGAACAATTGAAAGCATTGAAGAAGGAACTTACATTTTACCTAAACGTGTAGTGCTAGTTTTAGGTGATAGAAAAATCGAAATTCCAACAGACATCATACTAGTAGTAGGAAAACAGGAGCCTCTAATTCAAATAAAGTGATCTTATGTCCCAAATAACAGAATCTCCAATGAAGAAAATAACTTTAGAAAAAGTTGTCCTAAACATGGGTTTAGGAAAATCTGGAGATATCATTGTAGTAGCAAAAAAAGCACTAGATCACATCTCTGGTAAAAAATCATCTGCACGAGAAGCAAAAGAAACACAAAGAGAGTGGGGAGTTAGACAAGGAGAACCAATAGGAGTTGCAGTTACAGTAAGAGGACAAGATGCACGTGATTTGTTAAAACGATTACTTGATGCAAAAGCTAATCAGTTAAACGGCAAATCATTTGATAATTTTGGAAACTTTTCATTTGGAATTAAAGAACACATCGATATACCTGGAGTAAAATATGATCCACAAGTTGGAATTTTAGGTCTAGGAATTTCAGTAACTTTGACAAGACCAGGATATGGAATTAGAAAAAGAAGTAAACACAAAGCAAGTGTTGGAAAATCACACACAATAAAAAGTCAGGAAGCAAAGGATTATCTAGTTAAGGAGTTTGGAGTCACGATAGTATAATGGCAAAAGATAGATCATACGAAGCAACTGGAAGAAAGAAACATGATTTTGGAAGAGGTTCTAAATGGTGTAAACGATGTGGAGATTATACAGCTGTAATTCAAAAATATGAATTAATGTTATGCAGACGATGTTTTAGAGAAGTAGCAACATCTTTAGGGTTTAGGAAAAATATGTGATATAAATGCCAGCACAGAACATCTTAGCAAATCTATTTGTAACTTTATACAATAATGAAGCAAGAAGAAAAAGCGATTGCATAATTCTTCCAACTTCAAAATTAGGAATTGAAGTACTCAAAACACTTCAAAAAGACGGATACATTGGAGAGTTTGAACATATTGACGATAAAAGAGGTGGAAAATTCAAAATTGAATTATTAGCAAAAATTACAAAATGTGGAGCAATTTCACCAAGATTCAAAGTAAAAAATACAGAGTACAACGACTGGGAACAGCAATACTTGCCAGCTTACAACAGAGGAATGTTACTAGTAACAACAAATCAAGGAGTCATGTCACACCATGATGCCGTAAACAAAGGATTGGGAGGATTTTTGATAGGATATGTCTACTGAGCAGATTGAAAAATTCCAAGAAGTGGTAGATATACCAGAAGGGGTCAAAGTAACATTAAAGAAAAATATGATGCATTTTGAAGGTCCACTTGGTAAAACTCACAAAAACTTTAGAAACATTCCAGTAAACATTGAAATCAAAGACGGTAAAGTCATACTAAAATCACAAGGGTATAGAAAAAGAGACTATTCCATACTTCATACTGCAAGATCAGTTATCAGAAATCTTTGTGAAGGTTTGGTAGTAGGATATACAATTAAAATGAAAATAGCATTTGCACACTTTCCAATCACAGTAAAGGTACAAGACAGAACTGTTTTAATTGAAAACTTCCAAGGAGAAAGATCTTCTAGAATTACAAAAATCATAGGAAATACAAAAGTAGTTCCAAAAGGAGAAGATGTAATTTTAACCGGAGAGGTATGGAATCACATCACTCAAACAGCTGCAAACATAGAGCTTCGCAGTAAAGTAAAAGACAAAGATCATAGAGTCTTCTTAGATGGCGTTTACGTATATGAGAAGAAAAAAGGAATAGAAAAATAACAAATTTCCAGATATCAATTATAGCTCATGACCCTAGATCCTGAATTTTCAAAACAAACTTCATCATTAATTGAACAAACTTTAGAACTATACAAAACAGCTGGAGCATCACCAAGAGTTGGAGAACTTTGGAATTGTCAAAATGTTGGCGATTTTCTTTGCGGGTTTTTTGTTGGAGAGATGGTAGGTTCAGCATTAAGTGCATTTCAGATTGTACACAAACGCGAACCAACAGCAGATGAGCACATGGAAATAATTGAACTTGTTGAAAATCATTCCAAAGAGATTAAAGAATTCTTTGCAAAATTCAACTAAAGACATTCAAGTTTAAGATAAATCCCATGGGCGCAAGGATTAAATCGCTTTTACTAAGGTACAAACTTGTGCCTCCCTAGCTCAGCGTGGTAGAGCATCCGACTGTTAATCGGATGGTCATCAGTTCAAGTCTGATGGGAGGCGCTTCTTATCTTAGTCTCAAATTTTTAATCATCATTTAGCAAATTATGTAAAAATTACACATATCATTTACAAATGTTTCTAAATTCGAATTTAGAAATATTGATCGATTGACACTATTTGGTTTACTCTATTAGACAGGTTAGATCTAATAGATGATCGCATATCTAGTATAATGCAGGAGGATTACATTGGTCAGAACTAGAAGGGCCAACAGATATTGTGTTGACTGTGGGGCCAGACTGGTGTATTATCCAAGATTATCTAACCCAAAAGCACCAAACGAACACAGAGTACTAGTATATGCATGTCCTGATTGTACCGAGGATTTTGAAAAACCAAAGATGTTCTCAATTAGACGAAATCAGGTAGATGATCCTCTTGAGACAGTGGAGATAGAGATAACCCAAATCCAGAAAAAAACTGGTTGAAAGTGAAGGAATTTTATTAGCAGATTTACAAGTTTGAAAACAAAATGGAAAATATGAAATCTAGAAGTAATGGGTGGTACATTTTACCGATATTTCTAGGATGGATTGGCGGATTAATTGCGTACTTTATCTTACGACGTGATGATCCTAGAAAAGCAAAAAATTGCTTGTATTTGGGGATAGTTTTAGGAATCGTCGGATTAATTCTCAACATCATAATCATTGCACAGATGCCAGAGTTTACGCCAACTTTTAATGCCAATATCTAAAAAACATGCATAGAATATCCATTGCAAACAGGCGTAGATTTTGATTATTTCTAAATTCGAATTTAGAAACATTGTAAATTTAGACAGGCAGATACTTGAATTTAGAATCATATAGAACTAGTCTAAGATATGAAATGATGGGTACCTCAAGAATGCGAGATAATGTGGAAAGATGGTTGATTCATGAAGGTCTCTCATTTGAGGACATGAAAAATACGGAAAATACATTTCAAATATTGGTAAAGCATGCAGGAAAATACGGAATTCCCGCGGAAATTTTTGAGCCAAAATCTCAACCAGGAGTAATTGTCATAGGGGCAAAAGTGATAATGAAAGATAATCAAATTTCAAGATATTTGGGATTTACAGAAGATGAAAAAGAAAAATTTGAGAGAAGAGTTGCAGAATATTGTAACTCGATACAAGCAATTAATCGAATTGTTACCGAAGATGGTAAGCAAAAGGTAGGGGTATTTGTCGTATTAGATGACAAAGACAACATAAACCAGCAAACTGTTCTAGATGCGCTAAGCAGAGTATCAGAATTACATGAAAAAACATCTAGGTTTTTGATGAAAACTTTCTAGTTTGATCATCTTTTAAGATGTCAAATAGATGATTTTCAGACAAATAATTTCAAACATACTTCAAAATTAAAAAATTACACAAAATGTTGAATTTATCAAAATTACGCCTACGCGTTAAACCCCCCTTGAAAAAAACTATGTTTAGTCATAATGTGATTTTATCAAAAATGCTCGTTTTGATGGGGGGGTTAACACTTGTGCCTAGCAGGGAAAAGCAACCACAAAACCACCTAGATGGTCCACCTAAACATGTGTCATGTTTTATTGTCGTGCGTAAAAGCTAAACCCCCAAAAATTTGTGCGAAAATAAAGAAAAAATGAAGAATTATTCTTCAATTTCTACAGGTTGAAGTGCATATACTTCAGTTGGACAAATTCCATCTTCAGTAACATCATAGCCAATAATTGCATGAGCTACAACATTTTCATCTTCAGTATCAGTAATGGTCACTGATTTTTTAGATTTTTCTAATGATGGATTTCCATTGATTTCTTCTACACAGAGGGAATCAGGGTTTAATCCTACTTGATGTGCATGAATCTGTTTATTTCCTGGAGTTTGTTCATCATCATCATTGAATGAAGGATGAACAGCAGCAACATATACAACCACATTACCATCTTCAGTCACAGCATCTGTAACAAAAGCATATACGATAATAGCGTGTCCTTCAGTTGCAGTTCCAATATTTCCAACAGTATTCATGGTAAAACCATCTGCTGAATCAATCTGAAACGCCTTAGAAACAGCAAATACAGGGTTTGCCATCATTGTGAAAGCAAAGACTACTGCAAATGTTGCACCTAAGAGAATTTTCTTATTCATTGGTACAAATCTCGAACAAGAAAAATAAAAGAATTTCGATCAGTCATATGAAATTATTACAAACATAATTTATCGCAAAAAAAGGACCAATTCCTCAGAACTGAGAACAAAAAATCCCAAGGTTTTGATCATTATACCTACCATAAAATAATACATAATCATGTGTATGTAATCGGTAAAAACACCCTGGTATTAGCGAATAGATACAGCAAAAATTAGCGGGACTGCTATTATTCCAAAAATTACCGCAATTTTCACATAGTCCTTCTTCTCAAGGGGCTTGAATCTTCCCATAATACCACATTTTATTTTGGCATATTTTTAATTCATGTGATAAAGTTCAGAAAGCATGCAAATCTAGATCGAGTTAGGGGGGGTATTTTCACCATTTTACGCTGCAACTATATACTAAATTTTTACAGTTTACATTATGGCCCGGATTGGCATTGTCATCGTAATTTTAGGAATTATAATTTCGATGGGAGCTGCCATGTACATGTATACCCAATATCAGACAAATTTCATTGTTGGAAAATCAGGAGAAGCCGTTACAGTAGGACCTGTTGAGTACATTGTAACTTTTGATGGAACACATCAGGGAAACAAGGAAAAAACACCTGAAAACACATTTGTAAAAATCAAAATCATTGCAAAAAACATTAGCAATGAAGACACCAGAATTTCAGGAGGACAATTCTACATTGTTGATGAAAAACAACAAAATCACCGAGCAGTGTATGGCAAGTTTTCTGCAGATGATCTATTAGATCACACATTAGAGCCAAACAAACCAGTAATGTTTACGACACAATTTGACATTCCATATGATGAGAAAAACCAATACAGCATTACAATTCGTCCAACAAAAATACAATCAACAACAGATACAGCTGTAATTTGCATCACTAATTGTTGATCGCAAAAAAAATATTGTCAAATTTTACTAGCGCTGAGGTAATAATGTGTGACTTTAACCATATAACATCTATGAAAAAAGAATCTAGTCATGGCCACATCCAAAGCCAAAAGAGCAGAAGCAGCTAAAAAAGCAGCAAGAACAAGAAAAAGAAATGCCGCTAAAAAAGCAGCTGAAGCCGCAAAAATGGCAGCAAGAAGAAAAAGAAGCAGAGCTGCCAAAAGAGCAGCCGCATCTCGTAAGAGAGCAGCTCCAAAAAGAAGAACCGCCGCTAAGAGAGCAGCTCCAAAAAGAAAAGCAGCTCCACGTAGAAAGGCAGCTTCAAGACGTAAAGCTCCTAAAAGAAAGGCAGCTAAACGAAGAGCAGCTCCAAAAAGAAAAGCAGCTAAACGAAGACGATAGTCTGCTTTCTAACCTTTTTTCCATTTTATTTTGATGTCAAAACAAAATGTTTCTAAATTCGAATTTAGAAATATGTAATGTTTTACTCGTCATTCATTTTTAATTCAGGCAAGACAAAAACACGTTCTGGTTTTATTTTAAGAATAATTCTTTTTTCGTTTTCTCTTTTGAATGGGTAGTGTTCTTTTCCCATGTATTGCAGAGTTAATTTGTCTGCATGCACATAATCATAATCAGGAATTATTTTTTCAACTTTTCCGCGAATTGTTGTCATGTCAAGTGGATTGTTATTTCCTACAACAGATACTGCAACTCGAGGATCACGTAAAATATTTTTGTGTTTGATTCTTCCCTCAGCTGTGTTGACATAAACATAATCAGAATCACAGTTAGCCCATACTGGGGAAAGTTGTGGAGAGCCATCTTTCATCAAAGTTGCAATAAACACGATATTTTTTTGCTGAAATAATTTTACGACTTTATCTTCCAAATTCATCTCAATTTCACTGATCTCTGTTGATCCTCATTGTAGTTTTTTGATCGAGATTATTCAAATCATCAAAAATGGTTGAAAATTTGCATTATTCATGGTCCTTGCTAGAATTCTCCATAATGTTGGTCATGGCACGATTCATGATTTCCATCACCAAGTACTGTGAATAGTCTGCAGAGTTTCCACCCTTTGCTTTTTTTGTTTTTGCAGTCTTTGGAGTAATGGATCTGAGAATTTTCTCAATCTTGACTGATGTGTTATCAATAACTTTAGAGTATTTTGAATCAAAATCATCAGGGGCTGCATATCCCAATAGCTTTGTAGATGTGCTGTAAAATTTTGTGATAGCACCACGAGATTCTTCAATCTTGGCAATTTCAATTAATCCTGCTTCTTTTAGAATATCAAGATGATGGCGAACAGTTGTCAGGGCTTTTTTGTATCCTGTCTTTTTTAGCTCACTTGAAATCTGGTCTGCAGATAATGCGCGGTGGTATAGAATTTCAATGATTTTCGAGCGTGCAGGGTCTTCAATTGCACGTGCGTGTTGGACGCTTGTTGTAAGAATACGATTTACTTTGATTTCCTTCTCTAGTAGTGTAGACATGCTGTTTACTCCTATTAGTTTGATCTAAAAGATCCACGTATCATATTTTTTTGTCTAATCGCATCAATTTTTTTTTGTTATCACAATAGTGATACTCTTATCAAAAGATAATTACCGCTACCAGATTTACTGTAGCATATACAAAAATATTGTTAGCGCTACAACATTTATCACTACCACTACTATCTACATGATATCGGTATCATAATTATAACACCACTACAAATATTTTAAAAAAATAGCAAAAATAAAAAATCTAAAAAAGATATGTCAGAAACATGTAGGGATATGACAAAAATGATTATCCGTAAAATCAATCAAGGAGTGAATTCGAGTTGGATGTTAGCTTGGAGTCAACATCCAGTCATAGTAAAAAAATTATTTGTATTACAGGGAATGGCCAGTTAATTTTTCATATGCAATGACGTATCTGTTTGTCATCTTTTGAATTATCTCAGTTGGTATTGTAGGAGGTACTGGTTCTTTTCCTGCATCACGTGAATCATCAAATTGCTTTTGGTATCCATTCTCAGTTAACCAGTCTCGCAGTATCTGTTTGTCAAAAGATTCTTGAGTTTTACCAACCTGGTATGTCTCCTTTGGCCATAAACGATACTCATCAGGGCCGATAGAATCTCCTAATGTTATTTTCCCGTCTAAAATTCCAAACTCTAGTTTCAGATCAGCCAAAATAAAACCAGACTTGTCTGCCACCTCAGACATTTTTTTGTAAATCTCAATTGATGTTTTTTCAAGCCACAAATATTGTTCTTCATTTACTAGTTTCATTTCCAATGCTTTTTGTTTGTCAATTGGAATATCATGCTCTGATTTTGTTGTAGGATCAAAAATAGGCTCCAAGAGTTTTGCAGCAAGTGTGGTGTCAGTGCCCTGTGGTAGTTTCACCTCGCCTTTTTTCCATCTGTTTATCAGACTGCCATAAAAATAGCCTCGAACCACACACTCTATTGGAAGCATCTTCATCTTTTTTACAAGAATCTCAGTGTCTGATTGTTTTTTTATAAAATGATTAGAAACTGGAAGTGTATCAAACCAAAATTCTGCAAATTTGCACAAAACCTCACCCTTTTTAGGAATATTTTCTTTGAATTTTACGTCATATGCTGAAACCCTGTCTGAGAACTTGAA
>Ga0207952_1000855_pt1 | contig 17566 bp, 11 predicted proteins | sample SubbioR12Aug_8Ca_FD_184831 | JGI IMG/M metagenome (GOLD analysis project Ga0207952, IMG submission 184831) | Serpentinite rock and fluid subsurface biosphere microbial communities from McLaughlin Reserve, California, USA - CR12Aug_8Ca (SPAdes) | ecosystem: Environmental > Terrestrial > Deep...
CCGGTCTGCGGCACGGCGACATAGTAGACGCCGCTCAGGTAATTGTTCGGGTGATTGTGGGTGGGGTGGTAGCTGCCGGGCGGATTGATGTTGGCCCAGCAGCCGGTGATCATCAGCGGAAATTGCTCGACCTGCAGATGCTGCGCGACGCTCCGCGCGACCTTCTCGACCAGCAGGGTGAAGTCGGCGAAGGCCGGACGCGTGTGCAGATCCTGCGGCGTCTGCCAGTTGCTGCCGCTCGGCACCTTGGGGCGCGGCGCGATGATGGCTTCGATTTCGGCTTTGAGCTTGGCGTTGAAGGCCACGGCGTCCGCCGGTGGAAGGTCGACGACCCAGAGCGGCGTGGGGAAAAGCTCCTGGATTTCCTGCTTCACCTTCATGTCGATTTACATAATGGAACTTCGCGTCGCGTGCATCCGCCACAGCCGGTCAATCTGGGGAAATTGCCGCAATTCAGGAAATCTGTGCGGTCGACAACAACCTGGCCTCTTCCGACAAAGGCGAGCGAAATTTCCACGCGTGGTATAGGAAGGCGTCAAAATTCCGTCGGATTCAGTCGGTAGGGGGCCGCTGCTTCGGTGATCGAGCCGGTCGCCCAGGGATGAGGTTGGTGGCAAAAACTGCACAAAGGCCAGCAATGGGAGCCGCGCCGCGCACGGAACTGGCCATGGCGCTGGCCGCTGCCCGCACGTCCTACATTGGCGTGGCGGTCTTCACGGGCATCCTGAACGTCCTCTTTCTCACCGGCTCATTCTTCATGCTGCAAATCTACGACCGGGTGCTGCCCAGCCGCAGCATTCCGACTTTGATCGGCCTCTGCGTCCTGGCGTTCGCTCTCTACGGCTTCCAGGCGGTTCTCGACATCGCGCGCAACCGCGTGCTGATCCGCATCGCCGGCGGCGTCGCCGAGACACTCGACCGGCGCGTCTACGAACTCGTCGTCAAGCTTCCGCTGCGCGCGCCGATGATGGGCGGGTTCGAGCCGGTGCGCGACCTCGACCAGATCCGATCCTTCATGTCCGGCGGCGGCCCGGCGGCGCTGTTCGACCTGCCGTGGATGCCGCTCTATCTCGGCATCTGCTACATCTTCCATCCGTTGCTGGGGCTCACCGCGACAGTGGGCGCGCTGATCCTGGTCGCCATCACGGTCGTCACAGAATTCAAGGTGCGCCAGCCTTCGATCGAGGTGTCGGCGCTGGGCAGCCGGCGCAACAGCCTGGCCGAAATGAGCCGGCGCAATTCGGAGGTCCTCCATGCCATGGGCATGGTCGGACGGTTTGCCGCCCTGTGGTCGGACCATGGCCGGCACTATCTCGCCGCCCATCAGCGCGCCGGCGACATCACCGGCGGTCTGGGCGGCCTGTCGCGGGCGCTGCGCATGATGCTGCAGTCCGCGGTGTTGGCGGTCGGCGCCTATCTCGTGATCAATCAGCAGGCCACGGCCGGCATCATCATCGCGGGATCGATCCTGGCATCGCGCGCGCTGGCGCCCATCGAGCTGGTCATCGCGCAGTGGCGCACCTTCGTCGCGGCGCGCCAGAGCTGGCACCGCCTCAACAATCTCCTGATCCGGCTTCCGGTCGAGGAACATCCCATGGCGTTGCCCAAGCCGAAGAATTCGCTTTCCGTCGAGCAGATCAGCGTGGCGCCGCCCGGTACGAACATCGTGGTCGTCCAGGACGCGGCTTTTGACCTGAAGGCGGGCCAGGGGCTCGGTATCGTGGGCCCGAGCGCGTCCGGCAAGTCGTCGCTCGTGCGCGCCATCGTCGGCGTCTGGATCACCGTGCGCGGCAAGGTCCGTATCGACGGCGCGACGCTGGACCAGTGGTCGTCCGAGGCGCTGGGCGAACACATCGGCTATCTGCCGCAGGACATGGAACTCTTTGCCGGGACCATCGCGCAGAACATCGCCCGCCTCGAGCCGTCGCCGGCGTCGGAGAAGGTGATTGCCGCGGCCCGGGCGGCCGGCGTCCATGAGATGATCCTGGCACTGCCCAACGGCTACGAGACGCAGATGGGCGAGGGCGGTACCGCCCTGTCGGCGGGGCAACGGCAGCGCATCGGCCTCGCGCGGGCGCTCTATGGCGATCCGTTCCTGGTCGTGCTCGATGAGCCGAATTCAAGCCTCGACCAGGATGGCGACGAGGCCTTGACCCGCGCCATCCTCGGCGTTCGCGCGCGCGGCGGCATCGTCGTCGTGGTCGCCCATCGTCCCAGCGCCGTGGCCGGTGTCGATCAACTGCTGGTGATGCGAAACGGCCGCCAGCATGCCTTCGGTCCCAAGGATGTCGTGATCAAAGAGGCGATGAAGGCGGCGCAGCCCGGCAATCCGGCGGCTGCTCCGGTCACCGCCCCGGGCATGGTCTCGGTTCCGGCGGTGCTGCGTGCCAACCGTGGACGGGAGACGCCCACATGAGTGATCCGGTCGCGACCCAGCATTCGACGCGGCGACCGCTCCTGCTGGGCGGCGTCGCCGTCCTGCTGCTCGTCTTTGGCGTCGGCGGCTGGGCTGCAACGACGCAGCTTTCGGGCGCGGTCATCGCGTCCGGCAAGCTGGTCGTCGATTCGAACGTCAAGAAGATCCAGCATCCAACCGGCGGCATCGTCGGCGAGCTGCTCGTCAAGGAGGGCGACAAGGTCAAGCAGGGCGACGTCGTGCTGCGACTCGACGGCACGCAGACCCGCTCGAGCCTCGGCATCGTCAACAAGGCCCTCGACGAACTCCTCGCCCGGCAGGCGCGCAACGAGGCGGAGCTCAATGGTGCGCCCTCGGTCGCTTTTCCCACGGAGCTCAGCGACCGTGGCGGCGAGCCCGAGGTCGCCCGCCTGATGTCGGGCGAAAGGAAGCTGTTCGAGATGCGCCGGACGGCGCGCGACGGCCAGAAAGCCCAGCTCCGCGAACAGATCCAGCAGCTTCAGCTCCAGATCCAGGGCAACCAGGCGCAGGAGGCCGCCAAGGCCAAGGAAATCCAGCTGGTCGCCCAGGAACTGGAGGGCGTGCGCGTGCTGTGGAAGCAGAACCTGGTCCCGCTCAGCCGCGTGACGGTGCTCGAGCGAGATTCCGCCCGGCTGGAGGGCGAGCGCGCTGCCCTGATCGCCAACGTCGCCCAGAACCGCGGCCGGATCGCCGAACTCGAACTGAAAATCCACCAGATCGATCAGGATCTCAGCACCGAGGTCGGCAAGGAGATGGCCGAGAATCGCGCCAAGACGTCGGAAATGACCGAGCGCCGGGTCGCGGCCAACGACCAGCTCAAGCGCATCGACCTCATCTCGCCGCAGAATGGAAGGATCTTCCAGCGCAGCGTTCATACCGTGGGTGGCGTCATCCAGGCGGGCGAGCAGGTCATGCTGATTGTGCCCGAATCGGACTCGCTGATGGTCGAAGCCAAGGTGGCGCCGCACGACATCGACCAGATCCACGTCGGCCAGCACGCGGTCCTGCGCTTTGCCGCCTTCAACCAGCGCACGACGCCGGAGATCGACGGCGAGGTCATCCATATCGGCGCCGATGTTTCGCAGGACGACAGGGCGAGCGAGCCCTATTATTCGGTGAGAATCCGCGTTCTCGACGGCGAGCTTGCCCGTCTCGAAGGATTGCAGCTCATCGCCGGCATGCCGGTCGAGGCCTTCATCGAGACGACGCCACGTACGGTAGCGTCGTTCCTCATCAAACCGCTGACCGACCAACTCGCCCGGGCCTTCCGCGGCCGCTAGTCCCGCCGTCACTCGACCAGTGCGGCCATGAACTCGGTGAATCTGAACTTTTTGTAACGTGACCTAAGACCTGCGCCACAGCTAAGCTGCCCTGCGAGAAGGCAAAAATTGGGTTGCGGAGCGCTGGGGGGTGCCGTGTCGACAAAGCTGAACATCAACCTGAGCGCCGTCCTGCAGTCGACGATCCAAGGCCTCGCGAACGGTGGGCAGGGTCTGTACGTCTATGCTGCGGCGTACGACGCGAACGGACTGGTGCCGATCGGGCAGGGTGGGGTCAACTACATCACACTCGTCGACGGCTTGAACGCCAATCCGACTGTCCCCACCACCGAGACTTCGATCACCCTGCCGTCGGCGCTGAACGGCGGCAAGATCTACCTGATCATTCAAAGTGTCGCCGCCGGCGATCAAAGCGGCCTCTTCGGACCAGGCGGTGCGATCAATCAGGAATCCGACATCAACTGGAACAACGCGGCCAGCCTCGATTTTCGGTACGACAGCTTCGAGGTCTCCCTCCTGGGCGCCGCCGGCGACGCGGGCAACCTGACCGACGTCAACGTCTTCGGCATCCCGATGTCGGTCGACATCACCTACCCCAACGGCGCCACGTCTCAGACGCGCGGCTACAAGGTCAACGGCGAGAGCATCTTCAACGAAATCGCCGGCATCAACAGCGGCGCCCTGGTGCACCAGTTCACCGAGGGACCGCTCGCAGGTACGTCGCGTCTCGCCGCCGCACCGGCAACGGCGCTGGCGCCCGGCGGGCCGGGCGGCGCTTCCGCGGCCGACTGGACACCCTACGTCGAGTCGCTCGGCGCTGCCGTGGTAGCCGGTACCGTCGACATGAGGATCGCCGGCTTCTTCAACGGCGCCTACACCGTCGATTACGTGAACATCGGCACTACAAGCGTCCCGATCAACGTTCAATACCAAGAATATCACAACGCCGGTCTCTACGATTACACGGTGTCCTACGTGGCCGGCACGGGCAACGCCGGAACCTACGTCCTCAGCCCGACCTCGGCGAGCCAGATCAAGGGCACGATCGAGATCTCGACCGCCGATCTCTCGAACAGCATCTATGCCACGCTGGGCAACGCCCAGATCAAGAACCCAGACGGCAGCTACTATCAGTTCAGCGGCCTGAACAATGCTGGGCAGATTGTCGTCAGTTCGGACATGAACACCGGCGCCAACAACGAATGGGGCGCGGCGTTCGTCAAGCTGCTGACCGGCTTCATCGGCGGCTACATGGGCGGCACGGCCACGCCGCTGAACTCGCTGCTCGGCACCGACCCGATCAACCTCAGCCAGAACTGGAATTTCGATCCGACCTTCGCCTTCGGCGGCCAGGCCGGGGCGGGCCAGCCCGGCGCGGTGACGCCCTTCACCTGGAGCAGCAGCACCTTCGGTACAGGCGTTTCCCACGACCCGTACGCGGAGATCTTCTTCGACAACACCAATTCCTACGGCAACGGCTATTCGGACGCCGTCATGAGCCTGTTCCAGCAGGGCGGGCCCCTGATCCCGACGGGCTACAGCATCGGTCTCGGCAACAACCCGTTCGCAACCTATACCGACAGTCTCGGCGCCAATCCGCTGACAACGTACTTCGATACGCTCGGCAGCAATCCGCTTTCCGCCTACACCGGCACGTTCGGCGCCAATCCGTTTTCCACGACCAACGGTTCTGCCGTCATCACCGTGACGGACGCCAACGCCGCCAGTTACGCCGTCGTCGGCTCTTCGGTGGCAATCTCGGGAGTGACGACCGGCTTCGCCGGATTGAGCGCAGCCCAGCTCAACCAGACCTTCAAGATCACCAGCGTCGATCTGGCGAACAACAGCTACACGATCCAGATCGGCGGCGGGGCCAGCGCGAATGCCACCACGACCGGCGGCGGCACGGGAGTGGCCAGCGCCTCGAACGTCATCACCGTGACGGACGCCGACGCCGCGGACTACGCCATCGTTGGCTCCGCCGTCACGATCGCGGGCGTCGCGAGCGGGTTTTCCGGCTTTACCACGGCCCAGCTCAACAACACGTTCAAGATCATCGGCGTCGACCTGGCGAACAATACCTACCAAGTGGCGATCACCAATGGCGCGACCGCCGTGACGGCTACGTCGGCGGGAACCGGTGGCGGCAGCAGCGTCACCAGCGCCTCCAACGTCATCACCGTGCTGGACGCCAACGCCGCCGACTATGCGGCCGTCGGCGGCTATGTCTCGTTTATCGGCGCAGGGAACGTCGGCGGCATTGCCGCCGGTCAGCTGATCGGCCCGCTGCAGATCCTCAAGGTCGTCGATTCGACGCACTACCAGGTCGGCGTGACGACGCTGGTGGACAAGGTTGTGACGCCCGTCACGGCCACGTCGGCGGCGACCGGCGGCGGCAGCGGCATCGTCAACCAGACCAGCGCGCTCACGGTGACCGACGCCAATGCCGCCGACTATGCCGAGGTCGGTGCGCTCGTGTCCTTTGGCGGCGTCTCGAGCTTTGCCGGCATTCCGCCGGCGGCTCTGAACGCGACCTTCACCATCACCAAGATCATCGACGCGACGCACTATCAGGTGCAGCTCAATAACACGACGGCAAACAGAGCGGAACCCGGCGGCGGCAGCGCGGTTGTCGCCGGCGTCGACGTCCAGGAAATCAACCTCACCCTGTTCGCCGACAAGCAGACCGCGGTTTCGCCGGACACGCTGGCGGAGACGCAGGGTTACACGCCGACGGTGATCTACAATACCTACGATTCCAACGTGGGGCCGCTGGTGGCGCCTCTCGAGTCCACGGGAGCGCCCAACCTCAGCCTGATCCTCGGAATGGGCGTGGGGCAGCTCAGGGTCGACCCCGATGCAACGGTGACGCTGGGCTTCTACACCGGAACGACGGATGGGCTCGCCACCTTCACGCAGGCGGCGATCCCTACTCCGCAGAATCTCAATTTTTCCCTTTCCAACAATCCGCTCGCCTCCACGGCCATCACGCTGGGCGCCAACCCCTTTTCAACGCAGAACACTTCCAACGTCATTACGGTCTTCGACGTCAATGCCAGCAAGTACGCCGTCGTGGGATCAGAGGTCGCTTTCACGGGGGCGACCGCGGTCGGCGGTTTCACCGTCACGCAGCTCAACCAGACTTTCACGATCACCAGCGTCGACCTGGCGAACAACACCTACCAGGTCCAGGTCAGCGGCGCGGTCGCGAACGCCACGACGACCGGCGGCGGCGCTGCGATCGCCGGCAACTCCAACGTCATCATCGTCTTCGATCCCAATGCCGGATCCTATGCGATGGTCCCCGGAACGACCACGTTGGCAGAGGGCGCATCGGTTACATTGAGCGGGGCAACCGGATTCGCCGGTGTCGATGCCTCCGCGCTCAACCAGACATTCGAGATCAAGGGCATCGTCGACGGCGCCCATTACCTGGTCCAGGTCAGCGAGATCGCGACCAGCGGGACAACGGGCGGCGGGCAAGCCGTGGTCGGCAACGCCCACGAGCCACGCTACCAGACCTGGCTCTACAACGAGAATCTGGTGCTCGAAAATCCGTTTACCGCCGTGGCCGATTCAGGCGTCATCACGGTCACGGACGTCAATGCGGATCTCTATGCCAAAGTCGGCGCCCAGGTCACCTTCGGCGGGGCCACCGGCTTCGCCGGCATCGATTCGAGCGCCCTGAACACGACATTCACGATCGCAACGGTCGTCGATTCGATGCACTACACGATCAACCTGGCCGGCGGCGCGACGGCGACCTCCGATGCGACCGGCGGTGGTGCCGGCGTCGTCCACCAGGACGCCAACATATTCACGCCGATCGCCGGCGTGACGCCGACCGGCAGCACACTGCAGCTCAACGGCCTGCCCTATGGGAACGGCGTCAACTGGTATCAGCTCTCGATCAGCCACGGCGGCGTGTCCCGCACCTACAACATGTACATGGAGGCGCTCGCGGGCTCGGGAATCCTCAATCCGCAGTATGCGGGAGCCAATCAGGCGGGATCGATCGCCCTCGACAATCTCGCGGCGCTGCCGGCCGTCCTTCCAACCAGCCAATACCTGACATCGGTGAATGTTGGCCTGTTCAACGGCGGCACGGTTTCCCTGGATCCCGCGCTTCTCGCTTATATCGGGGACGCCGCGATTCAGGATGTCAATTCCGGCGCCAACCAACTGTGGCCGACGCCCAACGCGCCCGTTCTCGGCCTTGTGACAGGCTCGGGCCCGGATGCGACGTTCACGAACTGGACCACCGGCGGCACGACCCCTGACTACCAACTGAACACGCCCAACAGCGGGCTGGGCAGCGTCACCACCGCCAACGTCGCATTCGGCTGGTGGGGTGCCGACCAGCAATGGGTCGGCTTCAATGCCTACAACGGCGGCGACGGCGCGGCACCGATCCAGGTCATCGGCGGCTACACCAACAAGGTCTACGGCTCGGACCTCGTGAAGCTAACCTTCACCTCGTCGACCAGCAGTTTCCTCCCGACGCCGCAGACTTTGGCCGCCGACATCGACGGCAAGTGGATCGTGCCGGTCTCGGGATTCACGTCGGGCGACTATACCGTGACCATGACGGAGTATCTGGCGGACGGCGTCACGCAGGTCGGCCCCTCGAGCGGGGCCCTTAACTTCACCGTGGCGCTGAGCGCGCTGGCGTTTGCAAACACAAGCGGAGCCAACTTCCTCGAGCTCGATTCCGGCGGCACTACTGCCGGCGGCAGCTGGATCCAGCTGCAGACGACGGGTTCATCGATGCCCAACGGCACGCTGCTGGCCTTCGCAACCGACGCGCTCGGCAACATGATCGGCCGCGACGGCAGCATCACCACCGATCTCTCCGAAGCCGTTCTGGCGCAGATCGGCTCGGTCGCCTTCGACAACGGCACGGTGATGCAGACCGGCACCCAGTCGGTCTTTCTGCCGGTCGGACAACAGCTTCACTTCGCCGTCCAGACCGGCAACAACACCATCGAGCAGTTGCCGGGCGTGCAGATCGCCGGCACGAATTCCCTGTCGATCAGCGTCAACGGCGGCTTCGGCACGCTCAATCTCCAGGCCACCGTCGACAACACGCTGTCAGCCAGCGCCAACCTCGCCGCCAGCCAGCGCGACTACAATCAGCCCTGGGCCTACCTGACCCAGGGCCAGGGCGTTAATGTCGAGGTTGCCGGCAGCGCCTGGAACATGAACACGATCCACTTCGTCCACATCGACGTGAACCCGGCAACGAGCGCCTGGAGCGTGGGCGGCGTGGCATACGGCAACACCGACGCCTTCCGCTCGGCGGTGGCGAACAGCTGGGATCCGGGGTTTGCCGCGACGGGCGGGCGGGGAGACTTCGGTGGAACCACAGGCTGGACGCCGTCGACGGGTACAGGCTTCTACGCTCCGGTGCTGGCGACGGAAGGCGGCGACATCTTCGTGATCGGCAATGCCAACGTCGACGGCCAGGACCACATTCGCATGTTCGGCCAGAACACCTTCGGCTTCGAGGACCTGCGCACCGACCAGAACAGCGACTTCGACTACAACGACGTCGTCGTGAGGCTGACGCTGGCCTGAAGACCGCAGCCGAAGGTACTCGCGAAGGCCATCGACCTCAGCGCCCTGTGAACAGGCGGCGCAGAAGCGGCCAGTGCGGAGCCGGCGCGGAGGCGCGGACCGCAGCGACAGCCGACCGCAGGATCGTCCCGGTATCGTCTTCGGCTGTTGCGACCGTTGCCTGCGATTGCGCGCGCGCCGTCATGTCGTCGAGTCTTCCAAGTGCCTGCCGCACCGCCCGGGCCACGCCCGCCTCGTCGCGATCGGCAATCGCCACGCCCCATCCCTGGTCGAACGCCGCCTGGACGAAGCCGCAGCCCTTCGTCGCGACCACGGGAATGCCCATGCGCCGGGCCTCGGCAAAGACGCCTGATCCGCGCGTCCGATAGACGTCGGGATCGTAGGGCAACAGCAACAGGTCGGCCTGACGCAGCCACGCTAGATAATCGGTCGGCGACAGGACGTCGGTTCGAACACCGACACGCGGTCCCAGCCCGGCAAGATGCTCGAAGACCGGCCCCTGGTCCGCCGCGTCGGAACCGCGGAAGACGCCGTGGATCATGAAGCGGACATCGCGATCCTCGGTGAGGACCCGTTCGATGGCGCCCGGCAGCAGCCGATAGCCCTTGGGTTCGTTGGCGAAGCCAATGCACGCTACGATCGGGGCGCCGTGGCGACTCTGGCCACGACGGGATGCGCTCTCCGACAGCAGGCCGGGGCCCGGTGCCACGCGGACGTCCAGCCTGGCCACCTCGCGGTAGACCTCGGCCATGCCATCGGTCTCGCAGTAGGCATCGATGCCGCCATCGCCCACGGCGTGGCGCAATGCGGCGAAAGCCTCGCGACACTCGGCGTAAAGCGGCGCAAGCGACGGCTCGTCGGTCGGCTTCCGGTAGTGCGGGGCGAACAGCAGCCAGAGGACGACATGGGGCGGACGGGCAAACCAGCGCCGGCGCAGACAGGTGGCCAGAGCGAGCGCCAGGACCTGGTCGCAACACGGCAGGATGAGCAGGTCAGGCAGGGGGCCCTGCCGGCGGAGCGCGCGGGACAGTTCCCGGCGTGTCTGCTGGACGTTGTCGCCGAACTCCCGCTCGTCCCGGTAGGTGCGACCGTAGACCGACCTCGTGAAGCAAGGCGTGCCGCCGAGATCCTTGATCACCTGCGCATCGGCCGACGACGACGCCAGGCAGGCATGATCGATGCCCAGTACCGACAGTTCGGCCTTCAGCGCCAGCGTCGCGTTGTAGTGGTGGCCGCCCATCGAATGCAGGGCGGGATCGACGATCAGGGCCTTCATGATGCTTGCGCGACGCGCTCGGACAGCAGCGCGCGCCACGGCGGACGACGTGCGTCGAGAAGTCGCCGGCGCCACATCGCCAGACGCCATCGCCATCCGAATTCGCGCGCGGCGTAGAGATGCTCCGGCGATGCACGTACCATCAGGGGAGGAAAGATGTGGAGCTTGCCGCCGGCCTCCGCGATCGCGCGATTGAAGGCGACATGTTCCGAGACGGGCCGACCTCGAGGGTCGATGCCACAGTAGGTGCCTCGAAGCGCAAACGGCATTTTGTAGAGACCGAGCCCGCCGAAGGCCGAGCGCACGGCGATCGGCGGCAGGTCCGCGGGGATCTCGATCTGTCGGAAAAAGACCTCGCGGATCTTGGCCGCCTCGAAGGTTTCGCCGGCTGGGCGGTCCCAGATCGGATGCCAGCAGTCGCCTGGACACCAGGAGTCGTGCCGCAACGCCCAGATGTCGTAGTAGCGCGGCGCGGCATTGGCGAACACACCGGCCCGCTCGGGCGAGGCCTTGAGCCATTCACCGGCGGCGGCGAAGGCCTCGAGGGCGAGGTCGGTTGCCATCACGTCGTCGAGGTCGGTCACGATCAGGTGGTCGTATGCGGCGACGGGCGTGCCGCGTATCTCGTCGAGGCAGGCGTTGCGGGCACGCGCGATTCGCTCGCTGCGGACGGGAACCTCCGCCTCCAGATTTCCAAGATCGAGCACCCGGCCCTTGCGGCCCGCTGCCAGCCAGGCCTCGATCAAGTCTGGCGTGCCGTCCGTCGTGTCGCTGACAGCGAAGATGAAGTGCGTTTCAGCATACAAGCCCGCGAGACGGGCGAGATTTTCGAGCACACGGGGCAGATGCCCGGCGCAGTTGCGCGCTGCCCCCACGATGACGGCGCGTCGGCCCTTCATCGGAAGAGGCGGCGAACCCGGTCCCGCGCCTTCATGGACCAGCTTCGCGGCTCGAGGACGTCGGTCAGCAGCCTTTCGGCGAGATTGTACCGGTAGTCACCGAAGGCCTGCCGGATCGCTGCGGCTTCCTCCCGTAGCGTGGCGCGGACCAGTTGCAGGATGCCGGTCCGGATCGCGCCCCAGTCGGCCGTGGACGAACTATAGAGGCCGCCGAACACTTCGCCGTTCGAGTGACGGTTCGCGCCGTGCACGCGGTAGGCATAGAGCGAATCGTGGATGGCGACGACGCCGGTCAGCAGGGCGGCGAATGTCGATAGGTAGTAGTCAACGTAAAGTGTCAGCAGCCGGTCGGGCGGCACCAGGACGAGATCGACGAAATTGCGCCGCAGCATCATGCTGGCCGTGGTGTTGGTGGCGCTGTCGCGCGTCCATTTCGTACGCAGAATCATGGGTCTCTTGCCCGAGTAGGTCACCTCCCCGGTCGCGGACCTGATGTCGGGGATCATCGCCGGGGCGAGAAGCCGGTGGGCCGGCTTGCCATCGTTGAAATCGAACCACCACGCCGTTGCCGCCAGCATGCGCCCGCTGGAATCGACGATGTGCGAATCGCAGAACGACAATGCCACCGGGAAGTCGGCGTTGAGATGCGCGGTCAAATGTTGCGCCACGAACTCCGGGTACCAGTAGTCGTCCGAATCGAGGAAGCACACGAAGGGCGTTTTGAGTTCGGCCAGGCCACGCCGGATGGCGCCGGCCTGGCCGACATTCGACCCCAGCCTGACATAGTGAAACCGCGGGTCGTTCAGCCGCGACAGTACATTCCGGATGATTTCATCCGACCCATCGGTCGATGCATCGTCGACCACGACGACGTATATGTCCCGGATGGTCTGGGAGGCTGCCGATTCAATGGCAGCGGCGACGTAGGGGGCGCTATTGAAGTTGGCGATGACCACGCCGACGGGAGGCACGATAGGCATTCCAGCACGCTTCTGTTCGAGGCAAGGCCGGTCAGCGCCGCGTCAATCTCTCGACCACCGTATCGAGCTGGTCGAAGTTGCGGATCTCGAGGGTCAGCAGCGTCTGCTCGCCGATGCCGCGCAGCTTGAGGTCGGCCTTCAGGCCGAGCGCCTCCTCGATGCGCTTTTCGAGCGCCCGCGTGTCGGCGCTCTTGGGTTCGCCGGACGACGCCTTGCCGGCTTTCGCCTTGCCTTGCTTCTTCTCGGCGCCGGCCAGCCGCTCGAGCTCGCGCACCGAGAGCTTCTCCTCGACGGCGCGCGCGGCCATCAGAGCGGGGTCGGCCAGGCCCAGCAGGGTGCGGCCCTGGCCGGCGGTGAGCTGGCCGGCGCGGATCATCTCCTGGACGCTGGGCGGCAGGTCGAGCAGGCGCAGCGTGTTGGCGATGTGCGGCCGGCTCTTGCCCATGGTCTTGGCGAGGTCGTCCTGGGTCTGGGTGAAATCCTCCATCAGGCGGCGATAGCCCTGGGCCTCGTCGATCGGCGTCAGGTCGGCGCGCTGCAGGTTCTCGATCAGGCCGAGCTGCAGCGCGTCCATGTCGCCGATCGAGCGGATCACCACCGGCACGTCGTGGAGCTGCGCCCGTTGCGCGGCCCGCCAGCGCCGTTCGCCGGCGATGATCTCGTAGGTGTCGGCGGCGTCGCGGAGCGGCCGCACCAGGATGGGCTGCAGCAGGCCGAACTCCTTGACCGATTCGACCAGCGTCTCGATGCCCTCGAAGCTGGTGCGCGGCTGCATCCTGCCGGGTTTCAGCTGGCCGATCGGCAAGGTGAGCGGCGGGCGGTTGGGAAAATGGCGCTCGGCTTCCTTGGTCGGATAGTCGGGCAAGGGTTCTGGCGCGGCAGGCGGCGGGGTTTGTGCAGGTGCAACCGTGGCGGCAACCTCTTCGTCGCCGAGGAGGGCCGAGAGTCCGCGGCCGAGGCCGCGCGGCTTAGGAGGTTGGCTCATGGGGTGCCTTCTGTTCTGCCTGCTCTGCTGCGGTGCGCCGGCGGCGGATGAATTCGCTCGCCAGCAGGATGTAGGCCTGCGATCCGGCGCAGGCGTTGTCGTAGATCAGCACCGGCAGGCCATGCGAGGGCGCTTCGGCGATGCGGACGTTGCGCGGGATGGTGGTGCCGAACACCAGCTCGCCATAGTGGGCGCGGACGTCGGCCTCGACCTGCTGGCTGAGAGTCATGCGGCGGTCGACCATGGTCAGGACCACGCCGGCGATGTGCAACCTTGGGTTGAGGCGCTTCTTGATGCGGTCGATCGTTGTGCCCAAGGCGCCGATGCCTTCCAGTGCTAAAAACTCGGCCTGCAGCGGCACCAGCACGGCGTCGACGGCAACGAGCGCGTTCAGGGTGACGAGGCCGAGCGACGGCGGGCAGTCGATCAGGATCGTGGTCCAGCGCGCGCGGGCGTCGCCGGTGGCGTCCACGCCCTTGAGCGCATCGACCAGGCGGTGCTCGCGGCGCTCCATGTCTATCAGCTCGATCTCGGCGCCGGCCAGCGAGGTGGCGGCCGGGATCACCGACAGGTTGGGGATCTGCGAGGTCCGCACGCAGTCGTTGAGGGGCGACAGGCCGAGCAGGAATTCGTAGGACCCGGGTGAGCGCTCACTCCTGGCGATGCCCAGGCTCGTGGAGGCATTGCCCTGGGGGTCGAGATCGATCAGCAGCACCTGTTCGCCGACCGCGGCCAAGGCCGTGGCGAGGTTAATCGCTGTCGTCGTCTTGCCGACGCCGCCCTTTTGATTGGCGATCGCGAACAGCTTTGGTGCCGGGTTTGGCGCTGTAAGAACCGATTCGGAGGATGACGGCGTCAAGGTCGGTCACGCTGGTAAATGGCTGGCCGGGAATATCCCATTCCTTCATGGCCTCGGCGAGTTCGGCCTTCCAGTCCTTCCCCTTGTGGAAAAGGCAAATAGCGGTATCCGTCCGGTGCGGCTGGGCCCATTTCAGCAACTGGCCGAGCGGTGCCAAGGCCCGGGCCGTGACGACATCGGCCTTGGCCGGCGGCACCGCTTCGATGCGGCCGACCACGATTTTGGGCGGCTTTTCCAGGGCCATGCGGCGGGCCGCTTCGCCCAGAAAGGCGGCTTTCCTGGCATCCGATTCGATCAGCGTGACCTCGAGATCCGGTCGCATCGCCGCCGCGACCAGGCCGGGAAAACCGGCGCCGCTGCCGAGATCGGTCAGGGTTTTCGCCCGTTCCGGGATCAGGATTTTCAGCTGGGCCGAATCGAGGACATGGCGGACCCAGATACTATCCAATGTGGTGTTGCCGACCAGGTTGATAGCTTTTTGCCAGCGGAACAGGGTGTGCACAAAAGCTTCGAGCTGATCCCGTGTTTCACGTGAAACATCGACCCCGATGTGCCGCATTTCGCGGACAAAGAGATCGCGGCTCATTCAAGCCGCCCGGCGCCGAACGTATTTCAGCAGGGCCACCAAAGCGGCAGGCGTCACGCCCGAGATCCGCGCCGCCTGGCCCAGCGTCGCCGGCTTGTGAGCCTCGAGCTTCTGACGGACTTCGTTGGAGAGGCTCCCTATGGCGCCGTAGTCCAAATCACTCGGCAGCTCCAGCGCCTCGTCGCGGCGATAGGCGCCGATGTCCTGACGCTGACGGGCGAGATAGCCGGCATAGCGGGCATCGATGGTGAGCTGCTCGGCAATGTCCGCGGCAATCGGGGCAAGTTCCGACCAGAGCTCGACAAGCTTGGCCCAAGTGATTTCCGGGTAGGCCAGGAGATCCGACGCCGAGCGCAGCACGCCGTCCTGATTGATCGGGAGACCCGCTTTGGCCAAGGCCGATGGGCTCAGTTTCAGCTTGGCAGCCTGATTACGCGCGTCGCTGAGCGCCTGCTGTTTCACGTGAAACATTCTTGCGCGCTCGGACCCGATGCAGCCGATTTCCAGCCCGCGTGGCGTGAGCCTTTGATCGGCATTATCGGCCCGCAGCCACAGGCGATATTCGGCCCTGGACGTGAACATCCGATAAGGTTCGGTCACACCCAGACTGACCAAATCGTCAATCAAAACACCGAGATAGCCATCGGCGCGGTCGACGATAAAGGGCTTTGCCAGCACCGCATTCAACCCGGCGATCAGCCCCTGGGCGGCAGCTTCCTCATAGCCGGTCGTGCCATTGATCTGGCCCGCCATGTAGAGCCCCGGAATCCGCCGGGTCTCCAGGGTCGCGTGCAGCTCACGCGGGTCGATATGATCGTATTCGATGGCATACCCCGGCCGCAGCATGGCTGCATGCTCCAACCCCGGGATGGTCTGCAAAAGGGCTGCCTGCACTTCGCGCGGCAGGGAGGTCGAGATCCCGTTGGGATAGACCGTGAAATCGTCCAGCCCCTCGGGCTCGAGGAAGATCTGGTGCCGCTCGCGCGCCGCAAACCGCACGACCTTGTCCTCGATCGAGGGGCAGTAGCGCGGCCCCACGCCCCCGATCTGGCCCGAGTACATCGGCGCGCGATGGAGATTGGCGCGGATGATGGCGTGCGTGGCCGCCGTCGTGGTCGTGATGTGGCAGGCGATCTGCGGCGTGGTGATGCGATCGCTCAGATACGAAAACGGCACCGGCGGATCATCGCCGTCCTGGCGCTCGAGCGCGCTGTAATCGATCGTGCGGCCGTCGAGCCGGGCCGGCGTGCCGGTCTTGAGCCGCCCCAAAGCGAACCCGAAGCGCTGCAACTTTTCCGCGAGTGCCGTCGATGGTTTTTCAACCCCATCGCCGCGCGCCCGTCCGGCGGGCGTCGTGATCTCACCCAGGTGAATCAGGCCCCGCAGGAACGTCCCCGTCGTCAGGATCACGCGCCCGGCGCCGATTTGGACCCCGGATTCCGTGGTCACGCCGGCGCACGCTCCGCTTGCATCGAGAAGAATATCGGCAACCGCCTCGGCGCGGATCTCCAGATTGGCCTGCTCGGCCAGCAGCGCCTGCACGGCGGCGCGATAGAGCTTGCGATCGGCCTGCGCGCGCGGGCCCCGGACCGCCGGCCCCTTGGAAAGATTGAGCGTCCGGAACTGGATGCCGGCGCGGTCGATGGCGCGGCCCATGATGCCGTCCAGGGCATCGATCTCGCGCACCAGATGGCCCTTGCCCAGCCCGCCGATCGCCGGATTGCACGACATCTCGCCGATCGTGTCGAGCCGGTGGGTGAGCAGCAGCGTGGCCGCGCCCAGCCGCGCCGACGCAGCCGCGGCTTCGCAGCCGGCATGGCCGCCGCCCACCACGATCACGTCATAAGGAAAGGCCCGCTGCATCGCGCGCCTTAAGTCGTGGAAGATGGCCCTCAGGTCAAGGGCAGGGCGGAACGCGCCGCCTGCGAGAGCGACACCGCCTCCACGACGAGTTCGTGATCCCAGCACCGCTGCCCCATCAACGACCAGACGAACGGAAACGCCGGCTTCGTCCCTCTGGGAACACGCAGCTCGATCTCCCGATGGTAGCGCCGCAACTCGGGCACGCTCCGTTCGAGCGAACGCACGACGCGATCAACCGGCCAATGGTCGGCGGCCCGGATCATGTACCCCCGCAGATAGCCACGGGACTCGGCGAACTGCAGCACGGTCTGGACGCAAAGACTGAGCGGCGTAACTGCGCGCGAGAACAGGTTTGTCGTCCCGAGGCGGATCTTCAGGTTGCCCGTCGAGTAGTAGGGAAAGGTCGTCCACAGATATACGGAAACGCAAGCATCCAGCCGCTCGCCGCAATAGGCCCCAAACAGAGCGCACCGGTCCTTGCCCCCCAGATAGTGGGCTTCGAGGCTTGCGCGGAAACTCGCATCGTAGCTGTCGGGTTTGCCGTGTCGCATGACATCGCCTTGCGCGGCATTGAGGTCCACGACCGCGTCGAGATCGCCGCGATCCAATCGCCGCACACTCAGTACATTCGATTTTGGAGCGAGAATGGAACCGTCCATATGCGTCTCTCCATCCAGCGCCGGTCAGCAGCCATAAAACATTGAAAACTCGTTCGGATGCGGCAGACCTCGATTGACCCTCGCCTGCCGACAAAGCTCAGCCAGTTGGGCGTCCACAAGAGCGTCGGAAAACACATCGCCCTGGGTCAAGAACGTCCGGTCAGA
>Ga0207952_1000856_pt1 | contig 17563 bp, 11 predicted proteins | sample SubbioR12Aug_8Ca_FD_184831 | JGI IMG/M metagenome (GOLD analysis project Ga0207952, IMG submission 184831) | Serpentinite rock and fluid subsurface biosphere microbial communities from McLaughlin Reserve, California, USA - CR12Aug_8Ca (SPAdes) | ecosystem: Environmental > Terrestrial > Deep...
GCCGCCATGCTGGGCCAGGCCAAGCCACTGGCACGCGCCCTGCAAGTGCTGGATAAACTGCAGATAGCAGGCATGCCACAGGCTGCCATGGCAGCCAATGGTGGCGACCTGCTGTCGCGCATCAAGCGCCTGGTACGCCCCGATGCACAACCCTGGCACTGGAAGATGGCTGCACCCGTCCTCGGCATTGCTGCTGCCCTGTTGCTGGTATTGCAAACCCAGGTCAATGCAACGCCAGAGCCTTCAATGCCCAGTGTCACCCAAAAAACAGAAGCACCGGTACACCTCAACGCCTATATCAAAACCAGTTCAGCGCATGTATTAGTACTGGATGAACAAAGCGGTAAAGTCTTGCTGGAAAAAAATGCCGACACCATCGTACCCATAGCCTCAATCAGCAAGCTGGTGACAGCCATGGTCATGCTGGATGCCAAACTGGATATGAACGAAAACGTCACCATCAACAAAGACGACGTGACTGGCTGGCAAAACACCCAGGTCAAACTACAAGCTGGCATGGCCCTGTCACGCCAGACCCTGCTGGAATTGATGCTGACACCTTCCAGCAATGCCGCAGCAAGAGCAATGGCCAGGAGCTACCCCGGTGGCAAGCAAGCCTTTGTCGCTGCCCTGCAAAATAAGACCGCCAGCCTGGGTTTGCGGGCCACCCATCTGGAAGAAGCCGCAGGCATCTCGGAAAAAAATCGCTCCAATGCGCGGGATGTAGCCCGCCTGGTGCAAGCCGCCGCCAGTTATCCCGAGCTGCGCAGGCTGACCAGCCGAAGTGAAGGGGCGTATATGGTTGCAGGCCAGCTCCATCAATATCAAAGCACGAACGACCTGACAGGTGACAAGGAGTGGGATATCAGCCTCTCTAAAACCGGCTACTCCAAAATCGCTGGCCGTTGCCTGAGCATGCGAACCATCATTGCAGGCAAGCCCATCATCATGGTTTTGCTGAACGCAAAAAACAGCGACGTGCGCACTGACGATATTGTGCAGATACGTAACGCGCTGGAAGCAGCAACAGCAGCAACGCCAGGCTAAACCAAATTTTCCACGCATGACAGTCTTGCGCCAGCAATGGCGCAGGGACTGCTCACGCCTTTAAAACCAGAAGAAAGAAAACATCATGCTTTTTCAGCAGACCTCAACACGTCTGTCCACCATCGCCCTGAGCATACTGGCCCTGTTTGCCAGCAAGCCAGCGCTGGCACAACAAACGCCGCAACAAGTCGAAATCAGCGCCAAAAGTCAGCCCAGTCGCGAAAGGCAGGACGATGTCGGCATGCGCGTCACCTATGGCCGTGAAGACCTGGACAAATACGGTGACACCAACCTCAGCGAAGTCTTGAAGCGCCTGCCCGGCATCAGCGTTACCGAAAGCAAGGGCAGGGGCGCAGAGATACGCATGCGCGGTCTTGGCAATGGCTATACCCAGATACTGCTCAATGGACAGGCCACGCCAGTCGGCTTTAGCATAGACAGCATCGCCCCGGACCTGATAGAAAGCATAGAAGTCATGCGTGTTGCCGGTGCCGATGTCAGTGCCCAAAGCATAGCCGGGACCATCAACATCATCCTCAAGAAAAAAAGCAGCAAGCAAGCCACAGAGATCAAATCCAATGCCAGCCTGCAAGATGGCCGCCTGTCCGGCAATCTGTCCTGGAGTGTCGGCGACAAACTGCCTGGCACGCAGGCCGACATTGCCTATGTCCTGGCAGGCACCCTGGAAAGCAATAGCACTGAAGTCAATGCCATCCAGGCCGAGAGGTATTCCACGCGTGCAAATGCAAATAGTGCGTGGCAATTGCAAACCGACAGGCTGCTGCAACAAAGCCAGCAAAACCGCCGCGATGTCGCCAGCCTGTCACCCCGCCTGAGTTGGAAAATCGATGCGCAAGACAGCATTAACTGGCAAGGCAATCTCAGCCTCTCCAGGCAAGAGCAAGCCAAACATGAAAAAGACAATTCGCCGCCAGAGCAAAGCACAGAATTCCCTGACAACCACAGCATCTGGGCTGCCCATTTACTCACCTCGCGCAACGATATCAGCTGGGAACGCCGTCTGGCCGACAGCGCCAAATTGACCATGAACTTCGGCTGGAACACTTTCGACCGCTCTGCCAAATTCCAGTTCTGGGGCAAGGACAATACCGGCGCACTGGCGGTACACCGCTATGTCACTGGCGACGCCGATGAACGTGAATATCGCTTCAACGGAAAATACCTGGCCCCGTATTCAGCATCACATGTACTCAGCCTGGGCTGGGAAGCCAGCCGTGCATTGCGACATGAAAACCGAGATGAACAAGAATTCATCGTCGGCACTGGCCTCACGCCCATAGACCCCCATGCCTATCAGGCCAGCCTGCAAAAACTGGCAGTCTACATACAAGATGAATGGACCATCAACAGCGCATGGTCAGCCTACCTGGGTTTGCGCATGGAGCGCATCAGCAGCAATAGCAAAGAGGCCGGTGCTTTCGACTTCGAAAATAAATCAAACATGCTCAGCCCCATACTGCAAAGCGTCTGGAAGCTCGATGCGCAAAGACAATGGCGCATGGCCCTCAACCGCAGCTTCAAGCTGCCTACCGTCGCCAACCTTGTGCCGCGCCGCTTCCGCATCGATAATAACAATACTCCGCTGAATGCAGATTTCCAGGGCAACCCCAACTTGCGGCCAGAACGCGCCTGGGGCCTGGAACTGGCCTATGAGCATTACCTGACAGAAGGCAGCGTCATCAGCGCCAATGCCTACTGGCGACGCATCGATGACGTCATGCTGGAACAACTCGAACAGAACGGTAAAACCTGGGTAGCCAGCCTCTTCAACAATGGCCGCGCCAGGATAGTTGGCCTTGAAATTGAAGCCAAGGCCAACTTGCAAGAACTGGGCAGCAAATTTGGCTTGGGGCAAACTGCATCCATACCTGCCATAGAAATACACGGCAACCTCAACCGCAACTGGTCCACCGTAGAAAAAATACCCGGCCCCGACAACCGCCTGGCCCAACAAACCGGCTTGCTGGTCAGCGTCGGTGCAGATTATCAGGTGCAACCCGCCTGGCGCATAGGCGCAGACTATAACTACCAGGCTGCCAGCAACTTGCGTGAATCTCTCTACCTGACCGGGCACAGCAACCCCAGACGCCATCTCGATATCTACCTGGCCTGGAAACAAAACAAGCAAAGCCAGCTGCGATTTTCCATCGCCAATGTCCTGCAACAAGACAAAGTCGAATACGGCAGCTACACCAATGAGACTTCACGCTGGACAGAAACCGGCCAGCAACAAACAGCACGCGCCTGGCGTCTGGTGTGGGAGCTGAAGCTGTAATTCAGTTCTATGGCATTCATCAAGACTATAATTTTTTAGCGATTTTTTAAGGACAAACAAATGAAATCCTCAAGCATGAAATTTCTCAGCACCAGCATATTTTTTTGTGCAGCCATGCTCAGCCTCAATACCATGAGTGCACAAGTCGACGATATCAAAAGCGTCGTCGATGCAGCCGTGCTTCCCCTCAAAGATAGCAATGCCATCCCCGGCATGGCCGTCGGTATCTACGTCAATGGCCAGCAATATATCTTCAACTATGGTCTGGCATCCAAAGTAGACAACACCCCGGTCACTGACACCACCCTGTTTGAAATAGGCTCCATCAGCAAAACCTTCACCGCAACCATGGCAAGCCTGGCGCAAGAAAGAGGCAAGCTAAAACTCAATGACAAAGTAGCAGACCATCTCCCCAGCCTCAAAGGCCACAGCTTTGGAAGCACCAGCCTGCTAAGCCTGGCTACCCACACCACAGGTGGCCTGCCTTTGCAGGTGCCAGAGACAGTCAAGAACGACGAACAACTGATGAGCTATTTGAAAAACTGGAAACCAGCGCATGCACAGGGCACTTACAGAACCTATAGCAATATCAGCATAGGCTTGCTAGGCGTCATCGCCGCCCAAAGCCTGCAACAGCCTGCGGCAAATATCATGCAGGAACAAATCTTTCCTGCATTTGGCATGAACAGCAGCTACCTCGTCGTGCCAGACAACAAGCGCGCAGACTATGCACAAGGCTATAAAAAAGACGACACCCCAGTCCGCCTGCGCGACGACGTGCTTTCCATAGAAGCCTACGGCGTCAGAACTACCGCCAGCGACCTGCTGCAATTCATCAAGGCCAACCTCCGCGACATGCCACTCGCACCAGAATTTGCGCAAGCCCTGAAAAATACCCACACCGGCTATTTCAAAGCCGGCGGCATGACCCAAAGCCTGATCTGGGAGTTATACCCATACCCAGCAGACCTGGCAGCCCTGCTTGAAGGCTCATCTGACCGCATGGTCTTCGAAGCCACACCCGTACAAAAAATCACACCACCCATGACACCCGCAGCCAATGTCTTCATCCACAAAACCGGCGCCACCAGCGGCTTCGGCGCCTACATCGCCTTTGTACCGCACAAGAAAATAGGTATAGTCATCCTCGCCAACAAGAGTTATCCCAACAAGCTGCGCATAGAAACTGCTCAGAAAATATTGGGGCTGTTGGGTACGTAATCCATACCAAAAAGTGAGTGCAGGACACAATACTCTCGACAGGTGACTCACAAAGTTGCGGGCCAGATGTTTTGTGATCAGCCCTGTTCAGGCAGGGCTCCACTTGCCACGTCGAGATGTGGTTCGGTGATTAAGTTTCTAACGAACAAGTTGCATTCGGCAGCAGTTGGAAAAAGCTGCGCAGCTATTATTAACTGTTATCCAAATCCAACAAGAGCGCTGATGCGGATACTACTCAACCTCACCGCTGGCATCCGCGAAGAAATTTTCTTTTGCAGTTTCCTGATGCAATTTATACATGGTCAAGCATATGCCACCTAACATCTGATTCTCAACTTTGCTCTGAGAATCAGTCTTCTGATTTGCAGTATCTGCTATTACTACCTGGAATAGATGTAATCACTTTCCATTTACGTTGCTCTGAACAGCTAGTTCATTCGCCGGAAATGCTTGCTCAATCCAATCTGAAAATTTTTGGTCTAAGCGTACGGACTCGAGATCAGGATCGTTTGAAATATGCTTAAATGTTGGAAGGCATTTAGCATTCAAACTTTTATTGAGCCAATAAATGCAATTCTCAACGTCACCTTGAATTGCAGATATGCACGAAAAATCATAAAGTGCATTTTCATTTCCCATCATATGAGCACTTGTCAATTTATCTTTTGCAGATAGTAGTAATTCTCTCTTTTCATTCGAGTTTTTGGAAAAGCGTTGTTTTATTATTAGTGCTTCTCCCCAGTTCAACAAAACAGAGGATTCTGTCTTCTTATAATTGTGAGCTCGCTCGTGCATATCGCAAGCAGAATTTAGGAGCTCAAGTGCTTTCTCTGTATTTTGATGAAAAATATATTGTGCTTCATTCGCTAAGGCATCGCCTAAATTTGTCAAAGCTTCAAATCCGTCAGGGTTGATCAGAAGAGATTTGTTAAAGTTACTTTTTGCTTCAGTCCAACCTTCCAAGGCTTTATGAGTATCGATTGTGGCAAGCAATTTTGCTTTATGTGAAAGAGCATTTCCGTAAAGCACATGCGATGAATAAGAGTTAGGAGACAACTCAAGTAATTGCTTGCATTTTTCAGTGGCCAGATTCCATCTTTCAAATGCATCATTATTTCCGCTAAAGGACATCGCGGTCGCTTCATCAATGAGTGAACAAGCCCAATAATAAAAAGTAAGATAATTTTGAGGCGAAATTGTAAGTGCAGCTTTAAATTTTTCAGCCGCGCTGTTCCAAGCTTTAATCGCATCTAACATACTAGTTAAGTACGTCAAGTTTGCTTCGCTACTCAAAGAGTATCCCCAGTAAATATATGTATCGAGATCGTTAGGCTTTATCTCGGATGCTTTTTCAAATATTGAACCTGCTAGCCTCCATCTATGCAATGCTTCTTGGCGATTGCTTAAAGTCAATCTATCGGCGAGCCCCTGAAGACATAAGCCATAGTTATACAAAATGATATGACTATTTGGAAATAGTGAAACTGCGATTTGATACTTTTCAAGAGCTTCTAGCGATTTGCTCATGGCAGTTTCTGGATCTTGCTCTTGGATTTCGTAGGCCTCATCATCTAGTGAATCCCCACATTTTAAATACGCCCAAGCTATATTTTCCTGCTCTTGCTCGTTTAGTTGTTCACTAGGATTTTTTATTTTTTCATACCAATTAACAATTTCCTTGTGTTTTCCTGATAGGAAAAATTCGATTTGCGGATTTTTAATTGCGATGGGAAAAAAACTATTTCGGCTATGTTCGATTTGCTTCGAAAGCAAGCCTTCCAAGACTCCTCCGGTGTGACCACCAGTTTGAAAATTTATGTCGCTCACTATATGCGCTACGTGATCAAATGGATGGGTAAGTAACGTTGGTGGAAAGCAGTTAAGATTTTGAGCTAGCTCTTTAAGAAATTGATCGGAGTCTTGCTTTCCTACCCAATAAGCCTGCTTTTCACGGCGTGAAAATAATTTTTTGAGTAACGTTTCTGAAGGGCGCTCTTCAAATCCCACCCAATAAAGTCCACCATCAAAACTTTCGTTCTCCGCCAACACGTCAAGCAAAGGATCCGCTTCACCACTATAACCAATAATTACCCAAGTACGTTTAAAACCAGTATCTTCCACAATTTGCTTTAGGCGTGTTCGGTGGGATTCAAGTTCACCATCTGCGTTCAATGTTATGAATCCAGTATGCTGCCCATTTAAATAAAACACAGATTTTTCTGCTATCCGATTACTTTTGAATTTAGATGCAATTGCCAAATCATATATCGCAGGATAACTACCTGCCATTGCACAAGCGCGAACAATTAAAGGATCAAAATTGACAGTCAAAATACGATCAATCTTGTTTTCATGAAAAAGTTGAGCCAACGCTAAATGAGCCCAATTCACTTTTGCTGACTTGATATACTGATTTAGCAGATCGGTTCGTTGATTTGGTGTCAACGTCGACATCACTTTATTATAGTTTTTCTTATCTTGTGCGTATTCATATGCACGGGGAAACTTGTGTTTGACCTGTTCAATAAGTTGGCTCGCTAACGGAATGCCTGCACTGACTGAGCAACCTGCGCCAATCAGAAAAACGCATTTGCCGTCTGCATGTAAGATAGTTTCCGCAACATCATCTATACGCCTGGTCCAAAGCGCGTCATCAGAAATTCCAATACGTCGAATCCAATTTTTTTTCATTGAGCACTTCCATACTTTCAATAAGTGAGGGACGTTTCGATCTCTATTTCTGACGTGCTAACTAATGATAAGAGATATATCTAATTTATCATCGATCCTATTTGATAATCAAAAAACTATTATGAAAATATAAGAAATCGCAGATTTTGTCTTTTTAGTTGTTGTCTTGCATTTGCTATGCAGTTTGGGTTTGGCCGTAAATTGAAATCGTACTGAAGGCTTCAAAGTTCATATTCGTGTTTTGTATCAAAGTTGATAGTTGATAGTTGATTTGCATTGTATTCTCATTCTATATTTAATTAAAAATGTTGCAATTTTGCAATAATGAGGTGGATTTAAATTACTTCTAAAAGGAATTAGCTCGTATTTACTCCAACTTAACGGTTTCGCAGTTTGTAAATAGATTGAGTGCTATTGCTTGCAAATTAGCAACACCCTCTCTGCTCCTTTCCCGCCCGCCCCCCTCCAAATCACCCCCATCGCATGAAACATGTAGACGGGGCGCTGGGGGTTCAGTATTCTTTCAATATTCGAACAGACTTTGCTGTTGCCCTTGCGTGGGTGGCTGGTCTTTAGCGGTGTTTCGTATTGCCTTGGCCGTTGAAGCGGTGGGTGATGCGGTGTCTCCATCTGGCTTGGTATTGGGTAGAGCAGGGTGTTGCTGCTTTTAGCGGGCGGGTGGATTGATTTTCATGTAACAAATTCAGGAGTTGGTCATGGCCACGGAAGAAACCAGCGTAGTTTACGGGACAGAGGATTTGTTGACGAGTTTGTGTAACTCGGTGATACGGGTGTTGAATGTCGCCACGAATAGCAAGGTGCATTATTCTGCCATGGTGCAGCGCATCACGAAGATAGGTTTGAAACCGGATATCGGTTGTTTTGTTTTGTTTGATGGTGGTTTTTCTGGTCTGGTCGTATTGAATTTTGATGGTGATACGGCGCTGGAAATCTACGAGAAATACATGCTTAACATGGGTATGCCCAAGTCTGAGCTGGCGTCTTCTTTTACCTCGGATGAAGTCGCGAATATCCTGGGTGAGTTGATGAACCAGATCGTAGGTGACTTCACGGGCAAAGTGCGTCGCGAATTGCAGACCAATATCACACAGAACCAGCCGAAGATGCTGGTGTTGACCAAGCAGGTCATGCTGAGTGTGGATACGCCACTGGACAGGCCAGAGCTGCGCCGTGTGTCTTTCTTTACCGAGAAAAACAATATCTTCTATCTGGAGCTGGCGATAGACAGGACAGAGTTCATCAAGCTGCATGACTTTGATGCGCATGAAGTCACTGACGCTGATGCATTACTGGATTTTGAGCAGGCGTCTGAACAAAAACCTGCTGCGCCAGCCGCTCCTGACGATGACGAAAACTCTGAATTGTTGAAGTCTTTGGGTATGTAAATAGCCGGGGCATTAGTCGGTCAAACAAAAAGCAAAACAAAAGGCCGCAAATGCGGCCTTTTGTTTTGCTTACATTGTAAGCTTGGCTTAACCCAGTTTTTTGACGACCACGCAGCCTATCGAGTAACCTGCACCAAACGAGCAGATCACACCTATGTTGCCTGCTTCCAGGTCATCCTGGTATTTGTGGAAGGCGATGATGGAGCCAGCCGATGAGGTATTGGCGTAGGTGTCCAAAATGGTCGGTGATTCTTCTGGTGATGCATCACGGCCCAAAATCATGCGGGCGATGAGCAGGTTCATGTTCAGGTTGGCCTGGTGCAGCCAGTAGCGTTTGACATCAGGGATGGCGATGTCGGCAGCCTGCACAGTAGAAGTGATGACGGCGGCTGCCATGGGGCAGACATCCTTGAATACCTTGCGGCCTTGTTGGCGGAACAGCTTGTCTGGCTTGCCTATGCCGCTTTCATCAGCGCGGTTCAAAAAGCCAAAGTTGTTGCGGATATTGTTCGAGAACTGGGTCTTGAGCTTGAGGCCGACGATTTCAAACTGGTGTTTGGATGTCGCCAGGTCTGCACGTTCTACGATGATGGCGGTGCAGGCATCACCAAAGATGAAGTGGCTGTCACGGTCGCGCCAGTTCAGGTGGCCGCTGGTGATCTCTGGGTTGACGACCAGTACCGCACGCGCCTGGCCGCTTTGTATCGCAGTGACGGCTGCCTGTATGCCAAAGGTGGCGGATGAGCAGGCGACGTTGATGTCGTAGCCATAGCCGTCTATGCCGAGGGCATTCTGTATTTCTACTGCCATGGCAGGGTAGCCACGCTGCATATTGCTGGCGGCGCAAATGACGGCATCGATATCGGCTGCAGTGCGGCCTGCGCGTTCCAGTGCCTGGGTGGCGGCAGCGACTGCCATTTCGCACATGATGGATGGTTCTTCATCGCTGCGCTCTGGCAGATGCGGCACCATGCGGTTGATGTCGAGCACTCCTTCCTTGTTCATGACAAAGCGGGATTTGATGCCGGATGCTTTTTCTATGAAGGCGACACTGGATTCTTCCAGCGCGACTACTTCACCACTGGCGATGGCGGCGGCGTTTTGCGCATTGTGTTGCTGGACATAAGCATTGAAACTGGCGATCAGTTCTTCATTGGAAATGGACTGGGATGGCGTATACAGGCCGGTGCCGCTGATGACTACTTTACTCATCTCTTGCTTTCTGGTTATGTCGTTCTGAAGTAGGCGCAAAAATGCGCGACGAAGTCGCTCGATTTTACACAATAAAGATGACAGTTAAATGAGAAACGCACAGAAATAGAGTGCTTGTTCCAGTTTGGTGCATGAATTTGCAATTCGTATTACGTAATCCTGAATCCAGAATATTTAAGACTTTATATCTATATTAGCAACCAGGTGAGTCGGGAGGAGAAAAATTGAAGTTTCCTGCCTTGCCAACAAGCTCACCTTTTTTGGCCAGGGAGGATAGAAACATTGTTGTGTTCCAGTAGTAACTCGTTGAATTGATTAGTATGTCAACCTTGCCATCGCCATCAATATCACCTATCCACATCAGATAAGATTTTGGGGAACGAAATTCTCCCACTTCCATATGAAACGTGTAACTAGCAAGCGTTTGTCGAACGCCATCAATTTGCAGTTCAATGAGAAGCTGCCGTTGTTCTTCCGCCTGAATTGGCTGCTTGGGAACGTCGGTAAAGCGTTGAGCCAAAATGGCTTGTTTGCCATGCCCTATTTCAATTGAAGTCCGGGAAAAGTCATCGTTTGATTTCGGAAGAGTCGGCATACCATGATGCCACCACGTGGTCACGCGACCTATGGAGAAATGCAAACGATCAGCTAATTCTCTTGTTGGTTTAAACATCGCAAGCAAGATGGGATCAAAAGGCTTACGCGCTCGCTCAGGGCTCAATGCATTTTCTCCTGAACCGTATAGCTTTTCGTTATTCAGTTGGAATGGCAGTGGTGACCATTTCATTAGTTGGCTCGGAATAGGTGGCCCGTCATACTCAGGGTGTGTACTATTTGCGACGGTCATTTTTGCTGTACTGAGTTCGCAGTTTTCCTTGCAGGCAAAAACCCACCATCCATTCCCTGCCTTGAAATGCTTACCCGGAACATTCCAACCCGTAAATGTCTGGATGAAATCACCTCCGCCGTAATTCGGGATTGGTAACTGCCCAGGAAATAAGACTAATTTTCCCGAGCTGGGGTCGTTGGTACCTCGGGCGCTGACACTGACCGCACAAAGCATCGCCACAGAGACTAAAGTTATTTTCCTAAATAGTGCAAAGGCCATGGCTTAATTGTGTAAGGTTGGATTTAATATTGCGTGTGGCGTCGAAATTTAACTTGATCTGACTAGTTGCTGTTTGTGGTGCAGCAAATGGTCTTCAATGAAACTGTTGATGAAGTAGTAACCATGATCGTACTCAGGCTGATAGCGCAGCGTCAGTGCTTGCCCTGCTGCGGCACAGGCGGTAGCAAATTTTTCGGGATGGAGCTGTTCTGCCAAAAATTTGTCGGCAAATCCCTGGTCTATCAAAATGCCTTTGGGAAAGGGCGGCTGGTTCTGCTTTTGCATCAATGCTGTGGCGTCATAATCTGCCCAGGCACTTTCATCAGTCCCCAGATAGCCGGTGAAGGCTTTTTGTCCCCAGGGGCACTGGCTGGGGGCAGCTATTGGGGCGAAGGCAGATACGCTGCTGAACAGATCTGGATGGCGTAAAGCCAGTACCAGTGCACCGTGGCCACCCATGGAGTGGCCCATGATGCCGACGCGCGACTTGTCCATGGGCAGGCTGGCCAGCAACATGGGCAGCAGTTCAGCGACGATGTAGCTGTGCATGCGGTAGTGCTTGTTCCACGGCGCTTGCGTGGCATCCAGATAAAAACCGGCAGCCACACCAAAATCCCAGTTGTCGCTGTCGCCAGGGATGTTGGCATTGCGAGGACTGGTATCTGGCGTAATGAGGATAATGCCTTCGCGTGCGGCAATGGCTTGCGCGCCCGCCTTGATCATGAAGGTTTCTTCAGTGCAGGTCAGACCAGCCAGATAAAAGACTGCAGGGCAAGTTTCACCTGCCATGGCCTGTGGTGGCAGGTAGACTGAAAACCGCATGGGCAAGCCTATCTCAGCAGATTCATGCTGATAAAAGCGTTGCACGCCGCCATGGCAGGCGTGCTGGCTTAGCAAGCTCACTTCTTCTGCGTCGTCTGCCGCATCGTTTCTGGATTCGCGCTGCGTCATCAGAACAGCACCACGGAACGTATCGATTCACCACTCTTCATGAGATCAAAGCCTTCATTGATGCGCTCCAGCGGTAAGCGGTGGGTGATCAGGTCGTCGATATTGAGTTTGCCTTCCATATACCAGTCGACAATCTTGGGCACGTCAGTGCGGCCACGTGCGCCGCCAAAGGCAGAGCCTTTCCATTCGCGCCCAGTGACGAGCTGGAAGGGGCGGGTAGAGATTTCTGCACCTGCTTCAGCCACGCCGATGATGATGGATTTCCCCCAGCCCTTGTGGCAGCATTCCAGCGCCTGGCGCATGACCTTGGTATTGCCTATGCACTCGAAAGAATAATCCGCACCACCATCGGTCAACTGGATGATGTGGTCAACCACGTTTTCTACTTCGTTCGGGTTGATGAAGTGGGTCATGCCAAACTGGCGTGCCATGCTTTCACGGGCTGGGTTCAGGTCTACACCGATGATCTTGTCTGCACCGACCATCTTGGCCGCCTGGATGACATTGAGGCCTATGCCGCCGAGGCCAAACACCACGACGTTGGCACCAGCTTCAACCTTGGCCGTGAAAACTACGGCACCAACGCCGGTAGTAACGCCGCAACCGATGTAGCAAATCTTGTCGAAGGGCGCATCTTCGCGCACCTTGGCGACGGCGATTTCCGGCACCACGATGTAATTGGAAAATGTCGATGTACCCATGTAATGGAAAAGCGGTTTGCCATCCAGCGAGAAGCGCGATGTTGCATCCGGCATCAGGCCACGGCCCTGGGTAGAGCGTATCGCCTGGCAAAGATTGGTTTTGCGGGACAGGCAGAATTTGCACTGGCGGCATTCTGGTGTGTAGAGCGGGATCACATGATCACCCTTGCGCACGCTGGTGACACCTGGGCCGGTATCAACGATAACGCCTGCGCCTTCGTGGCCGAGGATGGCCGGGAACAGGCCTTCAGGATCAGCGCCAGAGAGTGTGTAATAGTCGGTATGGCAAATGCCGGTGGCCTTGACTTCGATCAGCACTTCACCAGCTTGCGGGCCTTGCAACTCAACTTCTTCTATCGTCAGTGGTGCTCCGGCTTTCCAGGCGATGGCGGCTTTGGTTTTCATGGCTGTCCTTTACAAAGAGAATGCAGCCATTGTAAAGGAAGACAGGCATTTGTGGCTTGCCCTCACATCGCCATATAACGCCCTGGCCTATGGTTCAGGCTGATTGCCAGGTTCAGCGCAAATGCACCCAGTACAGAAGCCAGCAAAGCCATTGGCGTTACCACGGCAAGTGATGCCAGCACGATGATAAAGTCTACGCCCATTTGCAATTTGCCTGCACGTATGCCATGTTTTTCCTGCATATACAGGGCCAGGATATTGATGCCACCCAGGCTGGCCTGATGGCGGAACAAAACGATGAAACCTACCCCCATCATCAAGCCACCCGTCAGAGCAACATAGAAGGGCGTCAGGGCCGTTATCGTTGTCAGGTGCAACAGCCTGGGATGCAGGCTGGAGAATACCGACACCAGTGCCACGGCGCAAAAGGTCTTGAGAGTAAAACGCCAGCCCATGCGCTTCCACGCCAGCCAGTAAAACGGCAGGTTGATCAGAAAGAACACCGTGCCAAACGACCAGCCTGTTGTGTAATGCAGCAAGAAGGCCAGACCGGCTGTGCCGCCAGTCAGCAAGCCTGCCTGGTTGAATAAGGCCACTCCAAGAGAAACCAGCAAAGTGCCTGTGACGATGGCCAGCACATCTTCCAGCAGGCTATGTGGGATAAATCGTTTTGAGGCAGTGGCGGTCTTCATGGCAGGGAGGGACTTAGGGGTTGAAGGGCAATTGTACGCCGCTGCCCCTGAGTCTGGACCAGGCCACCACAGGCATTCCTGCTTTCATTGATCTGTGTCAAAACTGCTGACGCAGCTTTGCAACGAGGATGTAGCTGATAAAAAGGCAGGCATGCCTTACTGGGTGTCGTAAGTCATGCCTGCCGAAATTGTTTCAGTGTTTTCAGTGCTAGTAGAGCTTGTAGTGTGCTCAGGCTTTCAAGGCCTTCAATTGATCTTCTGCATCCGCCCGCAATTTTTTGCTGAGCGCGGGTTTGAAGTTGATTGCTTTCTCAAAATTGGTAATTGCCCGGGCCTTATCATTCACGGCTTGCAGACATTGTGCCAGACGATAGTGGACTGCGGCACTTGCTTCAAGTGTCTGGGATTTTTCAAACCAGCTGATGGCTTCCTTGTGTTTACCTTGCTCCTGCAAGGAGCGACCCATGCCATAAGTGCCCTGGTATTTATCCGGATAGCGCTGCTGTATTTCACCAAATACGCGCTCGGCATCGGTAAATTTCTTTTGCTGGACATAGCTTGCGCCTATGTTGAACAACACCCCGCGTTGCATCCTGTTCAGCGATTCCGAGTTGCCTGGGATGGCGCTGAGTGCCGTTGTTTCTGCGCTGCTAAACTTATCATCTGCCAGGTCCATCGTTGCCTGCAATAAATTAGCTGCAGCACTATTTACTTTGGCAGTTTCTATGACCAGGTTTTGTGCCTTGCTTTTGCCGCCGCCAGCGATTGCAGGTGCCTGCAAATAATATTGCAACAAGGAACTGCGTGCGTTGTAATTTTTTGGGTCCAGTTCCACCGCCTTGATATAGGCGTCGCGTATTTTTCCTGCAGACGACATGGCGGCCAGCATGCCACCTGAGAGGGCCTTGGTGCCAAGCACATTGCCCAGCATTTCATGGCATTCAGAAAGTTGTGGATGTGTACTGACGCATAGTTCGGCATATTTTGCCGCTTCGTCCAGTTTTTCGGTCTTGCCTTCTACCAGTATCAATTCTGCTTTCACCAGCAAGGCGTCAGCATTATTGGCATCCGTGCTTAATTTGGCATTCGCTGCTTTTTCTGCTTCTGCGTATTTTTTGGCTTTCATCAAGCCATCATATTCATGGGCGCTGGCGGCTTGTGTAGCGATTAAGGCGATGGCGCTGGCAAGCAGCGCAGGTATGAGCTTCATGGATTGCCCCGTAAAAAGGTTGATCCGATGTAAACGCTGCGCCAGGCATTTGGTTGACTGACGCAGCTACAATAACAGCGACGAGGGCGGTAGTTAAGGCCGCCTCATTCTCACTCTTTCTTTTCCGCTTCTACTTCGTTTTCAATTTCTTTTTTGACTTCCCTGGCCGGGAAGAAATAATCACGTGGGCTCTCCTTGAAGCGTGCCCACAGCAATACTGTCAGCAAGCCACCCTGGCCAAAACTGACGCGACGTGAACGCAAGGCCACCAGCATTGCCAGGCTGAAGCTGACGCCCAGGTTGACCATGCCTATGCACATGATGCCAAACAATGAATAGGCAGCTACCTGCCAGCTCATGACATTGTCCAGGCCCACCAGGGCAAAGGCAAAGTTGGCACTGGCAAAAGTGATGTGGCGTATATCTATCGGCAAACCAAAGAAACTGCCCAGTTGCCCTATAGTGCCCAGCATGATGCCAAAGAAGAAATTACCCGCCAGCGCGCCCAGGTTATTGCCTATATAGGTGGTGACGCGCTGCAAACGTGCTTCGCCCAGCAGACGTTGCAACCAGACTAGCTGGCGCAGGCGTTCAGGGATATTCGCATAGCTGGCCTTGTTATCGTAGTAGCCTGAAATCAAGCCTGACAAAAACAGGCAGACACCGGCAATGGCTGCATGCGGCAAAGCCAGACTGCCAAAGGGATCAATGTCGTGCAGTAAATGCGCGGCTTTTTCTGGTGATACCAGGTGCTTGCCTGTGAGGGAAACCCAGGCCCAGGCTATACCATACGCAGTAGGAATGGCCAGGCCCACATTACCGATGATGGCGATAAATTGTGAGCGCAATACCTTGACGATGAGCTCTGCCAGTTCATCCAGTTTTTGCTTGCCACCATCAATCGCACGTGCCAGCAAGGCGGCTGTCATGGCAGGCTGTTTGGTGGCAATGGTGAAGTGCAGTACATGTACGAGCATGAAGCCACCAGAATAATTCAGACTGTACAGCACTGCGTAACCAAAGGGTGCCAACGCCAGCGTACCGAACAATATCTTGATCAGCGCCATGAAGCCGACGATGAAACCTGCACCGAGGGCAGAGCGCAACATCTCCAGCCATTCTGCCCGGTTATTGGTCACATAGTGCTCACCACTTTTACCGGCTCTTTCTGTCACTTGCAGTGACAGGAGTTCGGTATTGCTTTGCATGAGCTTGCGCAGGCTCTGGTTGTGGTTTTCGGCAATCGCCAGTTCCTTGAACAGCGTGATGCCTATACTGGCAGCATGTTCGGTGCTGCGGCTATCCAGTATGTCCAGCAACTGGCGCAGGCGCGCTATGCTTTGCATCAGTTGCAGCAGCAAACGCGTCAGGCTGACGGAGACGCCTTGCAGTGACGCGGTACGGCGTATACGGTTGGTGATGTCTTCACACTGGGTCAGCAAGACTTCAATATGCTTGCTGTCTTCGCGTTCATGCGATTTATCTGCCAGCCATTTGCTATAGCAAATCACATAGTCATTGATGGCATCATTCTGGCGCAGGAAGGGGGATTCGAATTTTTCTATATCGGGATAGTTGCGCACCAGTTCAGCTTCCAGGCCGATATTGGTGATGCGGTATGACAGCACCTGCACTGCGCTCAGTATTTCACAGGTCAGTGCGGCATAGGTCGTGCGTGGTGCAGGCGTGCGAAAACCTATGGCCTGCAATAAATTCAGCCAGGCCTGGTCTGTGACGCCATTGATCCAGATATGGTCAGTTTTTTTATGAAATAGCTGGCCAAAAACATCCTTGATATAGGCATCGTTGACCAATGGCGGTAAAAATTTGTTGAAAAATCTTTGTCTGGCGGCTGACCAGAAACCAATATTCTGGGTAATACCCAGATCGGTGAACAAATGCACCAGCTTGCGCGTGGTCAATACCTGTACCAGATAACAGCGCAGCGCCTTGCGCCATGCGGGATTGTTTTGCAGTACAAAGCACAGGGCGCGCAGGTTATCGGTGGCCCGTATGATGTCTTGTGGGCGGGTGGGACGTATTTCTGCAATCAGGTCACGCAAGTGCTGGATATCATTGAGTGCAGGATATTCGCCAAGGCGGATTTCAATTTCCGCTAAAACACTGTCTAAGCTCAAACCTCTCTCCTCAAAATGCCATGAACATAAGCTTTTAACGCAATTCACGGGTTTTGTCATGCAACTAGCAGGCTTTTGTTTGAAACTGGCAGCCTTCTGCTATTGCACATCGAACTTAAGCAGGTGTGGCAAATTGCTGGTTTTTCAAGAGTGGAGGACTATAAGCCTTTGCATTTGCATGCAAAAAGAGGCAATTTAGTCTAAAGTGTCGAGGTGTTCATTAAAAAGGTTGAGCGTTGGATAATTTATTGTTGGTGCTGGCTGCCCTGTTACTGGTCTTGTTGAATGGCTTTTTCGTGGCGGCAGAATTCGGTCTGGTGAAGTTGCGTCAGACCAGGGTGCGCAGTATTGCGAAGACTTCAGGTTTGCGAGGCCGCCTTCTATTCACGGTGCATCAAAACCTGGATACCTATTTATCCGCCTGTCAACTGGGCATCACTTTGGCATCGCTGGGCCTGGGCTGGATAGGTGAACCCGCCTTTGCC
>Ga0207952_1000859_pt1 | contig 17483 bp, 12 predicted proteins | sample SubbioR12Aug_8Ca_FD_184831 | JGI IMG/M metagenome (GOLD analysis project Ga0207952, IMG submission 184831) | Serpentinite rock and fluid subsurface biosphere microbial communities from McLaughlin Reserve, California, USA - CR12Aug_8Ca (SPAdes) | ecosystem: Environmental > Terrestrial > Deep...
GGGTGCAACCTCAACCTGAATAACTCGTCGGGTGGGCAGGTATTTCCAATATCCATATCCACCCTCCCAATCCAAGCGATTTGTCAATACAGCCGAGAAAAATGTTATCAAAGAGGGCGGATTTGTCAATGACAGATGCCTAAAATATCCAGGGTCCGCTTGTATGCGTATCGGTGCACAGCGATAGTGATACGCTTCGAGTACCGGCACGCTGCAGTCCAACGCCAGTGCCAAGTACCACACCACGAAGCGGTCATGCGTCTTCTCGTGGTACTTTGCTGGCACCCAGTCTTCATTCGACAGTACCGTCATTGCTCACCACTAAAAACTGAAGTGTGACTACTAACCTTTTGCTGCAAATTTTTGGCAGACTCCCCTGCACGAGTTCATGCGTGAGCGTGCATGAATTTATGCAGGGCCGCGGATGATCGATCCTGCCAAAATCATGCACGCTGTGGATGAGTCCTGCACAAGTTGATCCTCACTTTTGGTCGCGCGGCTATTATCTTTTATTCGTGCACCGACAACTTTCGCTCAGCCTGTATATTTAAGCGTGACTTAGGTCTGGTGCAGCCCTCACCAAAATATCTTTTTTAAAGAAAACACTCGGTGCATAAAAAGGTATACTGCAGGAACCGTGCATAATTATCCGTGCCCCTGCAGGACCCTCTGCAGAGTCTGCATGATTCTGTGCAGCGTGTGCAGGGACTCTCTGCAGGGTCGCATGGATTCCCTGCAGAGTGTGTATGGATGGTGTGCACAAACATCCACACACAGACCACGGATGTTTTTTATTCACCGAGTGTTTTTACTTTAAAGGACGAGATTTTTTGAGGTTTGCACCAGACCTAAGTCACGCTTAAATATACAGGCTGAGCGAAAGTTATCGGTGCACGAATAAAAGATAATAGCAGCACAACCAAATTGGTCGATCGACTTGTGCAGTGATTTGTCGCGAGGCTGCAGGATGAGTGACCGCGGTCATGCAGAACTATCCACGAGAGCTGCACAGCAAACCTCGATCACTTCGTGCACACATTGATCAATCATCCGTGTATGATTGATGCATGCGTCAGCACGGAGAATCTGTGCAGGCTCTGAGAATAACACAATCGATGATGGTCCTTCGCGCGACTCGATTACCTCTGCATCCGTGGGCTGAGCATACCATCCGTGCACAGAGTTCTTGCAACGCGGACAATGCGCGCAGCCTACGTATAATTTTAGTCGGGAATAATTCCATCGCCATACTCCTTGCGAAGTCCATTTTTGTTGCCAGTTCGCTCATAAACAACGTCTCGTAGGGCCAAAGCCTTTTCTAAGCCGCTTTCTGTGTAAGGGAAATTCCGTTTCATCACTTTGCCATTTTCCCAAACAGCACTAAAGATCCAGCGTACGCATTCTTTTGTCTCAGTTTGATAGAGCATTGTGGATCGACCAGCTGATTCGCATTCCTTTTGCATACACAAAACAGCCTCTGGAATCACATCATCCGTGCGAGACCAGGTCCTGTATTTGTATTGCCCTGGCTTTCCAGTTTCCCAGCGCAATCTCCAAACTTGTTCGGCCGGCTTGACACATTTGCGAATACCATTGTAAGACGTTTTGTTGTTTTGGTTCAATTTTCGATTCCTCAGATTCTTTTGTCGGCTGACACAGCGGAGATTTGCTTGCTGGTTTTTGCGCCGGTTGCCACTGATGTGATCGACATCGATTGAACGGTCGTAACAATTCATAATGAACCGACTCAATATAAGCTTCTTTCCAGATGATATTGTTGTGATGTTCAAGTATCTTTTGTCTGCACTCAAAGAACTACACCAAGTGAACTCCTGCACGCGTTCAATATCCGTGGCATCGATGAAAAAGCTTCCCGCAGGTCCGCTACATAAAACCTCTGCTATGGCACCACCTTCAAGCAGACGATATTGATTTTTCAATGTTCGTTTTCCACGCTTGTCATAATGTCCCCCTTGCCACAGTGTGCGCTGCGGAGATAGATCGCGTTTGCTTTCTGCCATGTGATCTCTTGCCAATAGAAAAATTCAGAAGATGTAAATAATAGGCATATTATCAAATTTACCAAGCAGCTTCTGCAGGATTTGGCGTGAGGCCTGCAGGATGAGTGTCCGTGATCGTGCAGCACTATCCACGAATGCTGATCAGTAAACCGTGCACACGTTGATCAACTCGTGCAGGACGTGGATCATTTGTGCAGGCGGGGTGTGACCAAGTTGGTCGCGGTCATGCATGCTTTACTACAAGGGTTCGCGGTAGGGTGGCGAGTAGCGGAACAGGGTGCGGATGTATTCGACCGTATCGATGATGTACGTGCCAACTTCAACCATCACCAATGCTCGAGACGTGCCTGGTCGATCGAACTTGCGAACATCATACAGCGCCAAGAACACTTGATCGAGATGTTGGGCGTATTGAATCAGTCGATCCTGGGCAGGATCACGCTCCAAGAAAGTGCACACTGTCTGCATCTCAATCGAGCGGCTTTTGAATAAACGTATCGTCGGCGGCTTCAACCATGCAGGTTGTAAGTAGTGTGTATCAAACTTGAACACGGTGAAGCGCTGCTCCAATGCGGTCATAGCCGCTTGTTTGGCATAGACAGTGAGTGGCTCCCTTGCTAAGTAGGCAGTGTTTGTTGGACCGTGTCCCACGCAGGCCCTGATGTCTCTTGCATTGAAACAATCGAAGAGATCGGGTGCTTCGAGTCCTGCATCCAGCAGCGCCTCAAGGATCGGTTGATCGCATTCGAGTAGGATGCCAAAGTACAAGATCAACCACCCCGTGCGAGTCTCTGCATCGCCATCCTGCATAATTTTAGTCGAGCCGCTATTATGTTTTATTCGTGCCCCAAGAATTTTTTCTTCGCTTGTATATTTAAGTGTGACTTAGGTCTGGTGCAAACCTCCCAAAATTTCGTCCTTTAAAGTAAAAGCGCCGAGCGATCATGAAAAAAATAGCAGGCGCGCGCACGAGTCATTCGATATTTTCGCAGAGCCTTGCGGATGACCACGGCATCCGTATTAATAGCCTGTCTGGTGTCCCGCAACAGTGTGATGAATGCACGGGCTTCTTGCATTTGTCCTGGTGCTCGGTGCTGCCGCGGTGCGATTGAGTGTGCAGCACGGTGAGTATGTGGAGCTGTGCTGCGGCGAGCCGTGCAAGTGGCTGACCTTTCGGCTGAACCGCACAAGCAGCGAGATCTGGCTGCACAATGCCGCATACATGGCCGCATCGAGGACCTACTATCAGTCACAGGGCGGACTGCGCGACTCGGATGTGTTCTACTTCAATGATGTTGTGGATGTGTACCGGCTGCGACTGCAGATGCGCTACTTCCCCGTGCCGAGTGTGCTGGTTGGCCGCGAGACACTGAGCATTGACGGCACACTGGGACTGGGACCGCGATCACAGCTCTGGACCATCTGGAACAACTACACGCTGACCAAGCGGCGACTGGATATTGGGCACTATGACAACTATGGCCAGCGAGATTACCGACAGCGGCCGCCGATTCTTGATCTGCACGAGCACCAGCAGGTGACACTGGGGGATGGCAGCAGCGTGAGCGTGAGCTTCGATATTGCCACGACTGAGACCTTTGTGCCGTACGGCATGAACCTGTCGCAGGGCTTCAGCACGATCAAGGTGCACTCGGATGGCTGCGAGCAGATGTATGCGCGGATTGGTCTGACAGAAGCACCGGGCTGTTTGAACAATCTGAGCTTGACACCGGATCAGTTCCAGACAGTGACACTGAACAATGGTGTGGAGTACGAGGCGATTGACTATGTGGAGGGAGAGCATATGATCATTGGAACGCGGTTTATTGATGATTTCTTCTGGTTTCGCAGCATGGATGCGCACTCGGTGATCATTGCGGAAGACGCCTTCTTTCTCGACTATGTTGGCGTGACAGTGGGCGTGGCGCTCGGAGTCTCACTGCTCTTTGCATTCTGGCTCACGATTGCCGAATCGAAACAAGATCGCACTGCCTTTTATGAGTTTCTCTTCATGTATTGTGCCGAGGCGCTGAGCTACTTTGCCGATGCGATGGTACTGCTGGTCACGCTGGGAATGCTCGACTGGTCGCGCTACATCACGCAGTATGCGCAAATCAGCGCTCTCTACGCAGAGCTGTTCATTCCGTTTGCATGCCTACTCTCAGCCAGTGCCTTTTTCATCTCGCTCTACCGCTGGCACGACTACGCGTCCCACCTGCGCGAGTTCAAGCACAACGGCTTCTTCCGCATTGTGCTGTTTGCCACGGCCCAAACACTTGTGCTCTGGCTGTGTTTGATTGAACAGCACGAAACCACATTCGATCGACTGTTTGTGGCACTTCTTGTTACACTATTGGGCATTCTACAGCTCACCGCCTCTACCATCTTCTTTATTCAGCATCAGTTGCCCTACTCGCTGATCTGTGCCGGCCTCTTCCTGACCACGACCATCTTCCACGTCTCCTACAACCTGATACCCTCCTTTCGCTATGGCAACATGCGACACAATTTTGCGGTGGCCTGCTTCCTGTGGATCTACTTCTTCGAGCTGGTGCCAGCCTTTATCATCTCAATGATTCTGAAAATGCGCCAGGGGCTAGCCAAGGCGGAGCACCTGACCTCGCTGCGCAAAACACTGGAATCGCACTGACAACTGAAACAAATTTACGACAGGTCTAGAGCCATTTAAAAGTAAATTGAGATGCGTTGAATATTTAGTAATATCACATCACTCTTCATCCAAAACCAAGCAAACATGACAATGGAACAGGAGCAATTCATTCAAACCTTTTTGAATGATATTAACAGTGACCGTCTGTCATATCCAACAGCTGAATTGAGACACAACATATTTTGGGTGCAGTGGACAACGCTTTGTTCCGGTCTGCTTCAGCATTTGGCAGAAAAGAAACGGGGAAATCTAGCAATTGCGGAACGATGGGTAACTTTAGCAAAAGAAAAAACAATGGTTGTGAAGCCTGCATGGCTCCGACCCGACAGCGAAGCAATGCTACAACAATGGGTTGACAAGATAAAGGCTCGCTTTTAGTTGGCAAGGGGATTCTGATCGGCTGGAACAGTTGGATCTTCAATGTCTTCAGCTGTGGGATTGATGGCATCAATAAGGGCCTGTTGCTGTTCCATAATGTCACGCCAGTGAAGCTGCATAACAGCTGGATCAACATCGAGTTCATTCATTTGATAGTACTGTCGGAGGCCTTCCATATACTCATAGAGATAGAATTTGAGTTGATTTTTCTGCTCTAAAGTAACACTGAGAGGTTAACAAAGCAAAACAAACCGTTTTTCATCTGCAGTTGCCCCTCGGAACACACGCAGACAATTAACTACATCAGACCAGCGTTGGTTTCTCATTGCTATCAATAGTTGCTGAGTAAGACGGACGGGATTATCAAGAACACCAAGAGTTCCCCACAGTGCCTGAAGAAAGCTCTTGGCTCGAATGAGGCGTTGTGCTGTCTGACCCATTGGTTTCTTGGACCAAATGTTCACGTGTTGGTCAAGAATTCTGGTACAAGCTTCAAGTGACCGGCCAAAATGACCTTGATCAAGAATGAGTTCTTTTCCTTGAATTTGGACAGCAACAGGTTGAACTGGAACAATTCTTCTCTCCTCCATGTTGGTCAAATAAAAATGTTGCCAAGCAAGTTCGAGCTCGAAGAAATTGTCCGGCGCGCAGTCTCACTGCAGCAAAATCGAGACCACGCGCCGACTGATTTGTTCGAGCTCGAACTGGCTTGGTAAAATTAATGCTTTCGCTTCTTGTATTTTAGTCTCCATGCAGCCACAAGAGTTCCATCTCGCCGGATTTCAACACGATGTCACAGCCACGGTGAAACGCAATGGCCTGGCTCAACTCTTTCTTGCAGTGAATCGACAGGGCAGAGGCTTATTGGTGTTTCGGACTTCACTACGCTTGATGCTTGTTGCTGACCCAGCTCGAGCAAGACAAGAAGCAGAAGAATTAGTGAGGATACCAGATAATATTATCTGGAATATGAATCACGGTGTCGATATGTCCGATTTTCTTCGCAGACTTGTAATTTCTCTCTTTGAAGAACTACGAGACGAAGACTTTCCGATTGTACAAGGAGCCAGCGGTGGTGACAATCAATGGTTTCTTTGCATGGAATTCCGAATGCAGTTAAGCTCTTTAATTAATGGTTAGTGTTGTGGCAGGCCACTTTAGCTTTGCAAACACCAATATTGTCTTCTCTCCCTACCGGGTCCTGTATGAAAACGAACAGGGCTTTATGGATGCTTTGATAGCCACACTGTAATCAATTCAATTGAGTGCTGGTTGTGCGCTAAAATTGATTACGACGCTTCCGTCAAAGTAAACAGACTTGATTCGATGATCTTGATATCGTTGCTCCATGTCGTGCAACCAGTGTGCGAGATTTTCTGGTGAAAAGTTCTCAATCACAGTAAAAGATTGTTGTCTGCCCTTTGTGCGGAGATCTCGCCTAAGCTCCGCAGGATAGTCCAACCATTCAGGGTGTTTTTCTCGCAGAAACTCATTGACGAGAGCAAGTGGATCAACCATAGTCATTGCCGTTTATGAAATAATCAAATCACGGATACCAATTTATTCTTAATATGACTACCAAAAGCCAAAAAACGTGCTCTTCTTCTCCTCGCTCTCAGAGCTGGAAGAAGATGCCACACGAGCCGGCCGGGGTGTCTTGGAGCGGGGCGGCAGTTGGCGGGCAACACTTTCTGATCGGCGCGGCTCGGGTTTCTTTGCGCGGCGTTGTGAGCGGCGTGGCGGGGAAGCCGGTGGAGAACTGGAGTGACCGCGAGCAGGAGGAGACCTGGATCGACTTCGCCGGGTCACAAGCCGCGGGGGTGAGCGATCACGAGGCGGTGGTGAGGGCGGGCGGACTGGCTCTGGCAGACTGTACTTGATTTCAATATTGAGTGATCCATCTGGATTTGTACTGATCGCAGGAAATGCTGCACGAATTGGAGTGGGTGGCGAGGTGATGAAGTCTGCACCAAAGCCCGTGAATGGCGCATGCACATTGCGCACCAGCAGTGTCATTGGTGCGAGAAAGCCGAGCTCAAGACGCGTGTTTGATGGCTGGAACTTGTTGTTGATTTCGCGGTACGCCTCGAGACCGAATGTCCTCATGCGCGGGTCTTTGATGCGCTCAATCACCGCGATGGCCTCGGCCTCGGTGAGTCGCTTTGGGGCAAACGTTTCTTGCAGGTTGATGTCCATGACTCGCCTGCGCATTCTGTCCGACTGCGGTGCTTGCTTAGAGCTTTGCACGAAAAACACACTTGAAAGCAGTTTACTCCTTATTCAACGGGTTAGGGTTACCTAACGGGTTCGGGTTACCGAACCCTGAGATAGCGCTCCACAGCGACCAGAAGAAGAACAAGACTATCACCAACAGCGCAACCAGAACCTGCTGTCGATACTTCTTCCATGGCGAGGTGTCACTGCGCAGCAGAAGCTGGCGCCAGTCCAGCTTCAAAATAAACTGATCGCCACCATCGTATTCGACTCGAGCCCGCCCATCATTGTGCTTGTTCTGGAAGTAGTACTCGAAGAGGCCGGCACTCGGGAACGTGTCGATCTTGAAGGGCACATGCAGGAAGTTGGTCTTGGTGTCGGCTTCCCACTCTGCAGAGGGCAGCACATTCAGCGTGGCATTGAAGTCTTCTTGATAGCTGGCAAAGACCGCTTTCACTTGCTTGTACGCCTGTTTGCGCAGTTTGTTATCCTTGCTATTGAGCAGTCCAAGATGCGGACGCGGTTCACCTTCTTGTGTCTCAACTTGCACAAAGTCACTGGGTACCGATGGCCGGCCCCGACTAAGCGAGCGGCGACGTGACATTGTAGTGCAAAGAAAAAAGTGGGACTTTAAGTAGTATTAATCCTTAAGCGTCTTCTTCTCCTCCTGCTTGATGCGTTTGGCAGCATTGGCAGTGTCCTCATCGGCCTTGCGCTTGTGCTCATCGCTCTCGACCTCTTCGACCCTTGGTCGGCCAATCGCAATCAAAGTGGCAGGATCCGGTGAAATTGCCGCTGTCTTCCAGCTGATGTAGCGTTGCAGCAGGGCCGCCTCATCTTCGGCAGGCGGCTCCTTGTAGTCCTTCTTGATGCCCCAGAGCACAGCCGGCTCGGTGGCAGTGAACTGCGGGGGCACAAACAAGGTGCCAAACGTGGTCTCACCATCGGAGCCGCCCTTGCCAAGCAGATACTTGGAGACCTCCTCGCGCGCCTTCTCGGGACTCCACTTCTTCTCCTCTGAGAGCTTGAAGAACTGGCGGATGTTGAGCTCGCTCAGCTGCGGGCACATCAAATAGTAGTCATAGGTGGGATCAAGTTGGCCTTGGCACTCGGATGCATTGTACACCGGATCACCGAGGCGCAGACTCTGCACTGGGCCCAAGCTGTCGCGAATGTTCGACTGGCCGCCAGTGCTGTAGAGGTGTTGTGCCAGCGCATCGGTAATGGGCAGTGAGATGGCCCGCACCATGGCAGCGCGATCGAAGCTCACATGCATGCACTTCAAGAAGAGTGAGTAGTCAGCCAGCGCGACACCGCTCTCATCACGCGGCACCTCCTGGTGCTTGGTGGAGCCGACCACATCGACATTGCACCACATCTTGCCATCGCGCATGGCCCGCAGCATCATCGGCACCAGCGCCTTTTTGACATAGTTGTTGTGCACACCGATCTCGTTCATCGCATCGCGATCAAAGGCGATGTGCAGCGCAACCTTCTCGCGCTTGCCCGCATTCATCTGCATCATGAAGAGCGAGGCCTCCACGCGGATGTACTTGCCGCCGATCTCGCGCTGGCTGGCGCCCTCTTCGGCTTTGTACACCGGCCGGGTGTAGAACTTGAGGAATTGTCGGGTCAACAAACTCTGGGCAGAGGATTCTTGAGTTGGAATGCAGAGAGATGTGGCGAAGAGGACGCGTTGCTGCGGGGTCGACTGGTAGATTCGCTTCTCAAGCTCGAGTTTGTTCATGCCCATCGTATCATCCGCCGCAATGGTTTTCATCGCATCATCAATGCGCTTCGGTTTCGGCATGTTTGCCGTCTCCTCCGTGTGCCAGAGACACTCGATCACATTCACACAGGGTGCAATGCGCGAAAGGCCCTGAATCGTCTCGAACTCACCCAGGTTCTGTGCAGCGGCCACGTTCTCGCACTTGAAGCCGATATTGACTTTCTCCGGGGTAACCTTCTCCTCAAAGCGCAGGTTGCCCATGGTCACCTTGTCGCCAGCTCGTGCTTTCCGGCCGTGAATCGACCACTCCTCGAAGGAGCTGATCTCAAGAAACTGCGGCACCGCAAATTGAACCATGCGCGGGGTGCCGTCTTCATCGAGCAGCGGTGCGGCCACAGTGTAGAGGCGCTGGCCGAGTTGCTTGCCACCCTCGGTAAACTTCTTCTTCTCCTCAGCATTCATCGGATGCGCGCCGAAGCGGTAGGCCTCAATCAGAGTGGGGGACTCCCAGACTCCAACATTGGGCATCACGTCGTCTTGTTTGAAGAGGCCAGTGATGGCAACACGGTATCGCCACATCGTGACCTTTCGCTTCCCAACGTCTTTTTGCATCACACCGCTGAGTATTTCGCCACTGGCGATGATTCCCGGCTCCTTGTTGATCTTGGGTGCGGACAGGGTCTTGCCGGCCACCTCACTCTTGAACTCATCGATGATTGAGAAGAAGTCATCTTGCATCTCACTGACATCCGTAACCTTGATCGACATTTTCACTTTGTAGTTGTTGAAAACTGCCACGAATCAGCAAGCATTCTCGCGAAAACCGCCGGTCCTTTTTTCATTCTGTGTAATAGCATCGATTTCCTGGAAATTACGAAATTTTAGTGTTAGCCTGCGCCATGGGCGTTAGGTTGTCAGAAAGGCGATGGCTGTTGCCCTGCTGCTGGATCTTCCAGCAGATGGTGAGGCGTTCAAGCGCAAACTGTTAGAAAACATCCAGGAACTACTGCCAGATGTGAAAATAAGCGGTGTTTATGAGCGATTCGAGCAATTACCCGAACGGGGGAAAGTCATTGCACTGCTACGTCTCAACCGTGATGCGGATATTGAGCAGTTCCCGCGGCAGGCACTGCTCGATATGCTACTACAGCGCGAGCGACAGAACTTCAACTCAACCATGATTGTCTTTGCAGTGCAAGTCAGGCCGGCTGAAGAGCTGCCCGAGTTACAAGGCGCCGAGTACATTCACTCTCTCCCGTATGCGCTGCTTCCCTTTGATGTGCATTGGCATCTGCGACACTTTCAGGGCCATTTCGAAGCAGCAACGCGACACACTGCCGCAGAGATGCTCGACTTTGTCCGCCTTGTACCGCGCAGACGACCTGTGCAGCCACCACCGCTGCCAGCAGCGGTAGAAGAAAGCTCATCCGATGAGCCGTATTCATCGGAAGATGTTTCAGAAGAGTCGTCTTCCGAAGAAGAGTCCAAAAGCGAAGAACGTGAGCGCCTGGCCAAACTCGAGAAGAAACTCAAGGCAACCGAAGATGATATCTACTTTATTGAGCTGGCCGAAAAGAGAATGCGCGACGCCTGGAACACTTGGTTGCGCTGGTTGCCGCCCAAAGTGGAACCATCCGAGAGGGCGGATGCACTGTACGATCGCATTGCGGCCGAGCTCACTGCAGCAAACGCGCAGTGGGAGGTGAGGAAAGAGCAACTCGAAGAGAAAATCACCGATCTCGAAGAAGACATAAACGGGTGACTGTTTCTTTACTTGGGGCGATCATGTTCAGCTCGTGCGGCCAAGTCGACTTTCTGACGCGAGGAGATGACCGAGAGTGCGGCCGGTGGCAGCGGCTTGAGCAGGGAGGCCATGCGTGTGTTGAAGGAGTTCAGGTAGGAATTGGAAAACGAAGGGATTTGAGATTTCGTTGGTGGGGGTCGTGCGGATACAGGTGTAAAGTCCAAAGTGTATCGTGGTACATTGTCAAACGCCTTGGCAGCTTCGGTGACGGCGTTCATAAAAGCTATCGAGGTGTTGTAGTCATCCTCGCTATTTTCAACAAGTTGGCCTTGATCTGTGTTTGCGCTGTAGACCCAAAATTGACCAATCTTGCTTGGTTCTTTTGCGTAGGCAACAATCTCCTGTATTATGTCGTCAGGCGCGTCGTAGAGGCCAATGACCATGAAGCGATAGAACTTCAAGAGCTTTTCAATTTCTTTCTTCCAATCTGCAATACCCAAAAGTCCTTTTTTGGGTACATTATCACCGTATGCAAATATTCTAAAGTCCAGTCTTGCATATCTGGGCAGCGTTTTGGCGATGCGGTTGTGTTCACCGTAGAAAAGCTTGGTCTTCTGGTAAGAAGCTGTGGGCACAGAAAACGTGTCTTCGTTTGACACACCGTACACCCAAGGTATCTGGACAGCAGTCCATCCGTCGTGTGCTCTTTGAAAAGTTGTCTCAAAATCTTGCAGTGCTCGTTTGTACTCTTGCAATAATTGCTGAGAAGGATTTTCACCCTGAAGTTTGATTGCAGTGGCTAATGTAGATAGCTCAGCCTTGGCTTTTGTGGCAGCTTGACGCACATTATCAATGTCATATTCAAACAGACCTTTGTCGGCGTAGACAAGGCGCGTTGCTTGCCATTCTTCAATTCGTTCAATCCAACCTTCAACTTCTGTGATTTTCTGCAGGTTTGTTACATTGTCTTTTTGAAATTCCTCAGCGGGTGATGGAGTCTTCTTTGGCGGGGGAACACGTTGTTTCGGCCGAGGCGGCGGTGTATAGTAAGGACTAGGTATTGTTGTTTCGGGTGGCGAAACAACAACGGGCATCGGCGTGCAATCATCGGCTGCTGGAGGCGGGACAGGAAAGTCCTGCTCGAATTGTGCTTTGTCGTCTCGATACTGCTCTGCTTGGCTTTCCAGATCTTGGACCACAGTCAAATGGCTTTCAATGTGCAACTCGCCATCAAAGCGCACATTCTCCAGTTGTTCGACACGACTGCGATACCACTGGCCACTGTCACTGCTCAGAGCTTTGCTCCTCGCAACTTCGGTCCAAAAAGCAGTTTCTAAGCCCTTGTCCTTGGAATTGCGCAGCAATCTTCGGTAGGCCTTGTCTATTTTGTTGTTGAACTTGACATTCTTCGGAATGCGGATGCCGCCGTGCGCGCGATTGAATTCAGCAAGCAGGCCGCGGGCGTGTTCGCGGCTCACAAGTGTGTCTGTCCTGTATGCCGCTTCAATCTCTTGCATCAACTTCTCAGTGCTGGTGTGCAGATTCACATGATCAGAGCCGCGCTGTTTCACTCCGCTCGCTCCCTGAATGTGCAAGTCGGGCTGCACATCGTCCATCGAGTGCTGTCCAGTGTAGCAGGGTTCCTGTTGGCCACAGCATGCATAGATAAGACGGCCTTCGACTCGAACTTGGCCATGGTGCCAATGCGGACTCACTGTGGTGCCTGGCACCTGGCGCTGGTAGGGCGATGGTGCTGTGCGATCATAAAGTTCCGGGAACTTGGCAGCATGAATCTCGTGCTTGCGCTCGATCAGCATTTGTGAGACAGTCAACTCGCGCTGCTGTGTCTCACAGAACACAAACTGCAGCGGCTGAGTAACCGGATCACGCGGGTCAAAGTCCTGCGGCTTCAAGCACTTGGCCACACTGCGCTGGGTGAGCAGCCTGGCGTAGAGTCGACTGCACTCGCGCACCACAACATCCTCGCTGTTGATGCGGCTGTTGCTGTTGGCGCTGTGCATCAGCGTCTCCAGGTCCGCCAGCGAGCTGTGGAAGAGACCGATGGGGCGATTCTTCTGCTCTTGTGCATCGACTTTCTCGTGTGCATGTCGCAGTTCTCGGAGATTGGGATCCCGTTGCTCCAGCATCTCCATCTTCTCCTTGATCCGCTGCATCATCTCGCTGTTGGGACAAAGGCGGTACAGCTCACTGAACTTCATTTGTGCAGGCCAAGCGGTTGGAATGTTGAGTTTGGCACGGTTTTCGCGAAGAAAATCATGCAGAGTTCGCAGTTTCATCTCGCGCTGGCGGGCGATGTACTGCGGGTGCACAGAGTGCCAGTGGCAAGCGCCGTGGTGATTGGTCTCATCGGTGAAGCCGGTCTTGCAGCGCACACACATCTTGCGCGTGGTCAGCCACAGCGTGACATCGTGCAAAGCGCCAGTTGAATCGGTAAAGGTGTAGACATATTCATTGTCACCGCGTTCATTCGCAGCTACAATAAGCGTAGAACTAGACGAAATTACATCGCTGTTCAGCCAGTCAGCATTTCGTCTGCCGGAAATCTTTGCTTTCACACCAGGAACGAATGCTTTGAACCAATCTGCCCACGATTGAGGCTTTTCTTTGTTTGCTTCAGCCAAAAGAGATTCAACCCACAGAGGCCGTCGCAGCGCTAATGCCTTGTTGAAATCACCATTCTCGACTGATTTCGGTGACAGAATGAGAAAGCGGCTTTCGTCGATTTGATGTTCTCTTTTGAGAAAGGCAATGTTGTACTCAACTGTTTCTTGCACGGCCTTATCATTCACAAAAATGATAAAAAATCCCTGCGTGTAGAAAAGCCAAGCCTTTTCCTTAGGGTCGAAATCTCTCAAATTCAACCCAAATCCACGATACACAAAATTGGGAACTCGCTGTCTGTTGGTGGCCACGATGAATTTGAACTTTCCAGTGGCATCTTTTTGCATCTTCTTTCGGAGTGTCTCCATTTTGGCCTCGTCCAATTTCTTCTCTGCATTGACTCTTATTGGATTTGCGTAATCCAGATACACTGGGATCTCAATTGCGTCCTTTTTCGCTTGTTCCTCTTTTGCCTTTTTCTTAGCCTCTTTCTCTTTTCGCAACCGCTCAGCCTCGGCCGCTTCTTCATCTGCCTTTTTCTTGGCAGCAGCTTTTTGTCTTTCCTCTTCAAGACGTTGTTTGGCTTCTTTGCGTCGCTTCTCTTCTTCATCTCGTGCTTTTGCCTCGGCGTATGCCCGTTCTCCCATTTGCAAAGTCGCTGCATCCTTTTTTTCCAACTCTTCTTCTGTTTCTTCTGCCGTTTTCTCAACAGCCTCTTCTGTTGCCACCACAGTCGGATCACGAACTTTCACGCGCCAACTGCCAATACCAAAGGCCGGTTTGAAGCGGAACTCTTTTCCATAGTCGCGTGTCACAACCGGCAGCTCAGTCGTGCGCTCAATTTGCAGTGTTTGCCGAATCAGCAAAGGCTTGTCAAGTTTCGTGTAGTCAAAGCTTAGAATTTCCGGTTGTTCATTGGGTGCATCGTACAGAGTGCCGTTGAAAATGTCACTCGGTCGGATTTGCTGCAGTTGACCGTCTTTCCACATTCTCCAGCCATTGCGTGATGGGGGAAGCCGGCCGACATCAACGCTCTCACCAATCACAAAAGTGACCGCAGCAACGTGTGCTTTGTGCTTTTGGTATTTCTCTTCAAGGCGCTGGCGGAGTTTGTTGTAGAGTGTGCTCTTCTCATTCAGCTCAGCCAGAGAATTGCTGAACTCTGCCTCTGGTGCTAGCTGATCATTGCGGAACACTTGCACTTCATCCATCGCAATTGAGATAACAGCCAGCTCTGCAATTCGAACTGGCGGTGCATCTTTGTCATCGGTATCATCCAGAGGCGGAAGGTAGTGTGTTTTCAGCACTGGATCTTCTTTCACTTTCAACGTGCCTTCTTGTCCCACAAAAAACACAATCCACCGTGCTGGTTTTGCAGAAGTGTACTGCTTTGCGTTGTAGCGCGAAACATAGTTCTGTGTGGCGGGTCTGACAGGTGTTGGCTGTGTGGTTGGTGACTTAGGGTTCGGTTCGTCTCCGGGAATATCGAGAATATCAGTGTCGCTTTCCTCCGACTCCATCCTCTCCGCGGATTTATCAGTCCTCGCTGACCGACCTCTAGCTAATAGCCAGTGCTAGCTCCTGTACCGATCTTTATTTTGTCAGCCACTTTGGTACGGTTGCCTGGCTGCCGACCTGCTGAATCAACCGCTGCGGGTTTGTGGTCATGTCAATGGTGAAAGCAACGCGATAGCCGCCGAGACCCTCATGGATCGCCTCCTCGGTCACACTGACATTGACAATCTGCTTCTTCTCTCGAATCAGCTGGCAGATCGCATCAATTCGCTCCTTCTCCAGTTGATAGTAGGTGGGGTAGAAGTCGGCAACCAGCGTTTTGCCGCTCGTGCTCCGGCTCGCCTGCACCTCCTGCATTGTGTCGACAATGCTCTGCATGCGCTGTTGTAGCTTGGAGCGGGCCGGGCACTCTGCTGCGGGTCCCGGGCTCTTGAAGCCGTGAATGGGCGGATAGAAGCTGGCCACGCGCTTCACTGTGCGTGCCTGTGTCTCGGTCATGGCGGGATCGGTGCGGAGTGCGATCTTTGCATGCGGTCGCATCAGATCGTTGTACGAGAAGCCGCGCTCCCACTTGCCCTCCTTGTTGACTGACATCGCAGTGAATGAGGCATTCGTGAAGCCCCGGTCATAGAGCTCTGGTACCACAAAGCTCAAGAAGCAGCGGTAGAATTCGTTGATCTTGGTTGGGTCTTGCCACTGCACCAACTTCCAGTTTTCGAAAGCAGTACTCGCCTTGCTACTGTTGCCCAGCATCAAGTAGCGATATCCATCGAGCAAGTTGCTGCGATAACCACCGCCCACGGGATCCACATCACCGGTGCCCTCGCCAATGAATGGCTGGTCTTCGGGAAAGCTGAATGCCGCATCCGGGTCGTAATCCTCAGCCCAGCCCTTGAAGAGCGGGCGGCTCTTGTTCAATCGGCCCAACAGCTTGACAAAAGTCGACTTGCGCATCACCACTGACACTTCGTGTCCACCAAGATTCGCATAGGGGTCACTCTGTGCCGCCCTGCCATCACTGACCTGTGCTCCATTCACACCACAGAGCGCCTGCAGCACAACGTAGTGCTGTGAGATGCCCTGCAGTTCTTTGAGAAGTGGGTCTTTGAACTGCTGAATCTTGGTGTTCTGAAACTCAACAGCCAGCTTCTGGATGTCCTCTTCATCATCTTCGCAGTCCTGAAGCGGGCTGTACAGCTTGTCGCCAACAATGCCGCACTTGGCCCGACTTGTGATGCCAAAGCACTCCATCTGCACGTACTTTCCATCCCGCGTCTCGGTTTGATCCGGATAGTAGCGCCAGTAGTTGCACGGGGTCACCCAGGCACTCACGAGTGCGGCCATCTTGTCGCGCTCTGTGCCCATGTCTGACAGGTAGAGCTTGGCGGTGTTGGCCGAGAGATCAGGGTGTGCTCGCTGGATGCCCATGTTGATGAGTGCCTTCCACCAGCTTTCAGTCATTGGCTGGTGATTGCGCTTAGCTGCCAGCATCTGGCCGGGAATGAAGTAGCGATGAAACTGGTAGGGTGGCAGGCCGGGCAACTCGGCAATCGCCTGGAAGCGACATGTCGAGTTCTGGCCAAAGTGCATCGATGCCTGAATCACGGCCTGGATGAGGGGATTCTGCAGTTCGGCCTCATGATCAACTGTGTACTCATTTTCTGGCAAAAACGGCTCAACTGCTTGCGATTTGAGCTGGCCAAAAGTCAACTTCAACTCGCCCTTGTCTTCGGTGTAGTGCGAGTCGGCCACCATCGCGTTGTAGACACGCAGCGCCTGAGTGGCCACAGCAGAACCCTGACTGCTACGCAGCACCTGACGCAGCGGGAAGCAGGCAGTCCCAGCCTCATTGACACCGAGTTTGTGTTTGTGCTTGTCATCGGCACTGTTTGTTGCAATCAGTGCCACGCACATCAATGCCGCATCTGCCGGCAGAAATGGCTGGCCTGCCGCAATGTGTGCGGGCTTTGGGATTTCAAAGCTGAGCAGTGGCTTGTCCGCGTGTCCTGGTACCACAATCAGCTTCTTTGAGACCACAGTGTGTTCCAGGCCGCCAATCCACACCAACAGCGCATAGGGCTGCTCATCTGGTCCCAGGCGGGGACTGTACTTCACTGCCACATCAAAGCGCACGCTCATGGTTTCTATCGTTTTGTCTGCGTCCCGGCTACCATATAAGCCAACCATGGGCTGGCCAAAAGGCTAAGTCACCAACGGATGCTCTACACTGACAGCGCTCTCATCATCAGTGCGGCCAAGCGCGTTGTTGCCGCCTGTGAGCAACACGGCATGGCGGTGCCGCGCCTGCAGGACATTCTTGTGGCACTTGTCGCCTCAAAGCTGTGCCGCAACACCGCAGCCAATGTCATCAAGAGCGCTGCGCCCGACATTGCTTCGCACATTCGTCAGCTCACCAGCAGCACACCGGAGTTGGCCCGTGAGCTGCAGGAGAAGTCGGTCATTGGCCTGCATATTCTCACCATGGCGCCGGTGAGCAGCAATGCCACGAAAAACGGCGATTTCATGAAGTTCTGTCAACACATGGGCCAGCCGGTGCCCAACACGCTGACGCAGATGATGTACTTCACG
>Ga0207952_1000860_pt1 | contig 17473 bp, 18 predicted proteins | sample SubbioR12Aug_8Ca_FD_184831 | JGI IMG/M metagenome (GOLD analysis project Ga0207952, IMG submission 184831) | Serpentinite rock and fluid subsurface biosphere microbial communities from McLaughlin Reserve, California, USA - CR12Aug_8Ca (SPAdes) | ecosystem: Environmental > Terrestrial > Deep...
TATGCGGCGGCGGGTGGAAGCCATCGCCGTTGATGCGCTTGTAAAAGGCCGCGTCGGCCCAGCTCAGGCCGCCGATCTGCGGCGCCTCCGGGGTCGCAATCGGGGCTCCGAACGGACGGTTTTGATCGTAAAATGACATCCCCTTCCTCCTATCCCTTGGCCTTTTGGGGCCGGAAATCCTTCCAAGAGGAAACATAGGGACGGATAGGAATATTGTCAATAGGGAATTGCCAGCAACCATACTTGATTGCGTATCTTCGTTACCAAAGGCTCGCCGCGGAGATTGGAGGGTCGTTCTGTTCGCCTCGGCTTTGTGCAAAACTTAAGCGAATGCACGGCTGTCACTGTGCTCGGCGGTGGTTTCACGGCCGACCAGCTAATCTGCCTCTATGACGAGAAGGCCCGCGGAGCATTTCGATGCGGTTTCATCCGCATGATAACGCGCAGTTGTTTTAGCGGGCCGCCTGCTTACGTCGCCATCCACGGACTGGCGGCGTTTGTTACAGAGTATCGGTCCCATATATGGTGATTTTCTTTACCCGCCTCGACATTATCAACAAGATGTTGTAAGGAATGCCTTGAAGAACAAGGACAAATGCAGTCGTTAAGACTGTGCGGTGCTTCCGCACCCCTCCTCGGGCGGAGCAGAGCTGACGGTGATGAGCTTTTTGCCTTTGCGGGCGAAGCCTGCTGGACTAACTCCCTCGGTGGCGAGCACCTACGCCGAGGGCCGTAGGCATCTCAGCCATACTGACAGCATCGTGGTACATCGATTGCCTCGCCCAATCAGGAAGAGTTGGTCGCGCTGTCCGACGACCAGATGTGCTCGCACGAAGCACAATCTTCATTGTCGAACGGTAGCAGTCTCGATAACTTGCACACCGCTACGGGCTCCGGGGGAGGGCAAGCGGTGGACAAGAAGCACGGCCAGGCGCAACCGCCGTTTGCGCCCTGCAGTACGTTGCCGAAATCAAGGGCTGCATGCATCGATCATGCGTAGTCCATTCAGTATCGCCCACGACATATTTGCGCCTGTCTACTATTGGGCTATTGCGCTGAATTTCCTGTGGAAGGCGCTGATAGCCGTCATAGCTGTTCTCGTCTATCGGGATCATGTCGACGCAATTGTCGCTCCGCTTCGTGACTTGGCAGACAAGACATACCTCACGCGGATTGCGTTCAATTTTGTCATAACCGACACGACTCATCTTGCGGCAGCGATCGTCTCGCTAGCAGTGCTCATCTATGTGATTTCATTGCGACGCAAAATCGCTCGCTATGGCCGCGCCGCCCAACGTGCTGCAGCCTTGGCAGAGCGATTCGCCTATGCATTTACGCAGATGAAATCCGACGAAGCCCGCGGGCTTCAGGCCGTCGTCGCGATCAACAAAGATCCTATCGACAATGTGGTTGATGCGATGGCGGAGTATTTTTCTGTCATCACGCGTTCCGAATGCCACGTCTCCGTAAAGGTCTTCTTGAATGACAAAAAAGGTGTGCGGTCAGACCTGCTAAAGACATTTGCACGAAGTGGCGACGCGCACTCAGGAATCACAAAGAGTCGTTGGCTTCTCGATCAACAGACCGGCGATAAAGGTAAACTCAATTACTTCAAGAACACCGCTTTCAAGAGCATCATCGACGAGGATGACCGCCGATACTACCTGCAGAACAATTTATACTTTCAGCATATGGTCCGCTTGTATGAAAATCAGAACAAGAAGTGGAAAGAACTTTACCGGGCGACCCTGGTCGTTCCAATCACACTTGCAAACAACTCTGACGAAATAAACAAGTCAACGGTCGCTGGTTTTCTTTGCATTGATAACAAGAAGGGTCGTTTTGATAGAGCGATCGCACTACAGAACGCCATGAATTTTGCCAAAATCGCATGCGCAATTATTATTCACTTTGGACATTCACGCTTGGACGACACAGGAGGTTAACGTGAGCGACAAGGAAACCACGTTCTCTATGGATACGGCCTTGCGCGTCCTTGAAAAGATGCGTGAGATCAAAATTGAGCAGGCTAACTCGAGCGACCGCCCCAGCGGTGATACGAAAAAGAGTGAGCCTTCTGCTAGCATCGTGAGGAACCGACAAAAAACGGCGGCCGGCTGATATTAATCAGACGATCTTAATCTGAAGGGCGCCTGCAAAGGCGCCCTTTATGTTTGCTCTCTATCGGGTGCTCTTCCATCTATATGGATGGAGGGCAGCTGTTTCAAAGTTCAATGTACTTGCGCCGCCGCCTTCGGACTGTCGGTGTTGCCGGCGCCACATCGAGCTTCGGGGCCAAGCGGGAGAACCGAGTCGGCCGCCCTTCTTCTTCCATGTGCAAACTTGGTCGGATGCTGCATAATTAGTGTGCATTACGTGCGGTTGCGCTTCGCTCCGTTCCGTGCCCACCGTGTGTTAGACGCAATGGCAGATAGCCACCGACACGAGCAAGTAAAGACCCAGCGGCAGCAAAGCGTTGCTGCAATCTTGGACTCCGAATCGAGACACAAGATTGTTGTTGCCGGCCCGGGCACTGGAAAGACCTACCTTTTCAAGGAGATGTTGAAGGGCAAGACGAACACACTGACGCTTACGTTCGTGAATGCTCTGGTCGAAGATCTCTCTTTGGAGTTGTATGGGACCTCGGAAGTACGAACGCTCCATAGCTATGCGCGGGCTGAACTAGGCAAATTTGCCAGCACGTCGATCAAGGTCTTTCCCAAATTACCTCAGATAGTTAAGGAGGATGCCAAGCTCCTCCTGGACCGAGACATAGACTTCGATTTTATTTTCAACAATCGAGACGACGAAAACGCCGACATCGGATTCTACAAGCGCCGTAAGGATTACTACGACAAGCACTATGGATACTCCGATGTGATCTTCGGGATCGTTAAGCAGTTCGAGAAGACCCCGGACAAGGTTCCGTCGTATCAGCAAGTGGTCGTGGACGAATTTCAGGACTTCAACAAACTTGAAGTTTCCCTAATTGAGCATTTGTCAGCGAGGAGTCCAGTGCTTCTCGCAGGCGACGACGATCAGGCACTTTATGCCTTTAAGAGCGCCTCTCCAGAACACATCCGACACAAGTACGGTAGCGGGTGTCCGGCGTATGCCGCGTTCAATCTCCCATTTTGCTCGCGATGCACACGTGTGATCGTAGAGGCAACAAACGACATAGTCGCGGGTGCGTTGAAGATCGGCTTACTCGTTGGTCGCATCAACAAGCCTTATATGTATTTCGATAGCCCTCAAAAAGACCACGAGAGCGATATAAATCCCAAACTCGCCTATAGCCAAGTATTTGCCAGTCAACTTCCGTGGTTCATCGAGCAACGAATCATGGAAATCGCGACTGATGAGAAGGGAGCATTTACCGTTCTCGTCATCTCACCCACGACCAGCCAGGTGAGAGCACTGGCAAGAGGCCTTCGCAAGAAGGGATTCAACAAAGTCGATTTTGTTGAGCGACCAAGCGGCCAAGAGCCATCGCTGCTAGATGGCCTCAAGCTCCTATTAGAAAACAAGGCCTTCAACTTAGGCTGGCGCATTGTTGCCAAGCATATGCTCAAACCGGAAGACTTCGTGTCTCTTGTGAAGGAAAGCAATGAAGACGGAGCCAAGCCACTCGCAGAATGTATCGACGGGGATATCAAGAAGAAAGTCGATCAACTCCTTTCGATCTGCCGTAAAGCGCGGGACGAGCGCGACATCGACAAGGACGCATTAATTGAAGCGATGAAACGACTGGACTTAGATCCACATGAAATTTTGACGGATTCCTTACGCGATGAGGTGATTTCGTCGGGCATGAGAGGCGGTGATCCAGCGTTGCGCCGAATTCCGTTTACCATGACAACGGTGCAAAGCTCGAAAGGACTTGCAGCCGACTATGTTTTCATTACGCACTTTGATGATCAATATTTCGTTAAGGACAAGGACAAGTCGAATATTGCAGATCAAGACGTGTGCAACTTGCTCGTGGCAATGACCCGGGCAAGGAAAAAGCTGTACTTGCTGTCCACGAGCACCGCGAAGGAGCCAACGTACATGAGCTGGATCGACGCAAACCGAATAGAGAGGATATGAGTCTAACAAACCTCGGTTTGTTGGACAGGGAATAACGGCGACCCGGCAGCTCGATCGACGAGCGGTCGCTGGGCTTGTGCGGCGCGCCCAATTCGCCGTGGCCGGCGGACATGCCGCCGGCCGCCCGTCCCGGTTCAGGCCATCGTTCTTCAGGCCGCCGACTACGCTGCGCGCCGCTTGCGCTCGGCCATCTCGACGCCCATCGCCTGGGCGACCGACGGCCGCTTCAGGTGGCGCTGATGGTAGGCCTGGATGGTCGGCCACTTCGCGAAATCGACCTTGAGGAAGACGCACCAGTTGAGCAGCGTCACGAGATAAGCGTCGGCCACGGTGAACTTGTTTCCCACCAGGGTCTCGCGATCGCCCAGCCGCTGGGCGATGGCGCCGAGCGTCGGCTCGAGCTGCGCCATGGCCGCGGCCTTGGCCGCATCCGGGCTCGACGGCGCGAAGATCTGGGCGAAGAGGCGCTTGTGCACCTCGGTCGACAGATAGTTCAGCGTGTCGATGAGCTGGTAGCGCTCGATCGTGCCCCAGGCCGGCGCCAGGCCGGTCTCGGGCTTGCGGTCGGCGAGATACTGCAGGACCGACGGCCCCTCGTTCAGGACCTGGCCATCGTCCAGCCGCAACGCCGGCACGTAGCCGTTGACCGAGATCTTGTAGTAGTCGCCGCCGTCGTCGGTCTTCTTGTTCTCGACGAAGCGGACCTTGACCGGCAGACCGGCCTCGAGTGCCGTGATATGCGAAGCCAGCGAGCAGGCCATTGGTGAAGCGAAGAGTTCCATCGCGTCCTCCTGTTTTTTGTGCGATACGGTACACAAATACGAAGAGGCGACGGCGTCAAGGATAATTATGCGAAACAGTACAGAAATAACGAAGCGGTCACGTGGCCGTCCCCGCGCCTTCATTACCGCCGAGGTACTTGACCGCGTACGCACCGTCTTTCTGGAGAAGGGCTTCGCCGCCGCATCGGTCGACGAACTGGCCGCTGCCGCCGGCCTCAACCGGCCCAGCCTCTATGCCGCCTTCGGCGACAAGGAGCAGCTCTACATCCACACGCTGCGGTTCTACGGGCAGAAGAGCGTCGAGGGCCTCGACGCCGTCCTTGCCGGCGCCGGCACGATCGAGCAGCGGCTGTCCAAGGTTTATAAGCTGGCGATCGATCTCTACACCGCGCCGCCGCATCGGCCGGGCTGCATGATCGTGGGCACCGCGGCGGTCGAATCACCCACCCACCCGAAAATCGCCGCGGTGGCGAACGAGCTTCTGGTGGCGATCGAAAAGAGTCTGGAACGGGCCTTTGCCGCCAGCGATCTGGCGCTCGAGCCCTCACCCGCCGCGCGGGCGCGCATGGCCGGCGCCATCATGCATTCGATCGCCATCCGCGCGCGGCTGGGCACCAAGCCCGCCGACCTCCGCACTTTTGCCGCCTCGATGGTGCCGGTGATCTGCCGCTAGGCGTATTTCGCCCGCAGCATCCGGGCGGCCTCGGCCTCGGCCTTGAGTTTCAGGTAGACCTCGTCGGTGTCGACCTTGGCGGCCGATCCCGGCGCGAAGCCGCAATCCGGATTGAGCGTGATCCGCTTCTTGTCGATGCGCGTCAGCGCCCGCTCGACGCGCGCGGCGATCAGCGCCGCGGCTTCAGGCGCGCCCGGCGTCACGTCGACCACGCCCAGGCCCAGTTCGAAATCCTCGCGCAGGCGGCCGAGGCTTTCGAGGTCGTCGGCGCCCGCCGCCGTGAATTCCATGGTGAGGTGCTGAACTTTCAGGTTGTTGAGTTGCTTCAGAATCGGCCCGTAGGTGCCGGCATGATGCTTCTCGCCGCGCACCCGAGCGCCGGCGCGGCGACAGAGGTGGACCGCGAACTTGATCCTGTCGAAGCCCGTCACCGTTTCGTTGATCATCTCGACGGCGAAGTCGGCAGCACGGTCGGGATCATCGTAGCTCCGCCGCACGTCGGGGTCGACGAACAGACAGAGGTGCGGATCGTCGATCTGCACCATCTCCACGCCCATGTCCTGCAGCAGCGCGATCTCGGCCCTGAGCGGCGCCACGCAATCGCGGACAAAATCGTCGCGTTTGGGATAGGCCTTCTTCGAGCGCTCCTTGTCCCACAGACGCTCGCCCAGCAGCGCCGGTGCCGGCAGGGTGATTTTGGTCGCCACGCGGGCGATCTCTTTCACGAACTTCGCCTCGGCGGCGATGAAGCCCGCGGGCTTGGGCGTGAGCTTCTCGGTCACCACCGTCCACGGCCGGCCATCGGCCGGATTGATCTCGAGCGTAAAGCCGTGCGCCAGCTCGGCGATGACCCCAATGTAGGACCGGCGGCGCCATTCACCGTCGTTCACGACGTCGAGGCCGGCCCGCTCCTGCATGGCCACGACGAAACGGATCGCCGAATCCATCGTATGTTTGTCGGTCTCGTCCCACGCCGGCTTCTCGATCAGTTCGCGAACGACCAGGGGCCGGGGGATCGAGCCCACGATGGACGCGGGGAACAGCGGCAGCTTTTTCATATCGGGCTCACGGCTCCCACAGGGTCTGGGCGAGGTTCATGTCTTCCTGGGTGTCGATCTCGCGATACCTGCCGGGCGTGTCGGCATGGCCGAACGCGATGCCCTGCTCGATCATGTCCTGGAACATGTGGATCAGGTACGCTTTCTGGAAAATCGTCGCCTCGCGGTAGGGCTTGTCCCAGAACTCGGCCTTGCGGCGCTGATAGAAGTCGCGGAATTGCCGCGCGCCCTTTTCACCAAATTTGGCGACGCCGATGAACTCGCCGGTGGCATCGTCGTAGGGAATGGTGCGGTAGACGCGCTCGACCTTGCCGCCCCGGGTGATCACCTTCTCCGCATCGTGCGGCGGATGCTGGGTGCGCGGCTTGTAATGCTCGCGCCAGTCGGTATCGATGCCGAGCGCCAGCTCGTCCTTCGCCTCCACCAGACCGCGGACGACGTCCTGGGTGAACAGGATGTCGGAGTAGCTGGTGATGAACGGCCGGTCCATCAGGTCCTCGGCGCACATCAGCGACACCAGGATGTTGTTGTTCGCCCAGTCCGCGTTCTCGCGGAAGATGAAGTCCGGATAGTCGCGCTTGACCGAGTCGATGCGGTAGCCGCCGATGAAGACGATCTCGGTGCAGCCGCCGCCCTTCAGCGCGTCCAGCGTCCAGTCGAGGATCCGCTTGCCCCGGATCTCGGCAAAGCATTTGGGAGCATCTTCCGTCGTCGGCATCAGGCGGGCGCCGCGGCCCGCCCCGATGATGATGGCACGCATTTCCAGCAGTCTCTCCCCCGGGCAGCCCGGCGCGGAATGTGACGGACCAGGCGGGTCGAGGCCAGCGAACAACGGCACCAAAACCGCAATGAACTATGTTATATTGCGCTTCATCTTCCGTAACCACATAGACTTCTAATGCCCTCAAACTCCTTTCGAATTCGCCGGCGCCGGAAAATGACATTGATGACAAGACATGGCCTCTGCCTGTTCGGCGTGCTGATGTTGGTCACTCCGGCGATGGCCCAGACGACTGCCATTCCTCCCAAAGCCTATGGGCCGGTGTGGACCGGCTTCTATGTCGGCGCGGCCTTCGGGGGCGGCGCCCTGGTCAACAAGGTGAACAGCTCGGCCGGCGGCGCCACGCTCAACGTCGACGGCCTGGGCGGCGGTGGCGTTCTGGGTTCCATCTACGGCGGCGTCGACTACCAGGTCCTGCCGAAGGCCGTCGTCGGCGTCCTGGCTGAAGCGTCGTTGGCGGGCTTCCAGACTTCCTCCTCGGCCCAGGTACCCGGCGCCAGCGCGGTGACCAACACCAATGCGGGCCTCGGCTGGAGCGTGCTTGCCCGGGCAGGCGTGCTCGCCAATCCGTCGACGCTGCTCTACCTGGTCGGCGGCTACACCGGACAGAATCTCAACACCAACGGCACGGCCGTGGCCGGCGGCGCCGTGGCCAGCTTCTCGCGCGACGAGACGGTGCACGGCTGGACCATCGGTCCGGGCTTCGAGACGATGCTGAGCGGCGGCTGGTCGACCAAGCTCGAGTACCGTTACAGCCAATTCGGGGCCACGACAGCTCCGGGTACCAACATCAACATCACGCCGTCCACGCATGCGGCCCGTATCGGCCTTTCCTACAAGTTCGGTGGCCTTGCCGCGCCAAGCTACGACGAGCCGGCCGCTGCCTATCGGCCGGAGAAGACCAACTGGACCGGCATCTACGGCGGCGTTGCCGGTGGCGGCGGGGTTGCGGTCACCAATGTCACCACCGCGTTCGGCGGCGCCTCCACGGCCACGACTGCCGCCGGCCAGGGCCTGCTCGGCTCGGTCTTCGTCGGCGCCGACTACCAGTTCGCGCCCCAGGCACTCGTTGGCATTCTGGGCGACTTCACCTGGGCCGGCCTGCAGTCGACGGCCAGCCTGTCGGCCGGCGGCGCCAACGCCACCATCGCGTCGAGCCCCAACAGGGCGTGGAGCGTGATGGGTCGCGTCGGCTACCTGCCGATACCGTCGACACTGCTCTACGCGGCCGGCGGCTATGCCGGCCAGAACGTCACCTCGACCGCGACGGCGTCGGTCGGTGGCGCCAGCGCCTTCGCACAGCAGGACAACACCTTCCACGGCTGGACGGTGGGCCCGGGCATCGAGACGGTCGTGACCGGCGGCTGGACCACACGGCTCGAGTACCGTTACAGCCAGTTCCAGCAGCAACAGATCGTGAGTGGCGTCGGCCTTCAACCGTCGACACACACGATCCGCGCCGGCCTTGCCTACAAGTTCGGCATTGGCTCGCCGTCGCCGTCCGTTGCCGGCGAATAGTCCGGCTCGCGTGACGCATCCCTGGAGCGCCGGCTTCCAGAGTCTGCCGGACGAACACGATTACCGCGTCGATGAGATCGACGGCGTCGTGCCCGCGGCACTCCGCGGCACGCTCTTCCGCAACGGGTCGGGGCGCAACCAGCTCGCCGGCCAGTGGTTTCCCCACTGGTTCGACGGCGACGGCATGATCTCGAAGGTCCGCTTCGACGACGCCGGCATCCACTACCGCAACCGCTACGTCGCCACCGCGAACTACCTCGACGAAACCAGGGCCGGCCGCATCGTCCATCGCGGTTTCGGCAAGATGCGGCCGCTCGGCCCGCTGGGCAATGCCTTCCGACAGCCGGCCAACGTCTCGAACACATCGGTCGTGATGCAGGGCGACCGGCTGCTGTCCTTGTGGGAAGGCGGCCCACCGACCGCGCTCGATCCCGCGACGCTCGACACGCAAGGCATAGAAGATTTTGGCGGCGTGCTAAAAGCCTTCTCGGCCCATCCCAAGATCGATCCCGACACCGGCGAGCTGTTCAATTTCGGCATCGACTACGGCGCCAGGACCACGCTCACGCCCTATCGCATCGACCGCGGGATCCTGACGCGGCTGCCGCCGGTGGTGCTGCCCTATCCGGTGATGAACCACGACTTCGTGCTCACCGCCCGATACCTGGTGTTCTGTCTCGGGCCGATCCTTGTCCATCCGCTGAAATTCCTGCTCGGCTTCAGGAGCTTCGACGGCGCACTGCAATGGGACGGGGCGCGGCCGACCCGGATCCTGCTGGTGCCGCGCGACGGCCGGGGCGACGGACGGGGTGGGCCGCGCTGGATCGAGACCGACGCCTTCTTCCAGTTCCATTTCGCCAACGGCTTCGAGGAGGAGAACGCGCTGGTCCTCGATCTCGCGCGCTATCCCGACTACGACACGATCGGCGAGGCGTTGCGGACCTACTGGCGCTCCGATTGGCCGTCCCGCGGCATGGCGGCGCTCACCCGGCTGCGCGTCGACCTGGCGACGGGAAAGACTGAGAGGCAGGCCTTCGAGACGGGGACCGCCAACGAGTTCCCGACCATCAATCCGGCCCATACCGGCAAACGCCACCGCTACGCCTATATCGCCAGCAATCCCGCCCAGTGCGAGAGCGGCCTGCAGCAGCGGATCTCCCGCGTCGACTTCGAGACCGGCGCGGTCGCCTCGCACGACTTCGGCCCCGCGGGCTATGTCGGCGAACCGCTGTTCGTTCCGACAAGTCCGGGTGGCGCGGAGGACGACGGCGTCGTCCTCGTGATGGTGTTCAACGCGGCCGATCACCGGACCGGGATCGTGGGCCTCGACGCCCGCGACCTGGCGGCGCGCCCGCTGTTCACCGCCCGGCTGAAACACCACGTGCCCTATCCGCTGCACGGCACCTTTACACCGCAGCTCCTCTGATCAGTCGACCGTGGTCTTGCGGCAGGAGGCATGGCACTCTCGTTGCGATAGGCTTCTGTCGGAAGGATCGAGGTCCATGGAAGATTTGGTGATGGCCGCGCTGGGCGGCGACGAGGCGGCGGTCGACCGGCTCCTCAAGGCCGGCGCGGATGTGAATCATGCCGATGCGAACGGCTGGACCGCCCTGATCGGCGCCGCCCGGAGCGACCACGCCGCCTTGGTCGACCGGCTGCTGGGCGCCGGCGCCAAGGTCAACCACAAGGATGCCAAGGGCATGACGGCGCTGATGCTGGCGGCCGAGGGCGGCCACGTCGCCATTGCCGACCGGCTGATCAAGGCCGGCGCCGACGTCAACCATCCGGACAACAAGGGCAAGAACGCCCTGATGCGGGCGGCGGAGAACCGTCGCGTCGAGATGGTCGACCACCTCCTCAAGGCGGGTGGCAACGTCAACCATGCCGATCGCCGGGGAAAGACCGCCTTGATGCGGGCAGCCCTCGGTGGCGACGACGCGATGATCCGGCGGCTGCTCGGCGCCAAGGCCGACGTCAATCAGGCCGACGCCAACGGTTGGACCGCGCTTATCTGCGCGGCGGCGGGCGATGTCGGACTGGTCAACCGGCTGATCGACGCCGGCGCCGATGTCAGTCGCTCGGCCAAGGACGGACTGACTGCTTTGAAAAGGGCGGCGGCGAGCGGCCACGCCGCCACCGTCGACAGCCTGCAGGCCGCGGCGCGGCTACGTGCCGAGTTGGGTTAGCGGCGGAGCCGCTCAGTCGTCATAGACATCGGTGGCCTTGGCCACCAGCTTCTCGAGCACACGCTCCAGGGCGAGGACGGTCGCGGGGTCCTTGACGTCATAGCCGGCGGCCAGGCGATCCATGGCGTGATAGCCGACCCACACGCGATGGCGCGCATCTTCCCAGATCGAGAGGCGCAGCGGCAGGTCGAGAGCCACCGCCTGACTGCTCTGCATCAGCCTGGTGCCGACCTTGGGATTGCCGAAAACAAGGACCTTGGTCGGCCGCAGCTGCATGCCGGCCTTGGCTGCATTGTCGGCATGGTCGAAGGTCGCGAAAATGGGAATCTTCTGCTCCGCCAGCAGCTTCTCGAGGCGGGCCACGGTCTCGTCGACCGAGAACTTGCTTTCCCGCGTGACGATCTCATCGGAGCTCACCCCGGCGCCGAGGTCTGGCTTGTAGGCGTCGGCGATATCGCGGGCGAGGCCGGTCAGGTCGAGGCCTTCCTTGTTGGCGAGCAACGTCACGCAAACGAGATCGCCGGGCGCCGTGAACCGGCTCAGATAGGCGCTGAAGCCCGGGGACGATCCCTTGATGTCCATGAACCCGGGATGGCGCGTGAACTCCCAGCCGGCCATGGCCGGCACCGTCGTCCCATTCGCGAGCCTGGTCGGCTTGTAGATGAGCGCCCGGTTCTCCTCGCGCTTGACGAGGATGCCGCCCGCCAGCGCGATGTCCCAGGCGCTGATGTCCTCGGCCGACGACCACAGGCTGCCGAAAGCAAAAAGGCTCTCCGACGCCTTGGGGTCCACGGCCACGAGCTTGCCCTGGACATCCCGGTAGCCGACGGCCGGCTCGACCGGATTGATGTAGGGAATCTCGGACTTGAAGCGAACGTGCGGCTTTTCCGCGAAGGACTTCTTCGAGAAGTCCTCGGCGAACATGGTGCTGCGCAGGCCGAGCGGCTCGATCTGGTGGCGCGTGACATAGTCATGGAAGGACAGGCCGCTCGCCCGCTCGATGATCAGCCCGAGCAGGAGAAAGTCGGTCGCGCTCATCCGGACCTGGGTGCCGGACTCGAACAGAAGCGGCTTGGCCGACACAAGTGCCGCCAGCTCGGCCGGCTTGTAGGCCTGGCCCTGCTTGAAGTCCGGGCTGGCGCGGTAGTCGGGAATGCCCGACGCGTGCTGCAGGAGCTGGAAGACCGTCGTCTTGGCCCAGGCCGCCGGCAGATCCGGCAGATATTTCCCGATGGCGGCGTGAATATCGAGCTTCTGCGCCTCGTAGAGCTGAAAGACGGCCACCGCGGTGAAGGCCTGGGTCAGCGGGCCGATGTTCCACATCGTCTTCGTCGAGGCGAGTTCGCCGTCCGCCAGGCTCGCCCGACCATAGCCGGCAGACCTGGGAATGTAGGGCGCCTGGACGATGGCCATCGCGAGACCGGGCACGCCGTGCTTTTCCATGAACTCGGCGATCCGCTGGTCGATGAACTTGCCCCGCACCGACAGAGCGATTTTTCCTCGAGCGGCATCGACCTGGGCCGCGGCCTCGGAGGGGGCAAGGCAAGGTGCGATGAGCAAGGTCAGAGCCAGGGCGGAGACCGACAGAAAAGACATCGTCTGTTTGTTCGCCATCGCACTCCCCGGGCCGATGTTACCGGCGCACTAGACATCCGGCGCGGGAACCGGACAACAAAAAAGCTACCCGGTTCAGGGGCGGCTTTTTTGATCGATTGCTATTTCAGCGGTAGCGTACCGACGAAACGCGAGGCGAGCTCGATCCAGCTTGCGAGCGCCCGGCCTCGGCAGGCCTTCTCGTCGACCCAGACGAGGCCGCCCATCCGCCGCCCGCTGAAGACGATAGGCTCGGCGCCGGGCTTTGCCAGCGCCTTGGCCTCCAGTTCCTTGCCCACCCGGAACATGAAACGGCCGACTTCGACGCCGCACAACATGTTGCCGTTCAGCATCCAGCAGAAACCGCCGAACATCGCCCGCTCGCTGATGCCAGGGCGGCGCGCGAGGGCAGTGCGCATGCGCTCGGCGAGGTGCGGATCGTGCGGCATGGATGGGTCCCCTGGGTCGGCGGCGTCACCTTGACTCCTATTTTAGGACTATGTACTACATTTTCAGGAGGATAGTACATGAGCAAGCCAAAACTCGCCTATTTCGATATCGACGGCGCACGAGGTGAGGCCGCGCGGCTGGCCATGGTCATCGGCGGGGTGCCGTTCGAGGATGATAGGGTGAAGTTCACCGACTGGGAGAGCCGCAAGCCCAGCACGCCATTTGGCGCTTTGCCGGTGCTCGAGCTGGATGGGCAAACGGTGGCGCAGTCCAACGGCATCAACCGCTACGTCGGCAAGCTCGCCGGACTCTATCCGAGCGATCCCTGGCAGGCGGCGCTCTGCGACGAGGCGATGGATGCCGTCGAGGAAATCGCCACCAAGGTATGGAGCACCATGCCCCTGCCGGCAGCCGAGAAGAAGGCGCAGCGCGAAAGCCTGGCCGCAGGACCGCTTTCCTACTCCCTCGGCCGTCTGCAGCACCGCCTCGTCGCGCATGGCGGCCAGTACTTCGCCGACGGCCGGCTCACCGTCGCGGACCTCAAGGTCTTCGTCTGGATCCACCATCTGAGATCCGGACAGCTCGATCACGTCCCGGTCGACCTGCCCGACCGCGTCGCCCCGCTGCTCGTCGAGCACCATGAGCGCGTGAAGCAACATCCGGCCGTCAAGGCCTACTACGCCGAGCGCAAGGTTGCGATCTGACCAAAGAGGGAGACGAAGGATGAAGATTTCCGGTCAATGCCTGTGCGGCACCGTGCGCTATCGAGGCGAAACCGAGCCGCAATTCCAAGGCAAATGCTACTGCACCGACTGCCGCAAGACGAGCGCTGCTGGTCACGCCGCCATGATGGGTTTCGCCGCCGATGCCATCCGCATCACGGGCGAGCTCAAGGAGTTTCATTCCAAGGCCGACAGCGGCGCCAGCGTCACCCGCGCCTTCTGCCCGACCTGCGGCACCGGCATCTGCTCACGGAACGACCGCATGCCCGGACTGATCTTCCTGCGCGCCTCGACGCTCGACGATCCCGGCCTCTTTGCGCCGCAGATGATCGTCTGGGCCGCCCGCGCGCCGGCCTGGGATCCGGTCAATCCGGGCGTGCCGGCCTTCGCCGAGCGTCCGACCGGCATGTGAGGGCGCCTATGTCTTCGCGCGCCTTCTGGCTCGGCGTCGTCGCCTACATGGTGCCGAGCTTCGTCATCGCCTATCCCTGGCACCTGATGGTGTTTGCCGCGACTTACAAAGAGCTCGGCATCTTTCGCGACGACGTCATGGTGCCGTTCGGCCTGCTGTCGATGCTGATCCAGGGCGCGGCCTTCTCGTGGGTCTACCCTCGCGTCTTCGCCGAGCATCGGTCGGTCCTGAGGAACGGCCTCGCCTACGGCCTCATGATCGGTCTGCTTTCGTGGTCGTTCACGACGCTTGCGGTCGCCGCCAAGAACGTGATGACATCGGTGCCGATCTATCTCGCGCTGGAGACCGGCTTCACGCTCCTTCAGTTCGTCGTCGTCGGTCCATTGATCGCCCTGGCCCACCGCAGGTGACGCAAACGCACTATCCTCAATTCTGCGCCCTCGCCCGTGCCGCCGAGATCGTCGGTGAGCGCTGGACGCTGCTCATCGTGCGCGAGCTGCTGCTCGGTCCCAAGCGCTTCGGCGACCTGGTCGAGCGGTTGAGCGGCGTCAGCCCGACCGTGCTGACCGGCCGCCTCAACGCCCTGATCGAGAGCGGCGTCGTGCGGCGCGCCACCCTTCCCGCGCCGTTCAACGCCCAGACCTACGAGCTGACGCCAGTCGGACTGGCGCTGAAACCGGCGATCCGCGAGCTGATCCGGTGGGGCGGCCACTTTCTCTTCCCGCCGCGCCCGGACGACACTTTCGAGCCCGACTGGGTATTGCTCGGCCTCGACGCGATTACCCGCCAAACACCGACGCCGGCGCGCAGGATCGCGCTGCGTGTGACCCAGGGCGGCAAGTCCGCGAGCTTCTTTGTACAGGGTGGCCCGCAGGGCACGACGCTCGGTCGCGGCGAGGGCCCGGCCAGTGCGACGATCGAGACGCGCTTTGACACGCTGTTGCGCATTCTCTCGACCCAGCTGCCGCTCGAGCAGGCGGTGTCGGAAAAGCTGGCACACGTCGAGGGCTCGGTCGTGGCCGCGCGCAGCCTGCCGCGGATGTTCGATCTCAGCGATCGGCGGCGCGCCTGATGTCCTGATGTGGCTGCGTTCCGGCGGCAAACAACAAAAAAGCCGCCCGGTTGGGGGCGGCTTTTTTTCGAATTGGTTGCGGGGGAGCGCAACCAGCTTTGCTTGCTGCTGCAGGCCATCGCGTAGGCAGAACACTCACCTCAAGTGCGGCGCCGGAGCCCAGGCAGGCCCGCGATGGTGCGCTGTCGATACTGCACCGGCACAGAAAGCCGATCCTGACGGTCAGCTAGCCAGGCCCGAGCAGACCAGCATGTCTCCGATGAAGACGTTTCTCTTCCGATGCCCGACGACGGGCTACAATGTCCAGGGACGCGCCGAGGAGCACGACGCAGGAATGCCGAGCCATGTCGGCCAGCATTGCCTCGCCTGTGGCGCGCTGCATGTGGTGAGCCCGCACGACGGTCGGCTGCTGGGCAACGAATCCGGAACCCCGGCAGACGCCGGGCAGTGTGCCGGTCCGGCCACGAGCAAACGATCATGATTCGCGGCATGCGACGGTGGCGGATGGTCATGTCATTGGACGAGGCTGCGGATCGGGCGATCAGCCCAGCCCGGCATAGCTGACGGCACAGCCGACGACACAGGCGAGACACCTCTCCCTGTCGAGCGCCTCGTCGGAGAGGTCGCCCTCGAGATTTTCGGTTTCGGCTTCGATCTTCGTCTCGAACTTTCTCCGTCAATGGCCTCCGCACGGCGACGGAGGATGGCTCCTGGCGTGTCAGTCCAAGCGCAGCCCGACCTCCTGAACCTGCCGCAGCAACTCCTTCTGCCGGGAACCGACGACGAGCCTCATGCCGGCCGGTACCATCGCTTCCACGAAGGACTGTCGGTCCACGTCGGCGACGAACTCGGCGCCGGCGGCCTCGGCCGAACGACGCGCCGTGCGTTCAGCCTCCGCCTGGATGGCACGGTGGTATCGAGCGGAAGCCCTGGCGGCCACCCGGAGGCCAGCCCTGTCTTCGGCCGACAGGCCGTCCCATAACTTCTTCGAGAAGACGACTACTCTTGGAATCATGTTGTGCCGGGTGAAGCTGTAGTACCGGGCCACCTCCGGATAGCGTGCGCCCTCCCACGACACCAGATCGAACTCGCCGCCGTCCAGCGCACCTACCTTGAGATGGTCGTAAACCCGGAGGAAGGGCAGGATGGTCGGTATGGCGCCGACGCTGCGGAGGATCGGCCCCATGATCTCTCCCGGCTGGACCCTGATCCGCATGCCTCTCAGATCGTCGATGTGCCGGATTTTCCTTCTCACCGAGAAGAAGGATCGAGCCCCTACGTCGTAGAAGCACAGGCCGACGAGGCCTTCGCTCTCGAAGTCGGCCAGGATGTCGTCGCCGATCGGTCCGTCGAGCACCTCATGTTGATGCCGCTCTGACCTGAAGACGTATGGCAGCGATGGCACGACGCTCGCCGGCACGATCGGATGGAAGAGAGCGAGGCCATATACCGCCATTGCGATGTTGCCGAGTTTGACCTGTTGCAGGGTGATCTCGTTGGTGGCGCTCTGTTGCAGTGCCTTTACAGTATGGCGGCCTGCGGTTTGCAGCTTCAACTGCTCTCCCATGTAGACGATCGCCTGCCTCGATGGATGATTCGGATCGCGCAGATCGAGGATCCGGAACTCCTCCGCAGCGGCGGGGACGGCAAGTGCCACCATCAAATGGATTGCCAACGACTTCGTGACCGAGATCATGGCGCGCCTCTCAGGCTGAAGAATTTTGCTTGCTGCCTTTCGAGCTGGAGCGAGAACAGCGATGCAGAATATACCCCCCCCCCCCCCCGCCCCGCAAATACACTGCGAAAACCTGCACCTTGCGACAATCCTTGCCGCGGATGTCAGCCGGCTGCCGATATCCGGCGGCGCCCGGGCCACGAAGGCGCAGGGGCCGGCAGGGTCGAAGGACCTCTCCCGGTCGAGGGTCTCGTCGGAGGAAGCGCGGCCGGGATGCCGGTGTAGGGGTTCGGCTGCTCGTCCGGTTCGGCGGGCATCGCCGTCTGGCGATACGAGCGGTGCCGGCGAACGAGCCGTAGTTCCCGGCGAGTTCGGCGTCGGCCTGGAGGCGGAACGACCAGGTCCGGTCGAGCGCGACTTCCGATAGCACCCGCACGATCGCAATATCGGCCGGCAGCGGCG
>Ga0207952_1000861_pt1 | contig 17446 bp, 23 predicted proteins | sample SubbioR12Aug_8Ca_FD_184831 | JGI IMG/M metagenome (GOLD analysis project Ga0207952, IMG submission 184831) | Serpentinite rock and fluid subsurface biosphere microbial communities from McLaughlin Reserve, California, USA - CR12Aug_8Ca (SPAdes) | ecosystem: Environmental > Terrestrial > Deep...
GGCCAACCTGGCCAGCCTGGCCACGATGGGTTTTGTGACGCAAGTCATCAAGGTAAAGCTCATTAATCAGGCCACGGACGCCGCGCATGATCTTGCGGCCTCCCATGCGGCTGTCATAGCCGTCCGACACGCCCAAGATGATAATGCCCTGGTGTTCCAGTCTGCGGACTATCCGTTCTTGTTCTACCTGGTCGCGGGACAAGCGGTCTAGCCCTTCAACTACCAGGGCATCAAAACGCCCGGCCAGCGCGTCAGCTAATAGCCGTGCGCCACCGGGTCTTTGTTGAACGGGGGTGCTTCCTGAAATGCCGTCATCACCAAGGACGGTGACGACGGTAAAACCTTCTGATTCCGCGAGGCGTCGGCATTGTCCCGCCTGATCCTCTATGGATGATTCACGTTGTTTGTCTGTGCTGTATCGGGCGTATATCGTTGCGCGCATAATTTTCTGCATTATTTTGATTGCAAAGATTATCACGCAAGTCTGTACCCGACTCAGCACCCGACAAAATATTGTCTGCGATGTGCTCGGCCAGCAGCTTGATAAGCTGCTGCCAGGCTTGCGGATTTTGAGTCTTTAGCATTCTTGTATTATATGAAATTACCTAGGGTTAAAACCGTTGTCAGCAAGGGCATCTGCAATTTTTAATGCCCCTTCTTGCATCAAATAGGCTTGATCGAGACTGGTTGCCAGTTCTTTGAAGTCTGAAAAACTGACTCGCTTAAGAAATTGAGCAAGTGCCAGAGCTTGGTCTTCATTCATGTACGAGGTTATTTTCATGGTTCTCATGTGAATACCCTTTGCTTGGAATATGTGTAAATGATTTATTTGAAAATTCTTGATCGTCTAACAAGTAAGACAAATGCCGTTGCAGCGCAGAGCGCCACGACGCCGTTTCCAATGCACCGGAGGCGTGCGGCTCTGCTATCGTCCATGTGATAGGCCAGCCCATTAACCAAGTCGCAAAAAGAGGATTCAAGTGCCGGCGCGAGTTCTGGTCTTCTTTCAAGTATTTCTCCCCATCTGACGTCTGCTGGCCCTGGTGCGAATAATTCAATGTGGCGCGGTACAGGGTCAGATGACCAGCTTTCGCAGAGCCAGAGTTCTCGGAATCTTGCGCCGTAGGTGTCGGCCAAGAATGTTTCACGAAATTTGGCAACTGCTGACCACGGCGCGTTCCCGCATTCCTCTTGTGCTGGCTCTCCAGGCTGTTCGCTGATCTGTGGTCCCTTCCAGTTGGAGTGGGCCATGTTGACGCTACCTGTATTAGCGCCGGGCTGTTTCTTGCGGCTTCTGCCGCGCACACACTGCGGTTCATTTCGCTTGCTTTGGGTGTCGGCCATTGACTCGTCTGTTGTCTGAGATTTGGCCCGAATTTCCCGTTGCTGTACGATGAGCGGTTGCAATCCGGTGTCGCCCAGTTCGCCGCCTGCGAGTTCAGGTCGATCGTGTAACCCACATTCAACTTGCGTTGATAGTTTCCGCTCGTTGCCAGGTCTGGATTCTTGCAGTCCCGCGCTTGAGGTGTTGACCAATTGTCGCCAGGCAAAGCAAAACCATCTTGCGCGGCCGTGGCTGGCACCCACATCTGACGCTGAAAGAGTGATCCACTCCGCATCCCACCCGCAGTCGGCCAGTTCCCCCAGGACTCTGGCGGCCGCCCGTTCCTCAAGCTCACCTTCTTCTTTGTCCACAACGGTGGCGGTGGCAGAAGCGATAGCTGCGACGTTCTCCAGAAAGAGGAACCACGCACCGCAAGCATCTGCAATTTTGGGGATTTCAAAAAACAGTCCGCTTCTGTCGCCGTCAAGACCTTCTCTTGCACCGGCAATAGATAAGTCCTGACATGGGAACCCGGCAAGGATGCCGTCCACTTTTCCAGCAAACTGGCTTGCATTGAAGGTGGTAATGTCGGACCAGACAGGTGCCTGGGCCAGCGATCCTTCTTGCATGCGCGCAACCAGAACGCTGGCCGCGTATGCTTCCCGTTCAACGTAGCAAACGGCGCGATGTTGCATGCCCATGTACGCAAGTCCGGATGCGACGCTTTCTCCGAGCATGCCGACGCCTGCAAATAATTCGATGGTAGATAGAGCCATGTCATACTTTCTCCAAAGATATAGTGAACAGATTAAGCAATTCATCTATTTCAGCGATTTCGTTTGCTAGACCAGTTCCATCTAAGTTGTTTTTCTTGTGATTTGCTAACACCTTTCCTACATTTCGTTTTGCTAGTTCAAGGTGAAAATGCAAAATTTTGTATTGCTGCAGTGTCAAATCAACGTGGTGCGAATAATAGGACTCTGGTTGTATAGTTTTTGGGCTGTTCATGTTAGGGGACTTTCTTAACGCTCATTGCAAAGGCATCTTGTGCCGCGACATATTCTGAAGTGCCAATTTTCTCGATAAATGAATTAAATTTCACGGTTGCGCCTGCAGTGAAATACATAGTGTCTGCATGTGTGAAAAAATCAAATCCGCCGCCATTACAGACAGCCGACCAACTAGTACCTACCGCATCCAGGATAGGGTCCAACTTTATGGTTTCGTACGGAAAGTGTTTTTCCCATTTCAATTTAAGTGCTGCCAGCTCCTTTTTTTCTTGTGCTGTTCCTTTTGAGATTGAATTTCTAGGGTTTTGCCTGTTTGCAGATAAGCGATCTGGTTCTGTCCAAAATCGACAGTCTTTAGGGGTCTTGAACGTGAGTCCACTTAAGTGGTAGCCCGCAGCACCCTCGTAACACAGAAGCTGTCCGCCAAATTTTTTGGCAAAAGCGCGGCCTTTTTTGTTCAAGGCGTGGATGCGTCGTTCACGCTCTGCCACCGCATCAAGGACACTTTTTTCAGTGGTTTTGTATAAGGCTATTGCAATCACTTTCTTATTCCTCCACGGTTTCAGCCACGATTGTGGCGATAGTTTCAACGTCAACGCCAAGCAGACGGGCCACTTCATCAAAGCGGGCCGCTTTGGCCTTGCCTGGTGCGTAAGTGATGGCATAGACCTGCAAAATGCGATGTTTGGCAACGATCATTTGCCACCTCTGCAGGGCTTGACGGTCACGCCACAGGCACCAAAAAAGTCATAGGCAGCGTCAAGCACCGCGCAGGCTTCCTGGGCAATGGCGAAATATTGAAACTCGCCCAGGTCCGTTTTTACTTTGACTTGAAAGCTCATTTGTTCAGTCCTTTCATTGGTTATTTTTCGCGCTGGAAAATCCAGCATCTAACGGTTTTTGCAGGGGTAGCGATTGGTGACTGTGTGTTTCGTACAGCACTGCAGATCGGTTTGTTAGCTTCTATAAACTTGCGTCGTGAGCTGGTACTCAGTACCTTTTTAAGGTCACGCAATGGCGGTACTTGTTGGCGTTTTTCTGTTGCCACCTGCAGGAAGTGGTTTAGATTGACTGCAATCAATTCAGGGTCGCGGGAATGATTCAGGAATGCCATATCGCCGTTATCCAGATAATCAAAGGCCTCCCAGAATTCCTGCACCAGAACATGGTCATTGTTAATGACTTGCTGACGCTCGGCCGCCATGAGCCTGAATTGATTTTTTAATGCTTCGTGCTGATACTCTGGCAGCTTGACCAGCATTGCCAGAGCGTCAGCTAGTGCAAGCATTTGCGAATGCGTTTCTACCAGGCGCGGCATCTTGACTGCCGGGTTACGGCGCAATTCTTTCAAGTATTCCGGTGTCTTTATTTTCATGATTTCCATCACGGCTTTTTCACGCCTGGTGGCGGCCAAAATGAAACCAGAAACGTTTTCTACAGACATGAATTTGAGCTGGTCGGCTGCTTCGCCGGACTCTGGCGTCTGGGTCGAACGATCAAAATACAAATGCACGATCCGGGACAAAATGGCTTCTGACGCATTGACTGGCGAATTTTGAGAAATCACGATAGCGCCACGGAAAAGCGGCTCATAGGTTTCGTTACCACTTGTTGCCATACCCCTGGCGCGTGGGCTGCGGCCGTTGTAAGCCGTTTTTAATTCATCCCAATCAAATGACTTCACATGGCTTTTATCCTCACCCATGCGCTCCCTGTCGGACTCAATGAGCACCACAGGCATGCAAGAGACCTGGCTAAAATTCCGGGCGCGGGCGGCCAGGCTGGATTTGCTGGGGTCAAAGCCTTCATAACCGTTGCGGCCAAACAGTTTCCATAAGAATTCAATCAAGGTAGATTTACCGGCTCCAGCTTCGCCCACCACCTCCAAAAATGGAAAATTCGCCTGTGTCGCCCGGATTTGTTCTGCAAAGAGAGAGCCAAGCCAGAAAGTCAATGCAGCAAGACCTTTAACGCCAAACGCCGTCCAGATCAGTTGAACCCACTCTTGCCTGTAATCGTTTCTATCCCTGTTGATGGTTAAATGAACAGATTTATTCAGCGACTTGATGGACAGCTTGCCGATATCAAAAAAATCCTCGCTGTTCACTTCATTGATGACGCCATCTTTGATTGCTACATCACCCAGCACATAGCATCCGTGTTCCAGGCTATAGCCGATATAGTCAACGGTATCTACGCGCTTGATGTTGTAGAGCTGGTCAGCAAGAATACGGTCAAGCTGCTGGCTGCTGCCGCTAAACATGGCACCAGCAGCCATACCCAGCAGACGCTTTTTAAATTCCGCAGAGCTTGAAATCTGGGCTGCCGTGAATGTGTTTTTAACCGGCTTGCCGTCGTGTGGGAACGACACACGGAAGTAATACCAGCTCTCATTCGTAATCAAATTTTCTTGAAAATACAGCGCCCTGGGCAGGCAATTGGCTATTTGCCGTACCGTGCTCGATGTCGCCAGCGCCTGGTCGCGCAATGCATACTCAGACAGGCTTTTTGCCTCTTCGCTGTTGTCTTGCTGTTCTCTGGCCTTGTTGTAGCGTTCCAGATCGAGGCGAAACCAAAACAGGCGATTACCAAAATCAAAATAGAATTCTGTCTGGTCGCCTTCATGCTTGTAAATCAGCAAGGCCTTTTCTGTTGGCGTTCTTGCCAGCAGCAAATCACCGTGATAGCGGTATTCCTCGATATTGGCATCAGCCAGCAAGCCACGCTGATGCGCGTCGTTCCAGTCAAGCTTTCCTTTTCCCTTTTGTGGAATCTGGGCGGCCAGGCACGTCCATCCGGATGCCTGCGCCTTTTCTACATGCTTCTTGGTGTAGCTGCGCCCGGCAACATCGCCGTCCAATGCCCACACTAGGGTGCAGTCCTGATTGCCACGCGAGGCGGCCAGGTTGCGCAATGCCTCTTCCGGGTAATTGTTCGATGTCATCAAAGACGCGGCCGCTATACCATGGTGCATCAGCGCGATAGCATCAAAAATGCCCTCAACCAGCCATAATTCCTTGACTGACTGTATTTCTATCGCGGTCGGCTTCCACCAATTGCCCAGATACTTCATGCCAAACTGGAAATGCGCTTTTTTGGGGAAACGGTGGGGTTGGTCTATCAGCCTTTCCCAATACCCGGTACCGACTGGAAAACGCACCGTAGCACTGCCTATCTTCAATTCCCGGCTATAGTGGTTCTCTTGGGTATACATGCCCTGAACTTTCGCCAGGTCAAAGCCACGGCCGTGCTTCAGGTAGGCGTCAGCCGCCGCGTTTGGATTTGGCTTTTCGGGTGTGGACTGATAACGGTCAGACCAGTTATCAAACAGATCCGGGTATAGCTCCTTCACATGGAAGGTCTCGCCGCAATTGTTCAGGCGGCCGCAACGCAACACCCAGGGGTGTTCCGCATTCGTGTACAGCTCTTTTTTGTGGCAGGCTGGACAGACGCCACCGCGCAACATACCGCCTTGTTCTTTAAACTTGAACTCAGCCAGGCGCTGCAAAATCTCATGATGAAGCGATGCATCCATTACGCGCCCACCTTGTCGATAGACGTTGTGCTGTCGCTCGTAAAGCCTCGCCTGAGAGCGGCCAAGATCATAGCCAGGCCTTCAAATTGTTCCCTTGCTGCCGGGCTTGAATATTGATCAATCAATTCAATGTCATTTGCAAACTTGTCTTTGAGCGCAGCTATTTCGCTGGGATATAACAAGGCTTCTATGCAGATGACTGGCTGGCGGTCGCGCTCAGGCAGTTGTAAATCAAAATTTGTAGTGTTCATGGTCATCAGTCAAAGTCACCGCTTGCGCGGCGTTTAAAATCGGTTATAGAGGGCTTGCCGGGCTTGTTCTGGGCTGTTTGTTTTGCTGCCTGTGCAGGGCTGCCAAACAAATGCGCCGGAATCTGCCCGCACCAGCAGTGCGCAACCATTTCTAAGTAGTGACGAATAAACGGCGACATCTGTTCAAATGGCACCGAAACATGCAAAGCGGTGTGCACCTGGCGTAGTTCGTCATCTGTGGGCTTTGGTATAGGCATGATTTTTTGTGACGCCGTCACGTTAATTTGTGCTGTTCTACAATCAGCAACTGGCGGCCTTCCTGCAGCAGTCGCACATTGCGGGAATATTCCTGCTCGACCTCCACATCACCCAAACGTTCAGCAATGCCCTGCAGGCGTTCGTTTTCTGTGATGCCCAGGCTGATAGCGCCCATCAGGGCGACGTACACTTGATTAGGCAGTCTCATCACGATGCCCCCTTAAAAAATTGAATTGGCGGGTTTTTAAGCGGTCGCGGTATTCCTTGGCGCGTTGCGCTGCAGTCTTGGCATTCGCCTTGCGTGGGCGGCCCCGACCAGGCTTGTTAAAAATGTCGCGGGTAAAATCATCACCAGGTTGTTTCATGATCACCACTCCCCGGCCATGCCGCCAAGGTCGTGAATCATTTCGCCGATAAGCGCCTGGCTATAGAAGCGGCAAATTTGCGGGCCGTGATTTAAGGACTTCAACTCCTTGCGTATGGCTCTGGCAAGGACAAAACGGGATGCAAATGTCAAACGCATGATCACCTCCAAAAGTAAAGGGCAAAAAAAGTCCCTCACGCCTGAAAACAGGCATGTTGGTTACTGCAATAGTTGTTAAATTGGTTCCGCTAGATCAGCTTCACCCGACGGATAAATTCAGCGATAGCTGATTCAAGGCTGACTGTCGGGCATGCCTTGATATTGGAATCCTGACCTTGTAGTCAGGCGTGGCAGACAAAGACAAGGTGCGTAATACCTCTAGGCCTGCGACAAACACATGGCCGCATTCCTCGTTATTACAGCGGTAAGTGATTTCCTTCAGCATGGGCGACATAGTGCGGCTTTTAATGGCCCGCACACGCTGTGCGCAATGAGGGCAAGGCATACCAATTACTCTCATTCCGTGGTCCTTTCAAAATCTTCAAGTGAAACTAAATTCATTGCACGACCACGTCCGGTCATGGCTTTCATGCTATTGCGTATATAGCGCTTTGCCAAATATTGGGCTGTTTCCTCAAGATCACTAAGCCCCCACTGGACGCGCATTTGTTCAAGCATTTCTAACTCGTCGTCTGTGAAATCGGCATTTAATGAGGGCATGTTCTTGTTTTCGTCAACTTAAGAGTGCTTAAGAGTGGCTATTTAGTGTCTGTCAAAGTATTTACTTTGCCGATAACATTTGGTTGCAATTTTGGTTAAGCAAAGCAGCTTCTCGTAGCACCAGCTCGCGCAGGAACGCGGACGGCTGTTCGCCCTGATATTCCGCCATAGCGGTGATAAGCGCGAACTCATAATCATCAAAACGAAGCATCAGCTTGTTGGCCTTGATGCGTTTTTTGTCTGCATACATGGTCGTATCCTGTCAGGGCTGGTTACTTGGAAGTGAGCTGGCGTACATATTCCTTCAGACCAAGAAGGTATATAACGCGAAGAAATGACGCCAGGGAGCGCTCCTCGGTAATGGCATAGGCATTTGCCTGCGCCAATTCGTCCGGGGACAAGCTGATCGGGGTACGAACAGCGTTTTTAATTCTGGGGGCGCGACGGAATGATGTTTGTGTGTCAATGGACATAATGTATCATTGTGTTACGTTAGGGATAACGCAATCTTATTAAAGAATTCTTTAAATGTCAACTGGTAACTTTAAACAATTATTTGGCTTTGGCGCTCGATTGCTGGAAGAGCGCAATAGACTTGGCCTGTCGCAAAAAAATTTAGCAGGGGCTTTGGGAAAGACTTTTGTAACTCAAAGCAAATATGAGTCTGAAGAAACCAAGCCAGATTTGGTATATCTAGAAGGCTTAGACAAGCTGGGTGCGGACGTTTATTACATCATCACGGGAAAAAGAAGTGAAAACGCACTGACTGCTGAAGAGATAAGCATCATTGCAGGTTTGCGCACCCTAGATTTACGTGGCAAAGCAGGCGTCCTTGCCTTAATAAGCGGCATGGCTCCACAAGAGCAAAAAGTAAAAAATGTCTTCCATGGTGGCATTGGTCAAAATGTTGAAGGCAACATCACTGCGCCGCAGACATTCACTTTCGGAAAAGACAAAACCTAAAGTTTCAACTTATGCGCTCAATAGTATTTATTGTCACAGTGGTTCTTGCCGCCTGCTCAGATGGTAGTGATAAATTAGAAAAGCACCAGGCTAAAGCTGCCATTAGCGCGCCTATAACTTCAAAAACAGATCCTAATCCCGTTGTGTCTCAGGTGCCGATTTCAGAAATTGAAAAGAAGTATTTTGAAGACGCAGTGTGCCTTGATGAAAGTGCCTGCTATGGCTCTCGACAATTTGAGCGAGACATTTACAGGGAGTATCCAGATTTAAAAGCAAAGAATGCGGCAATCCACAAAAGTGGCCGAATAAATCGCGACGATTTTAGGAACCAGTTTGACGCTACATTGCATGGCATGTATTTTTCAAAAAAAATTCAATTGGCGAATGGGCAGACTCTCTTTGATTTTCTCGCTACATGTAGCGGAGCGTGGGACATAAACAACCGTGCTGATTTTGCTTTTGATGACAAACAAAAACAATCCTTTTTCTCTTTGCAGTATTTTCCGAAGCTACGTAAGTCCGGGGATAGCCAACCGATTGAATTAAATCTTATTTTTGATAGGCGTGGCAATACGGTTACTCCAAACAGCATGGCGTTTTCTACTCATGTGCTTGATAGTAAAGATTTTTTAGATAAACACGGTTTGAAATGTTGGAATAATTAAGCGTAGATTTGAGATGACAGCAAATAATGAATTTAGAGGTAACGTTGGTCAGGTAGCAAATGGTGACGCAAGCAGCACCACTTCCAATGGAAATGTAGTTACAGTCAATTTCAATACTCAAGACGAACCTAAAGAGATTGAAACAGTCAACGGTTTTCAGCGAAAAAATATGTTTGCACGCGCAGAAGAATTAGCTGCCTTAACAAACCGTCAAACAGTTGATATCTATAATGATTTTCTACGTGGATATGGAATTAAGAAAATTAAATTTTTGCCAGTCTCAAAGTATAAAGAAGTATGTGAATTTCTCGATATCGAGATAGAGAAATTTAATAAAAAGCAAAAATCAGACAGCAAAAAAATTGATGAAGATATGGGCGTTTCTGACTCCAAAACTTCAATGTCAGAAAGTAACAAATCAATACCTGAAACAAACAAAATACCTGATTCTGTACAGATTTCTTCTCAAGCTGTAGTTCACCAGATTAAAGCAGTTCCGCAGCCGTGTAAAAAATGTGAACAGGCGCAGGCAAGCTTAAAAAAAATAAAAATTACGAATAGAATTTTTGCTGCGCTATTGGCGATTTCTGTTTCTGGTTTTTCTTGGGCACTTTTGACGGACCGTCCATCGCCTGAAGCAAAAGCAATCCAGGGTAATGCACCAGTGTGTGAGCATTCAGGCGACAGATTTAGTATTGGCGGTAAAGCAAAGAACCCGGATAACACGCTGATGCAATGTGTGTTGGTTGATGGTAATGCTGTTTGGCAAGCAGTGGAGCAACCTAAGAAGACTGTCACAAGGCCTCAAGTGAAACGGCAGCCACAGTCTGAGTTTGAATGAAATATAAAACTAAGGCGCAATATGAGCAATGACATATTAAGCAGTGTTTTGACGTTCATAAAGGAAAGCAATTTACCATTGCGGTATCCCAATGTGATTCGCTACTCAAAGGCATATGATGGTAAATTTAATACTCAATGGTCGTCACATGTTCGCGTAATAGAAAATCAACTGGCTGACCAGACTGTTTTGTCCACGCTGATACTCTTCACGGCGATGGATGTTTTTATAGACTGCCTTCAACCGAATATTGAAGGTGAGAATTTTGATAAGCGGTATAAGTCATTTCAAACAAACTCCGACGATTTTCGAGTAATTGTTAAAGAGGTCTTTAGAATATTGACCTTAATGCGCAATACGATTGTTCACAGACGATCACAAACAAAAATTAGAGGCAATGTATATTCCTGGGGTGACAAAAGTAAGCCTAAATATATGGAATGCACCTATGATGGGATTCTGTATTTAAATACGCTGACTGTTTTTCTCATTGAATACTGGACGAATGAAAACAGGTATTCACTGTCTATGATTGGTACATACTACGAAAAATTAAGGTCAGAAATAATTTTTTATGTTGATAAATTTGGCAGCACATTGGATTCAATATCGCCGCCCGTTAAGTTAAATCTTCTGCGAAGGTATCGAAACGATGTGGCCTTGACAGATGCAGACAATAGCAGTGGTTCATTTAAAGTAGATCGTATGGTTATACACCCTGAGGAAAATGCGATTGATGAATTCTATGTAACCTGGAATGGAATGCATTATTTAGTTCCAGGCGAAATATTAGGCAGTGAGTCAAGCATCAAATTTTCTACATTACCAGAATGGGAATTTCCAAAAAATAAATTTTACTGATCACCATCAGTTGAATTTTCGGCATTTTTTTCTGACGTTTCTTTTTCCTCAATCGCACCTTTTCTGGTTTCCATTTCCAAAGCTGTCGTAAAACCCTGCGCACTGAGACTGTGCGTCGTCTTTACGATAATCCAGTCTGTATCCCCAATAGGCGTTTTTAAGCTGGGGATGCGCACGCCCATCATGGGCGTAATGTCTGGCCTGCCCAGGGCCAGGGTAAATTGCAGGGTGGCTTTGCCGCGTTCCATCCGGTTATTCTCTGCTTTTGCCGCTTCCTCTGCCGCTGCCTGGCTAGGGTAAATATGGCGCAGTCGCTTGGGGTTGTCGTCTTCGCCTATCAGTTCGCTTTTTTCCTTTGCGTCGTTGGGGTCGTGCCATTGTGCGCGCACACCGCTATAAGCGTCGCGGCTGGCGGTGTGGTAGCGATGTTTGTCGCCGTCGCGACGTTCCAGGGCGATGGTGGGCAGGCTTTCGCCTTTGCTGTTGCTGCCTTCATCAATGGGCAAAAACAGTAAGCTGTCTTTTTTGACAGTGGCGACGGCATCAAAGCGTTTGCCAAGCCGGTTCAAGAAATTAATGTCTGATTCATTGGTCTGGTCTATGTGGTCGATGATTTTACTTTGCAGGCTTTGGCTTACCTTGGGTGTTAAGCCGTTGTCTTTGGCAATTTGGCCCACGATATCGGCCACGGTCTTTTGATCAAAGCTGCGGTCTTTGCGGGTGCGTACTGGTTTTGCCATCTCAGCACTGCGGGCGCGCAGAACCAGCATATCTGGCGCGCCTTCGTGTTCTACTTCATCCACCACAAAAGTGCCTTTGTCCACCATGCCGCTATGTTCCCAGCCTAGCTGCAAGGTGATCTTGACGCCTTTGCGCGGTATCGCCACGCGGCCGTCACTGTCGTCTATGGTGATGTTGAGTTCATCAACGGCGTTTTCTCTGGCCTCGGTCAATGTCAGGCTCACCAGGCGCGGGTAGATTTTGCTGGTAATGTCCTGGCCGTCCAGGGTGATGGCAAAGGCTGGTTTGTTGTGGCTCATTCTAAATCTACCTCTTCCCATTCGATAACATCTTCGCCCAGATCCGGGCCGCCTGTATGCGGGTCCACCTGGTCGCCCAGGTCAACACGCTTTAAGCTGATAGAAAAATCTATTCTCTGCGGCATGCCATCATCCAGAAAGGTGTTTTTACCCTTGGTCAAGTTGGTGATTAAAAACTGCCCGTATATGCGCCCGGTGCCTTCCACCAGCACATAGGCGTCACCAGCATCCCCCATTTCTTCCAGGTCATCCAAAGACGCCGGGTCACCGGCAAAGGCCGGGGCCATCCAGCCGGACAAGGTGATGGTGTTATCACCTGGCCCTAAAAACTGGTGCGCGTCCCGCTCGCCCACGCGGCTGGTGTTGGGGTGCTTCCATTCGATTTGTTGCTGGAATTCCTGATACGCGGCCGTGGACAGACTGAATACAAACTGGCCTAAACTCATCATCATGGTGCTGGTTCCTCTTTACGATTCATCATAGTCATGCATAGCAGACCGGCGCTGCTGGCTCTGCTGCCGCTCGCGTCTGTCCAGCTCGGCGGCCACGGCCTTGGCAATGGCTTGCGGGTCCATTCCTGCTGGCGGATTGATCACGATCTGGATATTGCTGGCGGCTGGTGCCGGGTTATTGCCTGCGCTGGCCGCGTTGCTGCCCTGGTTCTGCACCGGTGGGCGTCGGTCAAATTTGATAGGCTCGGCCAGGCGTGGCGGTTCTTGCCTTTGCGCTGCAAACTGCACCAGGGCGGCTTGCTGCGGGTTGAACAGTGGCGGCGGCAGTTGCGCAAATGCAGGCGTCATGGTGGCACTCAGGGCCATCCCTGCACCCATGGCCGTCATTTGCCTTGTAACGCCATTGAGTTTGTCCAGCGGCAGCGCCTGGGCTTTCTCAATGCCTATCGACAAGCCTTGCATGGTGAATTGCCCCAGCTCCGCAAAGACCACGCTCGGCGAATGTATGCCTAGTTTTTCTTTAAACCAGGACACAACATTGTCAGCCATGCTGCTGATGGTGTCGCGCACGGTGCCAGCCGCGCTGGTGATGCCATTCACCAGCCCTTGCATCATGTTGCTGCCAAACTCGCTAAACTTGGCGGGCAAGTCGATGGTGAAATAGCCATACACTGCCGCCATCATGCTGCGGAATTTCTCTACCGGGTGCCAGCCTTCTATAAATGCACTCAGGGCAGCAATGCCGCTGTTAAAGCTGGTCTTGATCGATGCCCATAGCCCGCTAAAGAAGGCACTGACTTGCGCCCAATTGCGATAGATCAGGTAAGCCGCTGCAGCAATGGCGGTAATCGCCAGGCCTATGGGGTTCATGAGCAAGAAGCGGCCCGCAATCAGGAAGGCCCGGCCCAGCCACATCACAGCCGTGCCTACCAGGCGCAGGGCTGGCAGCAAGCCGCGCAGCCAGCCCAGCATACGGCCTATGAATGGCCCTATGCGCGCAAAGGCTGCACCCAGCCGGGCAAACGTGCCCGCCAGCAAAGCGCCGCGGATACCCAGCATGGCAAAGCCAAAGCGCAGCAAGGCCAGCGGGCCAATGATGGACGCCAGCACGATGGTGACGCCACCCATCACTACCATGGTAGCCGCCAGCGCGGTGAAGCCCACCACCACGACCTTGGCGGTGGTGGAATGTTCTTTCATAAAGGTGGTGACGCTTTGCAGGGCGCTTGCCAGCTTTTGTAAGGCGGCCGCGTAGATGGGCAAGACTTGTTCACCTATTTCTTTTTCTGTGTTGCGGATTCTCGCCAGGGTTTCCAGCTCTTTGCCTTTGGCGGTGGTCTTGGCAACTTTGTCCAGGGTGTCGATATTGGCCGCGCCTGCATTTAACTTGGCGTTCTTGTGGATTTGTGCGCGTTGCAAATACATTTGCGTGAACAGGTTAGACGCCGTCCGGTTCGTCATGATGGTGGCGATGGTGTCCTTGATTTGTTCCTGGTCTGTAATGCCCTTGGCGGCCAGCTTGGGCAGCAAGACCGTTTCCAGCCAGGCCATGGGGTCTGACTTCAGCAAGTCACCGCCTGCCAGTGCGCCTGGCTTGATTTGTTTGATCATGCCTATTTTGTTGTACTGCACCTTGCTGGTATCGAGCAAATCCAGCCTGCCCATTTCTTGCGCGGCGCGTACTGTGGTCCTGCCCTGGTAGAGATTGGAATAGGCCGACATCAGGCCCGTACCCACGCGATGGCCACCCATTTCTTGGATGAGTGGTTCCATTTTGTAGAAAAAGGCTTCATCTTGCATGGACTTGGCAGCGACGCCGCCGGTTTTGATAAAGTTCAGCCATTCATTGGGGCCCACGCGGCCACCAGTGGCGGTGATCACCTTTTGCACAAGGTTGGCTTCATGGATAAACCGCTCTTTGCTGGCAAGGCCGCCGCGCAGCTCGATCACTTTCAGCATGTTCATAAAGGTCTGGCCGCGTTCTGCCCCAGCTTCTTCGCCAAACATGGCGGCATTGGCAAACTTCATCTTTGCCAGGGTGGGTAAGACCATTTCGGCATGGTGCAGGTCTGCAAACACGGTCAGCGAATCGCGCATCAGTTCCATGCTTTCCAGGCTGCTGACGCCGTAGGTTTTCATACCCTGGCTAAACTTGATGGCGTCGGCTGAGATTTTATCGCCCATGCCCAGCGCCACAATGCGGTTCATTTCCGTTTCAAAATGCTTGGATTCATTCAAGGATTTGATCATGGGCATACCCATGACCGCGCCTGTCATCGCCATATCAAAGCCCGTCATCTTGGCATTGCTGGCCGCATTGCGGGTACTGTCCATGCGCTGCCTGGCAGCGGCAACCTGTTGCTGCCGCCTTGCCAGGCCAGCTAACTGCTGTTGCTGGGCCGCTATCTGGGCATTGGTAGCCGCCATGTTGTTACGCAAAGTGCGTTCATGGGCGCTCAGTTGCTGGGTGCTGATGCCTGCTGCATGCAGGCTGCTGCGCAATACCTGCAATTGCTGGCTCTCGCGCTGTAACTGTTCCTTGATCAGCCTGGCCGCCCTGGTGGCGCGGTCAAACTCCCGCGTCATGGCGCGGGTGGGGTGTTGGGTGTTGCGCATTTGCTCGGCCAGGGCTTTGACCTTTTGCTGGGCGGCACCCAGCCGCCCGGAAGTTTCGCGCAAGCTGGCAGACATGCGCCTGAAGCCGGTAATGTTTTTCTGTTGCGCGTCCATTTCCTTGAGGCGGTCGCGCAAGGCTTTGAGGGCTTTGCCGCTGGCCGACGACTGGGCCATGATGCGCTTCAAGGGCGCGGTGACGCGCTCTATCATGTTAAAGATTACCTGCAGCTTCAGGTCACGTGCTGACATAATTACTCCGCTGAGTTTCTCACTCTGGCGCGTTCACGCCAGTCCATTAAATCCAAAACCGTCAAGTCATCCATGGCAGACGGCGGCCAGTGAAATACGATAGCCAGGTCTGCCATGGCGTCTTCTATTCTTTCTGGAAGACCATGCGGTCCGCTTTCTTGACCAAAAAACCTGCTACTTCCATGCCGATATCCATCAAGTCAGCCGGGTCAAGGCTGGCAACATCTTGCGCCGTCAGGATGGGGGCAGTAATACGCGGCAAGACTTGCTGCAGGGCGACCACGTTCATATTGCCCAGGTCGATCAAGGACACGCCGCGCAATTCGCCTGCCTTTGGTTTGCGCAGGGTGATGGTGGTGATTTCGGTGTCGCCGCGTTTGAGTGGTTCATCCAGGGTGATGGTTTTGGTGTTGCCGTTGATAACGATCACTTCGTCTTTGTTGATTGCCATGGTTTTGCTTTCTAAAAGTTGGTAGGACTACTGATTAAAGATGATTGAGGGGTTTCTCTTACATGCCGATTGCGGCGCGCAGCTCGGCGCGACGGTCTATGCCACCGACGATTTCCACGCCGTTGATAAAGTCCAGCTCGATGATGTCTTCGCCGTTGATCATTAGCTTGTAATAGCTGCAGGTGGTCTTGTACTTGTGTTCGCCCTTGTCGGCCATCTTGGCGCTACCCATTTCGATTTCCTTATGGCGGCCACGGACGACGATTTCAACGGCATCCACCTGGGCGGTGTCGTCATTCTGGTAAGCACCGGCAAAGCGCAATTGCACGGCGTTATGCGTGACGGCACCGTATTGCAGCAAGGCGTCATACAGCAGGCCGCCTGCGGTCCAGTCGAGTTCGATTTTTTCATTGTGGTAGTCAATCTCGATAGGGCCAGACATGCCGCCTGCGATGTAGTCTTCCATCTTGCGGCTGAGTTTGGGCAGGGTCAGCTCAGGCACCAGGCCCAGATAGGACAGGCCGTCATTGAACAAATTAAAGTCTTTCAGTTTGCTAGGTAATCCCATGGTTTGCTCCTGGTTGTTGGGGATATGCCCGTCAGGCTGACGGGCGGTTTACTGGTTTAGGTGGTGATTTGCTTGGCAAAGTCAGCCAGGTAACGGTCTGTGATGCGCTGTTGCAGTACCAGGTCTTCTACTGGTGGCACTGGCGTGTAGTCGTAATCAATGGTCAGTGAACCAATCTTCAAAGAATCCTTGCTGTTGGCGGCTGGGTTGAACCAGGCTTTGCCGTCGATGATCAGCCCGGCAGTCTTCAAGGCGCGGAATTTGGCGTTGATGGATTCAATCAGGTCACGCACCAGGGACGGGTGCATGGGCTTGTCCACGTACGTAAAATGCACTTCTGCAATGGTGTCAGCCAGCACTTGCGCGGTGCGGGTGTAATTTTCAAAGAAAAAGAATTCTGCTTCCTCTGCTGTGCGCGAACCCCAGAAGCGGTACCCGGTTTTGTTAATCAGGGTGGTGACGCCTGCAGCATTCAGGACGCCTGCATCTGTCGCCGACGATTGCAGATCCCAGAACACGTCCCGCGCTATGCCGGTGGGGCCATTGACCACGACATTGGACAGGGATTTATGCCAGCCTGTGTCATTGTCGATCTTGGCGCGCAGGCCCAGCGCATAGGCGACAGCGGGTATCGAGGCATTGGCTTTGCTGACCGTGTCGAAGTGGACAAAGTCAGGCCAGATAATCATTACCTCACGCTGGCCGAAGTGCTGACGGTAAGCGATGGCGGCTTCCTTGGTTTGTGCACCCCATGCGCTGGCATAGACGAAGGCGCGCAGCTTTTGGGCAACGGCGGCCAGCTCGGTGGTCACGGCTTGCGTATCGAGGCCTGGTGCACCCAGGATGCGGGGCTTGATACCAAACTTGGTTTGGGCGGCCAGCAAGGCTTTCGCGCCTGTATATTGGCCGCTCGGCGTTACCGTGCCTACTGCGTTGGCTGTCTGGATGGCTTCGTCTTCATCAGCGTCTACACGCACCACGATGGTGACCGGGTTGGTTTGCAGGCTGATGGCGTTCAGTGCCTTAGCCAGCGTGCCGGTGCGGCCTGCTTTGGCGATGGCGGCTTGTACATTGGTAATCAGTACCGGCACGTTTAAGGGAAATACCGTTGCGTCGGCATCGTCAGCCGTGGCAACCAGGCCGATGACTGCAGTAGAAACGGTGCGTATAGGGCGGGTGCCTTCGTTGATTTCGATGACGCGCACGCCATGGTGATAGCTTGTTACGGGCATTGTGTTTGCTCCTGTGGTTGGTGAAACAAATAGTTAAGCAAGGATG
>Ga0207952_1000862_pt1 | contig 17421 bp, 18 predicted proteins | sample SubbioR12Aug_8Ca_FD_184831 | JGI IMG/M metagenome (GOLD analysis project Ga0207952, IMG submission 184831) | Serpentinite rock and fluid subsurface biosphere microbial communities from McLaughlin Reserve, California, USA - CR12Aug_8Ca (SPAdes) | ecosystem: Environmental > Terrestrial > Deep...
TAACAGGTAAAGACAAACCTGTACAAGATTTTTTAGAGCAGCGAACTAAAATGGATAAATATTTAAACAGTGTTTGGGATTTGATCGATATAACGGTAGAAGAGTATTTAAGCAGGGGCTTCGCTAATTTAATGATCAATTTTGGTTGCACTGGCGGACAGCATAGAAGTGTATATGCGGCAGAACAAACAGCAAGACACTTAAGAAATAAATACAAATTGAAAGTTAATTTAACACATACCAATAGCGCTAACTGGGTTAAATAAAGCAAAGTATGAAAGCAATGATTTTTGCAGCAGGGTTAGGGAGTAGGCTAAAGCCTTGGACAGACAAGCATCCCAAGGCATTGGCACTAGTAAATGGGAAATCTTTATTAGAACGAAATATTTTGTACTTGCAACAATACGGCATTAAGGAAGTAGTAGTAAACGTGCACCATTTTGCCAGTCAAATAATTGAAGCAATTGAAACCAACAATGGATGGGGGTCTTCTATTACTATATCAGACGAAACCGACGAAGTATTAGAAACAGGCGGTGGCTTAAAAAAAGCAGCACCTTTTTTTAAAGGCGAAGAACAAGTAGTCATCATGAATGCGGATATTTTAACCAATATGCAGCTTGATCAAATGATACAGCAACATAAGCAAACCAATGCCTTGGCTACACTGGCGGTATCGCAAAGAACCACTTCCAGGTATTTTTTATTTGGAACTGATAGCAAATTAAAAGGATGGAAGCACGAAGGCACTGGAGAAGTAAAGCCTGCAGGTCTTGATACCAGTGGCTTACACAGTAGAGCATTTAGTGGAATTCATGTTGTGCAACAAACACTCTTCGCCAAAATAAAACAAGAAGGAAAATTTTCGATGGTAGACGTTTACCTAGACTTATGTGCTACAGAAGATATTTATGGCTTTGATCATACAGGTGCATTATTATTAGATGTTGGAAAGCCTGAAAGTTTAACCAAAGCAGCCAGCTTATTTTTTTAATGTATAGTCCTATTCATTTTGCACTGATTGGTTGTGGCAATATTGCTACAGAACATGCTACACAAATTACCCGTGTAGGCAAATTAGTTGCAGTAGTAGATACTAATTTGCATCGTGCCAAAATATTGGGAGACCAGTATGGGGTTCCATTTTTTGAAACTGCCTCAGCATTATATGCAGCTGTTCAACAACTAGACATAGTGGTAATAGCTACCCCCAACGGATTGCACGCAGCGCAAGCTATTGAAGCTATGCAAGCAGGTTGTCATGTATTAGTTGAAAAGCCCATTGCACTATTAGGAGCAGACATTCTTCAAATGCAAACCGTATCTAAGCAAACTGGAAAACAAATTTTTTCGGTCATGCAAAATCGGTTTAATCCGCCAGTGAAACTGATTCATGAATTATTGAAACAGCAGGTATTGGGTACTATTCATCATGTTCAAGTAAATTGTTTTTGGCATAGGTCGGCCAGTTATTATATAAACAGTTGGCATGGAACAATGGCATTAGATGGAGGTACTTTGTTTACACAGTTTAGCCATTTTATAGACTTGCTTTGTTGGTTTTTTGGAAAAGTAAAAACTGCAGAAGCAGCATTTAAAAATACGGATCACCAGGGTTTAATTGAATTTGAAGACCAAGGAAGTATTCAACTCAAATTTGAGTCTGGAATTAAAGCAAGTATGGATTATTCTGTAAACGAACCTATAGCCAATAAAGAAGGATCCATTACTATTTTATCTTCGAAAGGAATGATTAAAGCAGGAGGGTCCTACTTAAATACATTTGAGTACGAAGTAAATGATACAGCACTTAGCGCTGAATTGCAAAAGCAAAAAGCAGCACTGCCCAACACTCTTGGTATGCCCAATGATTATGGTCATTACAAAGGGAGCATGAGAAACCATCATCAAGTATATGATAGTTTACTAACTGCTTTACGGTGCCAAACTCCCTACTACACCACAGTAGAAGAAGCAAAGAATACAATTGAGCTGATTAATCTCATTTATCAGGCACGAAAGTTGAATTAACTTGTATAAAATTCAAATACTATGTTACCTACTTTTAATTTAATTGAGTCATCTGTTAGAGATGTTCAATTTGGAAAAAATGTGAGGGTGGTTGGTCCTGTAAATATGTATGGATGTGCTATTGGGCATGACTCTTTTGTGGGTCCATTCACAGAAATTCAAAAAGACGTGCATATAGGCGAGCGGTGTAAAATACAATCGCATAGTTTTATTTGTAGTTTAGTCACCATTGGCAACGATTGTTTTATTGGGCATGGGGTGATGTTTATCAATGATTTATTTACAGAAGGAAAACCAGCAGGTGATCAAACAAAGTGGCAACAAACATTAATTGGCAATCATGTTTCTATTGGTAGCAATGCCACCATACTTCCGGTACATATTTGCGATCAAGTGGTCATAGGAGCAGGTTCTGTGGTAACCAAAGACATTACTGAGCCAGGCGTATATGCAGGAAACCCAGCACGGAAAATTCGTTAAACCTTTATATAGATTTTTTTCTTGTCTAGTATATATACAATCAGCCAGTAAAAGGCAATCATTAATAGCGCGTATACCAAAGAGCCTACTCTAGGGTCAGCTGCAATGGGTTTACATAAATTATTGTAAAACCAAGGTAAGAATGAAGTATAATGTTTGGTACCATCGGCATCCGTTTCATTTACCCATCTAAACATTCCTAATACTCTAGGTAAAAAACCACTTAATACAAAAATGAATAGCGGGTTTTTTCCAAATACATCAAAGAACCTACTCCAAGCCCCTTTAGCTCCTTTAAATTCAATGGCATAAATCATCACTCCAATGGTTAAGATAGCAAGGCCTGTGGTATAAATAGTATAACTACTGGTCCATATTTTTTTGTTGATAGGGAAAACCAAATCCCAACAATAACCAGTAAAGGTTAACACAAGACCTGCCACCAGTAAACCACTCAACATATCGGTATTCTTCCCTTTCAATTGAATATACTGGCCTACCAAAAATCCAAAAATCACTTGCACAATGGCTGCAGGGGTACTCATAAACCCTTCTGGGTCAAAAGGCACTCCTTCGCCTTTATAAATATGGTTCACCCCTAAAATATCAATATCAATGGGGTTGCCAAACCAACCCTGTAAACTATAAGGGTCTCCATCGGCCCCCAAAGCATAACAAGCAAACCAATAAAGCAATAAAATAACCATTCCAACAAAATATGCTCCCTTGGTTTTGCCATAAAAAACAATTACCGAAGCAAAGAAATAGCAAAGGGCAATTCTTTGAAGCACGCCTAAAATCCGCACATTTTCCCAGGATTTGCCCACCAAATTTTCACCATCCCACTTTACAAAAGGACTCCAATGCAATAAAACCCCAATTCCAAATATGAGTAAAGTGCGTTTGATTACTTTTTTCCAAAACTCGGCTGCACCAGCTGCTTCAAAACGTGGCATTACAAAAGCCATGGCATTACCCACCGCAAATAAGAAGAATGGGAAAACTAAATCGGTGGGTGTTACCCCATGCCAAGGGGCATGCATTAAAGGTCCAAAAATATGGCTCCAACTCCCAGGATTATTTACCAGAATCATGAGTGCTACGGTAGCCCCCCTAAAAACGTCTAAGGAATAGTATCTGTTACCCATATTTTTACTGTTATGACTAAGATAATTCAAATGCTTTAGTGAGCCAATTTATATAGATATGCATTTAAGGTTGCATATTTGCATCAATAGAGTGTCATGAAAAAAGCATTAATCACAGGAATAACCGGACAAGACGGTGCGTATTTAGCAGAATTACTGCTGAAGAAAGGCTATGAAGTGCATGGAATTAAACGCAGAAGTTCTTTGTTCAATACACAAAGAATTGATCATTTTTATGAGGATCCACATATACCAGATCGTCATTTGGTATTGCACTATGGAGACCTAACAGACAGTACTAATTTAATTAGAATTATACAAGAAGTGCAGCCAGATGAAATTTATAATTTAGCTGCAATGAGCCATGTGCATGTAAGTTTTGAAACCCCAGAATATACTGCGAATGCGGATGGAGTTGGGGCACTCAGAATTTTAGAAGCCATTCGATTATTGGGTTTAACTAAAAAAACTAAATTTTATCAAGCATCTACTTCTGAATTATACGGTTTAGTACAAGCGGTTCCACAAAGTGAAACCACTCCATTTTATCCAAGAAGTCCTTATGCGGTAGCTAAATTATATGCATATTGGATTACAGTTAATTATCGCGAAGCATATGGCATGTATGCATGTAATGGAATATTATTTAATCATGAAAGTCCATTGCGCGGAGAAACTTTTGTAACCAGAAAAATTACTAGAGCAGTAGCCAGAATTTCAATGGGATTACAAGAAACGCTTTATCTTGGAAATCTAGATGCACAAAGAGATTGGGGTCATGCTAAAGATTATGTAGAAGGTATGTGGCGCATGTTACAACAAGATACACCTGAAGATTTTGTATTGGCTACAGGCATTACCACATATATAAGAGATTTTGTAAAAATGGCATTTGCCGAAGTAGGGGTAGAGTTGAGCTTTACGGGTGAAGGCGTGAATGAAGTGGGCGTAATCAATAAAATAACCAATACCCAAACCCACGGAATGAAATTGGGTCAAACCGTTGTTAAAGTGGATCCTCGATATTATCGCCCTACTGAAGTAGATTTATTAATTGGGGATGCAACCAAAGCAAAAACAAAATTAAATTGGGTGCCACAATATACTTTAGCCGAAATGGTGAAAGAAATGGTAGCAGCAGATATTATTGTATTTAAAAAAGAACAGTTGTTACAAAACAACGGATTCACGATAGAAAAAGAACATGAATAAGCATTCAAAAGTATATGTAGCTGGCCATAGAGGAATGGTTGGAAGTGCAATTGTTAGACAATTACAAGCAGCAGGATTTACTAATATTATCATTCGAACTTCTGCTGAATTAGATTTGCGCAATCAACAATCGGTGGCCGATTTTTTTGCTGCCGAAAAACCCAATTATGTTTTTTTAGCTGCTGCCAAAGTGGGCGGCATTGTTGCCAATAATACCTACCGAGCAGAATTTATTTACGATAACCTCATGATGGAGAGCAATATTATCCACCAGAGTTATGTAAATGGGGTAGAAAAATTATTGTTCTTAGGCTCATCTTGTATTTATCCAAAAATGGCTCCTCAACCACTAAAAGAAGAGTATCTATTGAGTGGTTATTTAGAAGAAACCAACCAACCCTATGCAATTGCAAAAATAGCAGGGATTGAATTATGCGATAGTTACCGAGCACAGTATGGTTGTAATTTTATTTCAGCCATGCCCACCAATTTATATGGGCCCAACGATAATTACGATTTAGAAAAAAGCCATGTATTGCCTGCCATGCTTCGTAAGTTTATCACAGCAAAAGCCAATAATGATCCTTCGGTTACTATTTGGGGAACTGGCACTCCAAAAAGAGAGTTCTTGCATGTAGACGATTTGGCCGAAGCCTGTATGTACTTAATGGAGCATTATAATGAGAAAGGATTGGTGAATATTGGAACAGGTATAGATGTTACCATTTTAGAGTTGGCTCAAATGGTAAAACAAGTAACCGGTTATGCAGGAGAAATCGTGTTAGACTTATCCAAACCAGATGGTACTCCCAGAAAATTAATGGATGTTACCAAGATCAATCAATTTGGTTGGAAAGCCAGGATAGACTTGCATCAAGGTATTTCTATGGTGTATGAATTGGTTAAAAATTCGCTTTGGAATAAATAGGCTAAAAAGTTAAACAAGCGTACAAAATAGTACCTTTATAATATTAAGAAATACAATATGTCTAAAAACATTGTTATCACCGGAGGGGCAGGATTTATTGGCTCACACGTTGTAAGATTATTTGTAAACAAATATCCCGAATACCAAATCATCAACTTAGATGCACTCACTTATGCGGGCAACTTAGAAAATTTGAGAGATATCGAAAACAAACCCAATTATCGTTTTGCCAAAGTAAATATTTTGGATGTGAAAGCGGTGGAGGAATTGTTTGATCAATACCAGGTTACCGATGTAATTCATTTGGCAGCAGAATCGCATGTGGATCGTTCTATTGTTTCTCCATTAGATTTTGTGTATACCAACGTAATTGGTACTGTTAATCTATTAAATACTGCTAAGCAAAAATGGGCTGCAGAATTAAACAATCATCGTTTCTATCATGTATCAACAGATGAAGTATATGGAAGCTTAGGCGCGGAAGGATTGTTTACGGAAGAAACCGCATACGACCCACGTTCTCCCTACTCTGCAAGTAAGGCATCATCTGATCATTTTGTAAGAGCTTATCATGAAACCTATCACTTACAAACAGTGATATCAAACTGCTCGAATAACTATGGGCCATTTCATTTTCCGGAGAAATTGATCCCCTTGTTTATCAATAATATTATACAAGGCAAACCATTGCCTGTTTATGGAGATGGATTGTATACCCGTGATTGGTTATATGTAAAAGATCATGCGATTGCGATTGATATGGTCTTTCACAATGGTGTAACAGGCGAAACCTATAATATTGGTGGATTTAACGAGTGGAAAAATATTGATTTAGTTAAATTATTGTGTACCCAAATGGATGAGAAATTGGGTAAGCCAGCTGGCACCAGCGAAAATTTAATAACATATATCAAAGACAGACCAGGGCACGATAGAAGATATGCCATTGACGCGTCTAAAATTAATCGTGAGTTGGGATGGAAACCAAGTGTTACCTTCCAAGAAGGATTAAGTGAAACCATCGATTGGTTTTTGGCCAATACCGATTGGTTGAATAATGTAACCAGCGGCAACTATCAACACTATTATGAATCAATGTACAGCAACAAGTAATTATGCAGATTGAATATACCCCCATTGAAGGTTGCTTTATTATTCACGACACATTTTTTGGAGATAGTCGTGGTTATTTTTTTGAGAGTTTTAATCGAAATACTTTCTTAGAAAAAACGGGTGTAGCCATTGATTTTGTACAAGACAATCAATCGAGTTCATCTAAAGGCGTGTTAAGGGGATTGCATTATCAAAATGGTGAATTTGCACAAGCTAAACTAGTTAGGGTATTGAGTGGAGCAGTGCTGGATGTTGCGGTAGACCTCCGAAAGGATTCTAAAACCTTTGGACAACATGTTGCAGTAGAATTAACAGGGGAAAGCAGAACCCAATTTTTTGTGCCTCGTGGATTTGCGCATGGTTTTGTTGTGTTGAGTGAGCAAGCCACTTTCTTTTACAAAGTAGACAACTATTATCATAAAGCATCGGAGGGGGGAATCATTTACAACGATTCAGATTTGGCCATCGATTGGAAACTTCCAGAAAACGAAATAAAGTTGTCTGATAAAGATTTGATATTGCCCTTATTGCGCGATACAGTAAATACTTTACAATTTTAACTCAACGCTTATACCAACCATATGAAAGGAATCATTTTAGCAGGCGGATCAGGAACAAGATTATATCCGATTACCAAGGGAATCAGCAAACAGCTAATGCCAGTTTATGATAAGCCAATGATTTATTATCCCCTTTCGGTATTGATGTTGGCAGGTATCAAAGAGATATTATTTATTACAACGCCACAAGATCAAGACCAATTTAAAAGACTCTTGGGTGATGGTTCAGAGATTGGATGTAGTTTTTCTTATGAAGTACAGCACGAACCAAATGGATTGGCACAAGCTTTTGTAATTGGCGAAAAATTTATTGGAAGCGATAAAGTTTGTTTGATTTTAGGCGATAATATTTTTTACGGTGCAGGCTTTAGTAAGTTGGTACAAAGCTTTAACGATGTAAATGGAGCAGCCGTGTTTGCATATGAAGTACATGATCCAGAGCGTTATGGTGTGGTAGAATTTAATGATCAAAAGCAAGCTATTTCAATAGAAGAAAAACCCAAACAACCCAAGTCTAATTACGCAGTTCCTGGCTTGTACTTTTATGATAACTCCGTTGTAGAAATTGCTAAAAATATAGCTCCCTCACCAAGAGGCGAATACGAAATTACTGATGTAAATAGGGTTTATTTAGAAAAAGGAACTTTGCAAGTAGGCATAATGAACAGAGGTACTGCTTGGCTAGATACGGGAACATTTGATTCATTTGCCGATGCCTGTGAATTCGTTCGTGTAATTGAAAAACGCCAAAGCCAAAAAGTGGGTTGTATTGAAGAAGTAGCTTACAGAATGGGCTTTATTGATCGGGCACAATTAATGCTATTGGGCGAGAAATATGCAAAGAGTGGCTATGGCGAATACCTAAAGCGTTTAAAGGTTTTGTAAATCTTTTAAACAAATCTGGATTAGTAGCGTTACTATGATATGAATGCCTTTACAATCAAAGATTTAGAAAACCTGTCGGGTATTAAAGCGCATACCATCCGTATTTGGGAACAGCGGTATACGTTCCTAAACCCACAGCGCACCGAAACCAATATTCGTTACTATTCTGGTGACGAGTTGAAGACCGTACTCAATATTGCATTATTGAATAAATACGGTTTTAAGATTTCTCATATTGACAAGATGAGCACCGCCGAAATGCGGGAAAAAACACTCTCATTAAACCAAACTCAAGCACAGATTGAGCGTATGGTAAATGAGTTGATCAGCTGTATGGTCGATATGAAAATTGAAGAGTTTGAAATGCTTCTAGATGGCTATATCAAGTCTAAAGGGATTGAAAAAACCATTCCACAAATCATTTTCCCCTTTTTAGAGCGAATTGGTATTTTATGGTTGACTAACCATATTAACCCTGCCCAAGAGCACTTGGTAACTAATATTATTCGACAGAAGCTGATTATGGGAATTGAAAATTGCCATGTTCCATTGGTGCAAAAAAAGACGGTATTGGTCTTTTTACCTGAAGGGGAACACCATGAGCTAGGTGTGTTGTTTACTTATTATTTGTTTAAGAGCAGAGGAATCAAGGTCATTTACTTGGGTTCAAATGTGCCATTAAAAGATGTGGAATATGTGGCTACCTTAAAAAAGCCAGATTTCTTGTATTCCCATTTAACATCTGTTGCACATAACTTTAATTTCGAAAAGTTTCTGATTAACGTACAGAATAGAATTCCAGAATTCCAGGTAATTGTTTCAGGTGCATTAACCCAGAATTATAAGAAGAGAATCCCTAATAATGTGTCTTTTAAAAAGTCATTAACCGAAGTAATGGAATACATGAGTTCGCTATAGTATAAAATTATAATGTTTAAACAGCAATCAATCAACCCGCTATCAGCGGGTTTTTTGTTTCACATTTCTTTAGTAAAAATTAAACAAAAATATCCTTGCATACCGAATATTATGTTTAGCTTTATGGTCTAATAAATTAAACAATAAGCCATGTCAACGCTAGATTTCAATCAAATGCTGGTTAACAATGCGGATTTTTTGAAACCATTTGCGGTTACCCTAACTCGCGATCAGGAAGCGGCCAAAGACCTATATCAGGAAACTTTGTTCAGGGCATTGGCTAACAAAGACAAGTACAATATTGGTACCAATATTAAAGCATGGTTGTACACGATCATGCGTAATATTTTCATCAATAATTATAGAAGAAAATCTAAGCAAGCAACCATTTTTGACAATACCCCAAATGAATTCTTATTAGATTTTAATCAAGGTGCTGTTGCCAATGAAGCCATTGCTGGAATAAATATGAAGGAAGTTAAACAAGCCATTCATAATCTTCCAGAGATTTTCAGAAATCCATTTTTATTGTATTTTGATGGTTACAAATACCACGAAATTGCAGAAATGTTAGATGAGCCATTGGGTACCATTAAAAGCAGAATTCACTTTGCGAGAAAGCTGCTGAAAGCGCATGTTCAGCGTTTCTAAGAATTTTTATTAACTTACATTTCAAGTGAAGAATAAGCAAGCGATCGTTATCGGAAGTGGTTTCGCGGGCATGTCAGCGGCTTCCTTTCTAGCCAGATCGGGCTGGAATGTTACTGTACTAGAAAAGCATGAATTACCTGGAGGGAGAGCTAGAAAATATTCTGCCCAAGGCTTTACATTTGATATGGGCCCAAGCTGGTATTGGATGCCCGATGTATTTGAACGGTACTTTGAGCAGTTTGGAAAAAAAGTGAGCGATTATTATCAGCTTACCCGACTAGACCCCTCATATAGGGTGTATTGGCCAGACGATGTAACAGATATACCCGCCAATTACCAAGAATTAAAAGCCTTATTCGAAAAATTAGAGCCAGGTGCCGGTAATCAGTTAGACTTGTTCATGAAAGAAGCTGCTTACAAATACGAAGTAGGAGTTAACAAATTGGTATTCAAACCAGGGCAATCACTTACTGAATTCTTAGACATTGATTTAGTAAAAGGAGTTTTTAAATTGGATGTATTCAATTCAATGAAATCTCATGTTGGCAAGTATTTTAAGAATCCCAAGCTGGTTGAATTAATGGAATTTCCTGTATTATTTTTAGGTGCTTTGCCTGAACATACACCCGCTTTATACAGTTTAATGAATTATGCCGATATCAAAGGAGGAACATGGTATCCCAATAAAGGCATGTATGAAATTGTACAAGGCATGTATGATTTAGCGGTTTCATTAGGAGTTGATTTTAGGTTTAGTCATAGTGTAAACCAAATTAATGTAGAAAAAGGGATAGCAAAATCAGTTTCTTGCATGGCTAATACACCAGCAGGAAAAGTAATGATAACCCTTGAAGCAGATGTAATTGTGGGTGGAGCAGATTACCACCATGTTGAAACCGATCTATTACAGCCTCAATACCAAACCTACACACCAGCATATTGGGAGAAACGAGTAATGGCACCCAGCTGTTTGCTGTATTATATTGGCTTAAACAAACGTTTAACCGGAGTGCCACATCATTCTTTATTTTTTGATACCGATTTTGGATTACACGGTAAAGAAATTTATACAACCAAAGAATGGCCTACTGATCCGTTGTTTTACATGTGTGTACCCTCTGTAACAGATCAAACAGTGGCTCCCGAAGGTTGCGAAAATTTATTCTTACTGATACCCGTTGCAACGGGCTTAACAGGCGATACAGAAGAATTACGGGAAAAATATTTTAATTTGATTGTAAAACGGATTGAAAAACAGATTGGACAATCAATAGCCGATGCAATTATTTATAAGAAAACCTTTGCGCAGAGTGATTTTATAAGCGAGTACAATGCATTTAAAGGAAATGCATATGGTTTAGCGAACACTTTGCTACAAACTGCTGTTTTAAAGCCGTCATGCAGAAGTAAAAAAGTAAAAAACTTATTCTTTACAGGACAATTGACCGTTCCAGGGCCAGGAGTACCTCCTAGCTTGATAAGCGGTGAAGTGGTGGCTAAAGAAATTTCGAAATTATATGATTAAACTGTTTCACCAAGTAAGCCAAGAATGTAGCAGAATTACTACTGAACTATACAGCACTAGTTTTTCTTCTTCAATTCGTCTCTTGCACAAAGATCTTAGAACACCTGTATTCAATATTTACGGTTTTGTAAGGTTTGCAGACGAAATAGTAGATTCATTTCATGACTTCGATAAAGAAACATTACTATCAGAATTTAAAGCGGCCACTTATCAGGCAATTGAGCAGAAAATTTCTTTGAATCCCATTTTGCATAGCTTTCAATTAACGGTAAATGAATTTAAAATAGACCACCAATTGATTGATGCATTCTTGCATAGCATGGAAATGGACTTGGGTAAGAAGCAGTACGACAAATTGGGATACGAAGAATATATCTATGGAAGTGCCGAAGTGGTTGGGTTAATGTGTTTGTATGTTTTTTGCAATGGCAATCGAAGCAGTTACGAACAACTGAAACCCTATGCTTGCAGCCTAGGATCTGCATTTCAAAAAGTGAATTTCTTGCGTGACTTAAAAGCAGATTTTGAAGGACTAGACCGAATGTATTTCCCCGGTTTCGACTTCAGTAATTTTACCCAAGCAGACAAACTGAAAATTGAAGAAGACATACAAAAAGATTTTGATCACGCTCACGAAGGCATACTTCAGTTGCCTTTAAAAGCCCGTTTTGGGGTTTATGTTGCGTATAAATATTATTTGAGTTTGTTCAAAAAAATTAAAAAACTTCAGCCTCAAAAAATTCTAGACACAAGAGTTAGAATTCCAGACCATGGCAAGATGTTTATCTTGGCAAAAGCAGGCATTAGAAGTCAATTAAATCTGCTCTAATACATGTTAGAACAAGTGATTCTAGTAAATGAAGCCGATCAGGAAATAGGCTTTATGGAAAAAATGGAAGCGCATGAAAAAGCGGTGTTACACCGGGCTTTTAGTGTCTTTATTTTGAATGATGCAGGAGAAATGTTGTTGCAACAAAGAGCAAGCAACAAATACCATAGCGCCAATTTATGGACGAATACCTGCTGCAGTCATCCCAAACCAGGCGAGTTAACCAAAAGCGCAGCACACAGGCGATTACAAGAAGAAATGGGCTTTGATACTCCTTTAGAAAAAGCCTTTGATTTTATTTATAAAGCCCCATTTGATAATGGTTTAACCGAATACGAGTTTGACCATGTATTTATAGGAAACTATCAAGGAAATATTCAACCCAATCCTTTAGAGGTTAAAGACTATGCTTTCCGTACATTTGAAAACATCAATCAACAAATTGCAACAAAACCAACGGAATTTACCAGCTGGTTTTTAATTGCATTTCCAAAGGTATATGCATGGTGGATGCAACAAAATAAATAAAGGACATGAGTAATACTATTCCAACAAGAAAAGCAATCGTAATTGGAGCAGGCGTTGCTGGTTTGGCAGCAGCAATTCGGTTGCAAGTGATGGGATATACAGTTACTGTTTTTGAAAAGAATGAGTATCCAGGTGGAAAGCTCAGTCATTTTGAATTAAGTGGCTATCAGTTTGATGCTGGTCCAAGTTTATTTACACGTCCTCAACTAATAGAAGAATTATTTGAATTTGCTGGAGAGCCAATACAGGATTATATTAATTACGAAAGGGTTCCAATAGCTTGTAATTATTTTTATGAGGATGGATCGATTATCAGTGCTTTTGCCGACCGCGAAAAATTTGCTGAAGAATTGCATGCAAAAACCAATGAGCCAGTAGAAAACTTAAATCGATACTTGAATAAATCGGCCGACGCGTACCATCATATTGCTGGAATTTTTCTACAATATTCCTTGCATAAAATTCAAACACTTTTTAAAGCACCCATATTTAAAGCAATACAAACGGTTAAATGGCCTTATCTATTTAGTTCTTTGAATAGTTATAATCAACGTTCATTTAAATCGCCTAAGTTGGTTCAATTGTTTAACCGATACGCAACCTATAACGGAAGCAATCCGTACAAAGCACCGGCTATGCTCTCTTTGATTCCACATTTGGAACACAATGAAGGAACATTTTATCCTAAAGGAGGAATGATCAGTATTACCAATGCATTGTATCAATTAGCTTTAAAGAAGGGTGTTGAATTTAATTTTGGAAATGGGGTCGAAAGAATTATTCGCGCACAAGGAGTAGTAAAAGGAGTAGTGGTAAACAATGAAAATTATTTCGCAGATTTAGTGGTGAGTAATATGGATGTTTATTTTACTTACCAGCAATTATTAGGTGATAGTGTTAAAGCAGCTAAAGTATTGAAACAAGAAAGAAGCAGCAGTGCTTTTATCTTTTATTGGGGGATTAAGAAAAGCTTTCCTCAGTTGGATTTGCACAATATATTTTTTAGCGATAATTACGAAAAGGAATTTGAGTCTTTGTTTAAAACAAAGGAACCATTTGCTGACCCTACAGTTTACATTAATATAACCAGTAAAAGAGAGCCATCTACACAAGCTCCAATGGGTAAAGAAAATTGGTTTGTAATGGTGAATGCGCCGGCGAATAAGGGTCAAGATTGGAAATCAATCAAAAACTTCTACAAGAACGCTATACTAAAAAAAATAAGTAGTTTGTTGGGAGAAGATATTGAGCCATTGATTGAAGTGGAAGAAGTATTAACTCCTGTTAGCATAGAATCTAAAACTGCATCTTATAAGGGTTCATTATATGGAACCAGTTCGAATAGTAAAACTGCAGCATTTATGCGACACCCTAATTTTAGTAATGCCACAAAAGGGTTGTATTTTGTAGGGGGGAGTGTTCATCCAGGAGGTGGAATTCCGCTCTGTTTATCCAGTGCAGCCATAATGGCCAGTATTGTAGGTGAACAGCAAAAATTAAAGCATTAAGCGAACATGTTATACGCAAAGCCAAGAATACCGCTGTTTTTAGCAATACTATTTCATATAACTGGTGTGATTGGCATACTATTTACCCCATACAAAGATTGGTTTATACATAATACTCCCATCACTTTGTTATTAATGGGGGTATTGCTTGCGGCAAGTCAAGAGCGGATAGAGAAAGGATTTATTGGATTTTTTTTAATGGCATTTGCAACAGGAATGATTACAGAAATCATTGGAGTGAATTCAGGAATCTTATTTGGAGAGTATACTTATGGATCTGTTATGGGGCCAAAGTTGATGGGAGTGCCATTTTTAATAGGCATGAATTGGTTTGTGATTGTTTTTTGCTGTGGGTCTTTAATGCAACAATTGAACAAAGTCATGTTGTCAAAATACGAAGCACCCATACCAAGGGCAATTATTAAATGGTCAGTTGTAATTGATGGTGCTGTATTGGCTACATTCTTTGATTGGCTGATGGAGCCAGTTGCTATTCAATTAGGTTTCTGGACATGGGAGGGGGGTACCATCCCTATGTTAAATTATGCTTGTTGGTTTGTGATAAGTGCCATTTTATTGGCTATTCAACAACAGTTGAAAATAAAAGCACAAAACCATTTTGCCATACATTTGTTAATCATACAGGCTTTGTTTTTTCTATCACTTAGAATTTTCTTATAAGATGATATATGTTTTAGTAACCTTATTGGTATTTGTTGTAATGGAGGGTATTACCTGGCTAACACATCGATATGTGATGCATGGATTTTTGTGGTATTTACATGAAGATCATCACCAGAAAGGTCCTGGATTTTGGGAAAAGAATGATGCCTTCTTTGTGATTTTTGCCATACCCAGTTGGTTATGTATTATGCTAGGTAGTATGAATCAAAACTATTGGGCAGTAAGCATTGGCGCAGGTATTGCTTTATATGGGTTCGCCTATTTTCTGGTGCATGAAATCATCATTCATCAGCGGATTAAATTATTTACCCGCAGTAATAACCGATACATTAGAGCCATAAGATGGGCGCATAAAATGCACCACAAACATTTGCATAAGGAAGAGGGTGAGAGTTTTGGGATGTTGATTGTTGCTAAAAAATATTGGGATAAAATCAGAAGAGACGAAAAGCTAAAAGCGGTCTAACTAGTTGAACAAACAATACGACTATATCATTGCAGGAGCAGGCTGTGCAGGCATGAGTTTATTGATGCGAATGATGTCTGATCCCTTCTTTGCTTCAAAAAAAATATTGGTTGTTGATGCTGATGAAAAGCAGCAAAACGATCGAACCTGGTGTTTCTGGGAAACAGCCCCTGATCTTTTTGAGCCCATTGTGCATCACCAATGGAAAAAACTGGATTTTTATTCCAATCATTTTTCTTCTGAATTATCTATTGAGCCTTATACTTATAAGATGATTAAGGGGATTGATTTTTACAATCATGTAAAAACCAATATAGCAGCGTCACCCAATATTGAATGGCGAAAAACAACAGTTAAAAAACTAGTGGATACCACTTTTGAAATAGTAGCTACAAATGAAATAGCGGGTATTGAATTAGCTGATGGTGAAATCATTTATGCGGATTATGTATTCAGCAGTATTTTATTTGAACCCATCAAAACAGCTGCTCACGAGTATCATTTTTTACAACATTTTAAAGGATGGGAAATTAAAACAGCAACGGATTGTTTTGATTCAAGTAAAGCCATATTCATGGATTTCAGGGTAAGTCAAGAACATGGAACCACTTTTATGTATGTACTACCTACTTCTGCCAATACTGCATTAGTAGAGTACACTTTGTTTACCGAGCAATTATTAGAAGATAATGCATACAATGAAGCGTTGAAAAAATATATAGGGGAAACCTTGCAAATAGCCGACTATGAAATTTTGCATGAAGAGAAAGGGGTGATTCCTATGACTACCAAACAATTTTCATACGCAAAGGGAAATAATATATTCATTGGAATTGCAGGCGGACAAGCAAAAGCCAGTAGTGGGTATGCATTTAAGTTTATTCAAAAAAGAACAGCTGCTTTGATTGATGCCATCAAAAAAGGTAAAGATCTTTCTTTTGGGAAATCGTTGAAAGATTCAAAAGGACATTTGTACGATGCTGTTTTATTGCATGTTTTACATTTTCAAAAAATGCAAGGAGACGAAATATTTGCATCTATATTCAAAAAAAATAAAGCCAGTAATGTGTTGGCTTTTCTAGACAACGAAAGCAGCATATGGATTGATTTAAAAATAATGAACAGTGTTCCCACAGGTATATTCTTACCAGCTGCTTTGCGTGAGATGAAGCAATTGATGTAATTTCATGCAATGCCTAATATTATTACCATTACGCTTAATCCCGCATTAGATAAAAGTATTTCAGTACCTGAATTGGTGCCAGAAAAAAAGTTACGTGCACTATCTGCAAAAGTAGAGCCGGGCGGTGGCGGCATCAATATTTCAAGGGCTTTGAAAAAATTGGGAGTGGCTTCTGAAGCAATTATTTTATCTGGAGGGTATACGGGAAAAACATTGGAAGCATTGCTCACCAAAGAGCAAGTTGATTTCACTGCCATTACAACGGAAGGAGACACAAGAGAAAATTTTGTGGTGTTTGATGAAGACAAAAAATTGCAATACCGATTTGGGATGCCAGGAGAATCGGTTTCTAATCAAGAATTAGGTTTGTTGATGCAAGCCATTGGTAATTGTTCGCATGCAGATTATATTGTGGTAAGTGGAAGTTTGCCTCCAGGAACAGCCAATTCAGTATTTCATGAAATAGCCATCATTGCAGAACAGTTGAATGCAAAATTAATTATAGATACATCTGGGGAAGCATTAAAAGCAGCAGTTAAAGAAGGCTTGTATTTAATCAAACCCAATTTGCGCGAATTGGCTTCTTTAGTAGGTAAAGAATGGATTGCAATTTCAGATGTGATTGCAACAGCCCGTCAGGTGATTGCAGCTGGTTCTTGTAAAGCAATGGCCGTTTCAATGGGAGCAGATGGAGCTATGTTGATTACAGCCACCGAACATTTTCAAGCAGTTGCACCTAAGGCACCCGTATTAAGTACAGTAGGGGCAGGGG
>Ga0207952_1000863_pt1 | contig 17396 bp, 18 predicted proteins | sample SubbioR12Aug_8Ca_FD_184831 | JGI IMG/M metagenome (GOLD analysis project Ga0207952, IMG submission 184831) | Serpentinite rock and fluid subsurface biosphere microbial communities from McLaughlin Reserve, California, USA - CR12Aug_8Ca (SPAdes) | ecosystem: Environmental > Terrestrial > Deep...
CCCGCCTCTACCTGCAGGTTCAAGGACTTCAACACCTGACGGCCCTGGTAGGATTTTTGTATGACACGTAAATTCAAGGCCGTGCCACGACTGCCTGGCTTTAATTCTTTTGTTTCTTTGGATTCAGCACTCCCCCACTCACCGATGGCAGTCTGTTCCCAGCCACCATCCAGTTCTTCACGCAAGGCCACAATGTCGGCAACAGCACTCATGGGAAATTCAGGAAATTGACGCATCATGCAGCCCTCCTCTGATAGCCAGGATGCCAGCGCAGGAAATACTGTTCTCCTGCCTTTGACAACACATCAGCCAGTTTGCCCAGCAAGGCATATAACAATATGCCGACCAGCACCACATCGGTTTGTAGAAATTCACGCGCATTCATGGTCATATAACCTATGCCTGCCTGGGCAGAAATGGTTTCTGCGACGATCAGCAAAACCCACACCAGGCCAAGTGAAAAACGCACACCCACCAGTATCGAAGGCAGCGCCCCCGGCAAGATCACATCGCGGTATAAAGCCCAGCCAGACAGGCCATAGCTTTGTGCCATTTCTATCAAGCCCTTGTCGACGGTGCGTATGCCATGAAAGGTATTCAGGTAAACCGGGAAGAACACGCCTACCGATACCAGGAACAGCTTGGCGGCTTCATCAATGCCAAACCATAAAATCACCAGCGGTATCAGGGCCAGGGCCGGGATATTGCGTATCATTTGTAGCGTCGTGTCCAGCAGGGTTTCAGCAAAACGGAAACTGCCCGTCAGCAAACCCAGCAAAAGACCCAGCCCGCCACCTACTGCAAAGCCGGAAGTCGCCCGCCATAAACTGGTCTTGGCATGTACCCAGATTTCGCCAGAGACAGCCAGGGTCCAGAATGCTTTTACCACCGCCAGTGGTTCAGGCAAGATGCGGCTGGATAACCAGCCCGTCTGTGCTGCCAGTTGCCAGATCAGGATCAATGTTACTGGCACCAGCCACGGCAAACCGCGCTTCAGCAGACGTACACCTGCCTGCCTGAAAACGCCTGGTTTTTTTTCTGCAAACTGTGCTGCATGGGCAGAACCGCCCTGGGCATAGCTGGCAGCAAATTCGCTTACTTCAGTAATCATTGGTCCCATATTGCCTCCCTAGCTTTGCGATACCTTGGGGACGATGCCATTGGCCATGACTTCACCAAACGGGCCGGTCAGACTGCCGGAAACGCCGGGAACTTCCTTGCCTATCAGAGGGAATACCAGTTCTGAAAAACGGTAAGACTCTTCCAGATGTGGATAGCCCGAGAAAATAAAGGTGTCTATACCCAGCGCCTGATATTCTTTGATGCGTGCCGCCACAGTTTCAGGATCACCCACCAGAGCAGTTCCCGCACCACCGCGCACCAGACCTACGCCAGCCCACAAGTTGGGCGACACTTCCAGCTTGTCACGCTTGCCACCATGCAGGGCGATCATGCGTTGCTGGCCAACTGAATCCATCTTGGAAAACGCAGCCTGGGCACGGGCGATAACATCATCATCGACATAACGTATCAGGTCTTCTGCGGCTTTCCAGGCTTCGTCATTGGTTTCACGGACGATGACATGCAGGCGTATGCCAAAGCGCAAAGTCCTGCCGTGTTTGGCTGCGCGTTCACGCATGTCAGCGATCTTGGCGGCTACTGCTGCCGGTGGCTCCCCCCAGGTCAGGTAGACATCCACCTGCTCCGCTGCCAGCTCATGCGCGGGTTCAGAAGAACCGCCAAAATACAAGGGCGGATAAGGCTTTTGTAAAGCCGGATACAAAGTCTTGGCACCCTTGACTGTAATATGCTTGCCTTCAAAATCATAACCGGCGTCCCCACCTTCGCCGGACAGCGAAGCGCGCCAGACGCGCAGGAATTCGTCGGTGATTTCATAGCGTTTTTCATGATCGGCAAACACTCCATCGGCTTCCAGCTCGCCCTGGTCACCACCAGTGACGATATTGATCAGCAAACGTCCCTTGGACAAACGATCAAAGGTGGCAGCCATGCGCACGGCCAGGCCGGGGCTGCTTAAACCGGGGCGTATTGCCACCAGAAATTTCAAATTGGTGGTCGCGCCTATCAGGCTGGAGGCAACGACCCAGGCATCTTCGCAAGAACGGCCCGTAGGCAAGAGCACGCCATCGTAACCCTGGGTATCTGCCGCCACCGCAATTTGTTTGAGGTAGTCATGGCTGACTTGACGTGCGCCTTGCGTAGTACCCAGATAACGGCTATCACCATGGGTAGGAATGAACCAGAATATATTCAAACTCATTATTTGCTCCTGTATTTTCTAGTATCAAAGTTTGGTGCCAGGCGGCAGCCACACGGCATCACGCACATTGACTGCCTTGGGTATCAGTTTTTGCTGATAAAAATTGTCAGCCACTCTTTGTTGTTCATCGATGATGTTTTGCGTCAGGTAGACTACTGGCGAGCGTGGCCGGCGCTCCAGGAAACTGGCAATGGTTGGTTTATCCAGACCGGTGCTGGCGGCGATTATGGCAACGGCTTCATCACGATTTTTTTGCACGAAGGTGTCGCTGCGTGTCAGCTCTTCAAACAGCACTTGTATAACTTTGGGATATTTGTCGGCAAAGCTGCGTGCCGATAAATAATGCGATAGATTGTTGACCAGGCCCCTGCCCGTCGCCAGTATTCTTGGTGCTGCACTTTGCTCGATCGCTGCCCAGTACGGGTCCCAGATAGCCCAGACATCAACACTGCCACGCTCGAAAGCAGCGCGCGCATCAGCAGGAGCCAGGTAGACCGGCGTGATATCTGACCATTGCAGGCCTGCCTGTTGGACGGCACGTAAAACATGGTAATGCGCGCTCGAACCTTTTTGTATGGCGATCTTCTTGCCTTTCAAATCTGCCAGCGTGCGTATGGCTGAATCCGGCTTCACCAAAATCGCACTGACACCTGGCTTGGCAGGTTCAGCACCGACATACACGAGGTTGCTGCCAGCCGCCTGGGCGAAAATAGGTGGTGGTTCGCCAGTAGTGGCAAAGTCTATGCTACCAACTGACAAAGCTTCCAGCATTTGCGGCCCGGCAGTAAATTCAAACCAGGTGACTTTCACACCTTTCAATTGCTGTTCCAGCGCCTGCCTGTGTTTCAGCAAAGTCAGGTTGACTGAGCTTTTTTGAAAACCTATGCGTAGTTCCTTAGGTAAGTCTTTAGGCAAATCATTTGTGGCGGCAAAGGCGGCTGCAGGCAGCATGCTGCTCAAAGCAAATGTCAGTAGCAGGCGGCGGATGGAAGACAATTTCATCATCCACCTCAGGTCTTGACTGCAAATACCGCATCGCGGATATTGATACGCTTGGGTATCAGTTTCAGGTCAGCAAAGGTATCCGCTATGCTTTGCTGTTCCTTGATGACTTGTTCAGTCAAAGGTTTGACGCCAAAACCAAAGCGGGAAGTCGATAATTCCACGATACTGATGTCCAGCCCGGTTTGCGTAGCCAGTATGCTGGCGACTTCCTTGTGGTTTTTTGCTGCCCACTCGTCGACCTTGGCCAGTTCTTCCAGAACAATGCGCAAGACCTCAGGGCTTTTTTGTGCATAAGGCCGTGCCGCCAGATAAAACTGGTGATTGCTGACCGCGCCTTTACCGTCGGCCAATATCCTGGCACCCAGTTGCTTTTCCGCCGCAGCCAGGAAAGGGTCCCAGATCACCCAGGCATCGACACTGCCACGCTCGAACGCAGCACGTGCATCGGCAGGCGGCAAGAAAATGACTTCCACGTCTTTGTAGTTCAACCCGGCTTTTTCCAGTACCTTGACCAGCAGGTAATGGACGTTGGAACCCTTGTTCAAGACGACTTTTTTTCCCTTGAGTTCAGCCACAGATTTCAAGCTGGAATTCTTGGGGACGATGATGGCTTCACCACCCGGTGCTGGCGGCTCATTACCGACATACAGCAAATCTGCGCCGGCTGCCTGGGCAAAAATTGGCGGCGCTTCACCTGTCGTACCAAAGTCGATACTGCCTACATTCAAGCCTTCCAGCAATTGCGGGCCTGCCGGAAACTCTGTCCATTTGACATCGACACCCAGGCCTGCCAGACGTTTATCCAGCGCCCCTGTCCCTTTCAGTACGGTCAATGTCCCATACTTCTGATAGCCTATGCGCAGACTGCTCTTGTTCTGGGCAAAGGCCTTTGGCAAGACTAAGCTCAGGGCGGCGGCTGTCAGGGCAGACAGGCGGGTCAGGGTAAGACGTTTTGCTTTGCTGGTGACTTGAAATTTGCGACTCATTTTCTACTTTCATTTTTTTGACAAGGCTTCCCCCTGCCAGGCTCGCCAGCATGAAAGGAAATGTATTTTTGAGGTTTAAATCTGTACTTAGATCATCAAGATCATCAACAAGGCAGGAGTGCTTCAGGTGCTGCCTGTACCGGGCTGCGCAATAAACTCAGGCTATCAAGCAAGAGTTGCACGCCGTCTTCCACCCTTTCCTGTATTGCAGTGTCGAGTTGCAAGCCCTGCAGTTCAGACCAGCTGACTTGCGCATCGGTCGCATAAATACTGGGCAAAATATGGCGTGCAGACAAGGAGGCAAGCACCGGGCGCAGGCCGTAATCCAGCGCCAGCATATGTGACTGGCTACCACCCGTTGCCAGAGGCAACACCAGTTTCCCGGCGAGGCCATCTTGCGGCAAGATATCCAGGAAACTTTTCAACAGACCACTGTATGCCGCTTTGTAGATGGGCGTGGCAATCACGATTGCATCGGCTTTTGCCAACAGGCTTTTTGCTGCCGCCAGTTCTGGATCAGAAAAGTCGGCATGCATTAAAGCCTGGGCAGGCAAGTCACGGACATACAGACTGCTGGTACGCTGCCCCTGTTCATTGAGCTTGGTACCCACGTGATTCAGCAAGCGTGCTGAGCGTGAGGGGGAAGACGGGCTTCCCGATAACAGTAAGATGCGCATGTTCTTGCCTCCGGTTTTTGCTAAAGCTTATTTTTTGCCTGGTTGATAGATCTGGTCGAAAATACCGCCATCAGCAAAATGCTCTTTTTGTACCTTGGTCCAGCCACCGAAAGCTTCATCGATCGTGAACAACTTCACTTTAGGGAATTGCGCCGCATATTTTTTTGAGGCTTTTTCTGTCGTCGGACGGTAGTAATGCTTGGCGATGATGTCCTGGCCTTCATCTGTGTACAGGAAGTTCAGATAAGCTTCCGCCACTTTGCGTGTGCCCTTGCGGTCTGCCACTTTATCGACCACGGCAACGGAAGGTTCAGCCAGAATACTGGTGGCAGGAGCAACGATCTCCACCTTGTCCGGGCCAAGTTCTTTAATAGCCAGCAAGGCTTCGTTTTCCCATGCCAGCAAAACATCGCCTATGCCGCGCTCAACAAAGGTGGTGGTGGCACCGCGTGCACCAGAATCCAGTACAGGAACGTTTTTATACAGCTTGGACAAAAACTCTTTTGCCGTGGCTTCGCTGCCGCCTGGCAATTTCAGGGCATAGCCCCAGGCTGCCAGATGGTTCCAGCGTGCGCCGCCTGAAGTTTTTGGATTAGGTGTAATCACGGCAACGCCAGGTTTGATGATATCGCCCCAGTCCTTGATACCCTTGGGATTCCCCTTGCGTACCAGGAAAACAATCGTCGAAGAATAGGGTGAGGCATTGTGTGGCAAACGCTTTTGCCAGGCTTTATCGACCAGGCCTTTCTCAGCCAATGCATCAGTGTCATAGGCCAGTGCCAGCGTGGCTACATCTGCATCCAGACCATCAATAATGGCGCGTGCCTGCTTGCCGGAGCCGCCATGGGATTGCTTGATAGTGACATTGTCACCGGTCTTGGCTTTCCATTGTTTGGCAAAAGCCTGGTTCATATCCTGATATAACTCACGGGTAGGGTCATAGGAAACATTGAGCAAATTGACATCTGCCGCCAATGCGACAGAAGAAAAAGCCGTGGCAAAGCTTGCTGCAAGAATAAGGTTTTTGATCATCATCTCTAGTCCGGGTAAATAATAATTTTTATGAGGAGTACAGGATAAAACGGTCCTATATAAATTAAAACGAAGTGTTTCGATGTTTTATATACGATTTAGGCATATGCGAAAGTAGAAGCCCTAAAACCAAAATCTCACCACAGAAATACGGAGCAGACACCGAAGTGCGCAGAGATGTCCGATGTCAATATAGTACGATTTTCAGCATGCTGTCGGTTTATTGCGGGATGGGATCTGCTGATTCTCAACTCAAACACTTGGTCTTCAATCTACATATTTGTTTAATACTGCGCTAAGATGACATTCTCTTCTTCTGGAGTTAACCATGCTGCGACGCACACCAATACAAGTTGCTGTTTTCCTGGGTTTGATCAGTTGCTCTTTGGGAGCGTGGGCAGATACCGGTGATGCTTGCCCGGCTGTACTGAACCATAAATTCAAACGCCTGCAGGATGAGACGCCGCAAGACCTTTGCCAATACAAAGGCAAGGTGGCGCTAGTTGTGAATACAGCAAGTTATTGCGGCTTCACCAAGCAATACGAAGGCCTGGAAGCCATGTATGCAAAATATAGCGACAAGGGCCTGGTGGTACTGGGCTTTCCATCGAATGATTTTGGCAAGCAGGAACCTGGCAATGACAAGCAAATTGCCGATTTTTGCTTCAATACCTATGGCGTGAAATTCCCCATGTTCACCAAGTCTGCGGTCATGGGCAAGGATGTCAATCCCATGTATGCGCAAATGATCAAGGCAACGGGCACGACACCGAAATGGAATTTCTACAAATACCTGATAGACCGCAAAGGTAATGTCGTGGCTGCCTATTCCAGCGTGACTACACCGGACGACAAGAAGCTGGTGGCAGACGTAGAGAAAGCGCTGGCAGCGCAATAAGGCTCAGCAGCTTTAACCTTCCTTTTACGGCCTGGACATATGGCCCAGCTGATGTGACAAGGAACTGGCACTGGCGCGCAAAGCCTGTGCCAGCTCGCCATTCCAGTCCGTATCAAAACTGCCCTTTGGGCCAGTAGCTGTAATCACCAGACTCAAGGCATGAGCATGGTTGAAGACTGGCGCACTGAGGGCATTGATGCCGGGTATGGGCAGGCCCTGCGCCCTTGCTAGCCCCTGCGCTCTTACCTCGGCCAGTGTGCTGTCAATATCCTGAGGTTTCATCTGCACACCAGCCTGCCCTATCACCAGTTCATCCCTGACTTCCCTGGCTATCACCTTGTCGACCAGGGCTTGTGGCAAGAAGGCAGAAAATACCAGCCCTGTTGCCGTACCTAACATGGACATGACCGAACCTGCGTGCATATTCACATGGATGGGACGGCTGGATTCTGCGATATAGACCACGGTAGGGCCATGACTGCCCCACACTGCCAGTGCCAAAGTCTGATCCGTGGCAGCAGCAAGGCGCGTAATCTCTGGTATCGCCAGTTTGACGGGTGACATTTGCTGCAGACTGACCAGTCCCATCTGCAAGGCAAAGGAGCCAAGCTGGTAAGCGCCCGTCGCCGCATCCTGCTCAACCAGGCCGAGTTTGCCAAAACTAACCAGGTAGGCATGTGCCTTGGACGCAGGCATGCCACTCTCGCGCGCCAGGTCACCCAGGGACATGGCACGGCCAGAGCTAACCAGGGCATTCAGAATCAGGCCACCGACCTCGATCGCGCCTATGCCGCGTCTTTGCTTGTTTTTTTCTGTCATGTCAGCCCCAGTCCTAATTTAAATCTATTTTACTATTAACAAATGCATTTACAAATAACGAATTAGTGCTTATTCTTGTTTTCTGTCGCATGCTTCATTTTTAAGCATGCCCTGCACCGATCAAAGGATGTTGTCATGACCACCAAACAATTCGCCTCCCACGCTGACCTGGAAGAAAAGAAAGTCAGCTTCCAACAATTATCCGAACATGCCTACGCTTACACGGCTGAAGGTGACCCGAATACCGGCATTATCATCGGTGACGATGCTGTCATGGTCATTGACACCCAGGCCACACCCATCATGGCGCAGGATGTGGTGCGCCGCATCCGTGAAGTCACAGACAAGCCGATTAAATACGTGGTGATGTCGCATTACCATGCGGTGCGCGTACTCGGTGCCAGTGGCTATGTGGCCGAGGGTCTGGAACACATCATCGCCAGCCGCGATACTTATGACCTCATCGTCGAACGTGGTGATGCTGACATGAAAAGCGAGATAGGCCGCTTCCCGCGCTTGTTCCGCAATGTTGAGAGCGTACCTGGCCTGACCTGGCCAACGATTACCTTCAAGGGTGAAATGTCGATCTGGCTGGGCAAGCTCGAAGTAAAACTCATGCAGGTAGGCCGTGGCCATACCAAGGGCGACACCATCGTCTGGTTGCCACAGGAAAAAGTTTTGTTCTCCGGTGATCTGGTGGAATTTGGTGCGACACCGTATGCAGGTGACGCCTATTATTCAGACTGGCCACAAACCCTGAGTAATCTGGAAGCAATGAAAGCCGAGAAACTGGTGCCAGGCCGCGGTGCTGCCTTGACTACACCAGAACTGGTGGCAGCTGGCCTTAGTGAAACCCGTTCTTTTATCATTGATTTATTCACCAGCGTGAAAGCGGGGCAACAGCAACAGCATGACCTGAATACCATCTACAAAAATACTTATGCAGCACTGAAACCCAAGTATGGTCACTGGGTGATCTTTGATCACTGCCTGCCATTTGATGTGACGCGGGCTTTTGATGAAGCGTCGGGACATGTTGATCCGCGGGTGTGGACGGCAGAGCGGGATGTGGAGATGTGGAAGAGTTTGGAGGGGTAAGGCCAAGACCCCTCAACACAGAGAGACGGAGACACAGAGAAATTCAAGAGAAGTGCCAGTTTTTTGCCATCTTGTTATAGGTACCTGCGTCTCACTTTTGCCTTAGCCTTCACGTTGTTGCCGGAGTCATGTCTTGCTTAGCACTTATCAATATCAAAAATTCCCTTTTGTGGCTCCAGCGGAGTTGCAGACGAAGGAAATCGCACGCCGCAAAGTGGTCATCGTCGGGGCTGGCCCTGTTGGTCTGGCGGCTGCGATAGATTGTCATTTGCAGGGGCTGGATGTGCTGGTGGTCGATGATGACGACACGGTGTCGGTAGGTTCACGCGGTTTATGCTACGCCAAGCGTACGCTGGAGATACTCGACAGGCTGGGTGTGGCAGCGGCAGTGCGTGACAAGGGTGTGGAATGGAATGTAGGACGCACTTTCTTTCGCAAGGATGAAGTATTCAATTTCAATCTCTTGCCAGCGCCTGACCACAAGCACCCTGGCATGGTGAATCTGCAGCAATATTATCTGGAAGATTTTCTGGTAAAGCGGGCGATGGAAGTCGGCGTGGAGTTACGCTGGAAAAGCCGTGTCACTGCCATTGTGCAAGATGAAGAATTTTCTGCCTTGCAGGTAAGCACACCAGAAGGTGATTACTGCTTGCAAGCCGACTGGCTGATCGCCTGTGATGGTGCGCGCAGCCCTCTGCGCCAGATGCTGGGGCTGGAAGTCGAAGGCAAGGTCTTCATGGATAGATTCCTGATTGCCGATGTCGTCATGAAGGCTGATTTTCCGGCAGAACGCTGGTTCTGGTTTGATCCGCAATTCCACCCCAATCAATCAGTGCTGCTGCATCGCGAAGCAGACAATGTCTGGCGCATAGACTTTCAACTGGGCTGGGATGCTGACCCGGTGGAAGAGCGCAAACCCGAAAACGTGATACCGCGTATCAAGGCCATGCTCGGTGATGACAGGGAGTTTGAACTCGAATGGGTCAGCGTCTACACCTTCCAGTGCAGGCGCATGGAAAAATTCCGCCATGGCCGTGTGCTGTTTGCGGGCGATGCCGCACATCAGGTGTCCCCCTTTGGCGCACGTGGAGCGAATTCTGGCATACAAGATGCGGATAATCTGGTGTGGAAACTCAAGCTGGTCGTTGATGGAAAAGCAGCGGACAGCCTGCTTGATACGTATTCCGATGAACGCGTATTTGCAGCGGATGAAAACTTGCTGAATTCCACACGCTCCACGGATTTCATTACACCCAAGAGTGCTGTCAGCAAATGCTTTCGCAATGCCGTATTAAGCCTGGCACAGGAACATGTGTTTGCGCGCAAGTTGGTCAATTCCGGGCGTTTGTCCGTACCGGCCATCCTGTCAGCTTCGACTTTGAATACACCTGATACCAGCAAGTTTGATACAGCTCTGCAACCTGGTGCACCGTTTGAAGATGGGCCAGTCATTAATCAAAAAAAATCAGGTTTCCTGATCGATTATTTGCGACCGGTTTTTCATGGCCTGTATTTCTGCGATGCCATATCTGATATTCCTGATGTACATCTGGTTGCGATAAAGGCTTTGGAGCAGGAGGCAATTCCCGTAGTCACACTCATCATTAGCAAACAGGACGACTCGCTTGATGCTCACAAGGTCTTGACTGATATCAAAGGTCTGCTGCATCAACGTTATGGTGCGGGCAATGGCAGCTATCATTTGCTCAGGCCTGATCAACACCTGACTGCACGCTGGCAACAATTTGAATTTAATCAGGTACGCCAGGCAGTACAAACTGCCAGCGGCAATTCATCAGGAGTGGCATGATGCCTTTGAACCTGCAAGCAAATTTCCATTACCCTGATAAATCAGCGCAACCAGATTACAGTGCTGGTGATGATTTTTATCAGCTATTGATAGACAGTCATCGTGACCTCAGCGATGAAGCCAGTGCTGCCCTGAATGCCAGGCTGATCTTGCTGCTGGCGAATCACATAGGTGACATCAGCGTCCTGCAGGAAGCCCTGCGACTGGCGGCCACAAAACAGGAACCAGCTTCAGCACCTTAAGCTTTCCTCGCTTCATTCGACAAAAACCCACCTATGGTCGCATGCACCATGGCGTCGACGATTTGCTCATGCGTCAGACGCTTGTCGCGCAATAAAAATTCCATGGTTGGATCACAGGCACGAGAATACAGGGTGTAGACCAGCACATCATCCGGCACCAGCGGCGTCAAAGCGCCCTGTTTTCTGGCGTCTGCGACCAGCGCATAAAAGCGCTTGTTGACGCGCAAGGCCACCATCACATAATCAAGATTCAGCATCAGGCTGCGTTGCAAGGCCAGGCTGGTCGAGGGTAGATGCGGGACGCCACCTTGCAAACGCAATCTCAAAGACCAGGCCAGGATATGCCTGATCTTGTCTATCGCAGGCATATCGGCCGCCAGAGTATCGAGCTCAGCCTGGGTTGCCTTCAAGAGCCGCGTCATTGCGGCGCCTGCCAGCTTCTCCTTGGAAGAAAAATGCTTGTACAGGCTACCCTTGGCGATGCCCACTGCGTCGGCGACATCATCCATGGTCATCAGGTCATAGCCTTTTTCTGACAAAAGGCGATTGACGGCATCGATGATGGCTTCTTCCCGCGCATCAAACTGTTGTTTTTTAAAGGGAATCCGGATTTCCATTATTTTTTCTGCACAAATAAAAACTTTGTAGTATATTTTGTGACTGATAAGTCACAAAATGAAATTCATAGTCACATTCTACCCCAGTAAGGCTTTTTTACCAGTGAATTCTACCAATTGCTGTGGCATTGCCTGAAAGGTCTGTTGCAAAGATGGCATCCTGGGATGAATCCGCTGTTGAATCCAAAAGTACAGGTTTTGCGTATGAATGAATAAGTAAGCCAAACGACGCAATGTAAATGAGTATATTTTTTACAACAAGTGCATTTTTAATAATTTTTACTTCTTATTTATCAGCATAATCAGACTATGAAAATCGCTGTCATCGGTTCCGGCATCTCCGGCCTGTCTTGCGCATACGAGCTTTCTAAAGCAGGGCATGAAATCAGCCTGTTTGAAGCCAATGATTATTTTGGCGGGCATACCCATACCGTCGATGTCAGCCTTGAAGGCCAGACCTATGGTGTCGATACCGGTTTCCTGGTGTTTAACCACAAGACTTATCCAAATCTGGTCAGGCTGTTTAAAGAACTGGACATCGCTACCGTCGCGACAGACATGTCGTTCTCAGTCAAGATGCCCCTTGGCAAAAATGGCAACCGCTCACTGGAATGGGCTGGCGCCAACCTCGACACCGTGTTTTCCCAGCGTAGTAATTTACTGAGACCAGCCTTCCTGCGTATGTTGCGCGATATTCTGCGTTTCAATAAACAGACCACGGCCCTGGCAAGCACGCAAGAGCATAAAGATTTCCAGCAACCACTGGGCAGCTTCCTGGATCAGCATGGCTATAGCAAGGAATTCCGCCAGTGGTATTTGCTGCCCATGGCGGCCTGCATCTGGTCTTGCCCGACCGAGACCATGATGGAATTTCCATTATCGTCTTTCGTGAACTTTTGCCATAACCACGGCCTGCTGCAAGTGAATGACAGGCCGCAATGGCAAACCGTGAAAGGTGGAGCCAGGCAATATGTAGAAAAGATTTTGCCTGTGATTGCACACAAGTATTTGCAGACTCCTGTGCTGAGCGTGCGCGAAAAAGCGCCTGGTGCCATCGTGGTACATAGCGAGCAGGGCTCGCAAACATTTGAACACGTGGTCTTCGCCAGCCATAGCGACCAAAGCCTGAAATTACTGGTCGATGCTGATCTGGCAGAGCGGCAGATTTTGTCGTCCGTCAAATACCAGCCTAACCGCGCGGTATTACATACCGATGCCAGCGTCTTGCCACAAAATAAGAAAGCCTGGTCGGCCTGGAATTATCAAAGCGAAAGCGGTAATGAGCCACGTGTCTGCGTGCATTACCTGATCAATCAATTACAGCCCTTGCCCTTCAATACGCCTGTCATCGTCACGCTCAATCCTATAGAAGAACCGGCAGCTGCCAGCATTATCAACAGCTTTGATTATTCCCACCCGGTATTTGATGCGATGGCCATCAATGCGCAGCATCAACTGGCGAATATCCAGGGCAGGAGAAATATCTGGTTTGCCGGTGCCTGGACAGGCTATGGCTTCCATGAAGATGGCTTGAAATCAGGCTTGCGCGTCGCAGAGTCCATACTCGCGCGTGCAGAAGCTGCTTACGAACACATGATACGTGCGGCCTGATTATATGAACACGCCTGACGTCAAACCATCTGTCATTTTATGCACGGGCGAAGTCATGCATAAACGCTTGCGTCCTGCAAAAAATGCCTTCCGCTATGGCGTGTTTTTTATCCGTGTTCCTGTACGTGACATCAATCGCTTGAGCACCAGCACACTGTTTTCCGTGAATCGTTTCAATGCACTGTCTTTTCACGAGCGCGATCATGGTGATGCCAGGCAGCCACTGGCACAGTGGATAGATGGCTTGTTGCACAACGAAGGCATTACGGATGCCGATGGTGACATCTGGCTGCAATGCTTCCCGCGTGTATTTGGCTATGTGTTCAATCCTGTGTCTTTCTGGTTTTGTCATCGCCAGGATAGCAGCTTGCGTGCCATCGTCTGTGAAGTGCGCAATACCTTTGGTGAAAAGCATTTATACCTGCTGGAAAATGGCAGCAAGCTGGCGAATGGCGAAGAGTTGCAAGCAAAAAAAATCTTCCATGTCTCGCCTTTTTGCAAGACCGAAGGAAGCTATCGTTTCCGCTTCATGCAAGCTCAGCAAGACATGGTCGGGCCGGACACACAGCCGGCACACAAAAAACACCTGGCCCGCATCGATTATGCCGATGCAGAAGGCCCTCTGCTGCTGACCAGTATTTCTGGGCGCGAGCAAAGCATGAGCAATGCACATATCGCCAGGGTCATGCTGCGCTACCCCTTCATGACCATAGGCGTCGTGTTGCGCATCCATATTCAAGCACTGCGCCTGTGGATCAAGCGTGTGCCCTTTATTTCCAAACCTGTCCCTCCTACTGAAGAGTTAAGCCGATGAGCAGCCTACATCCCACCTATGCCTCTGGCACCGCAAGCGCTGACAACAACGCCACCGCAAACGCACAACTGAATAGCAAGCACTTTCCAGCACAAGCCAGGTTTGTCCTGAGCCTGCTGAACAAACTTGAGCATGGCTGCCTGACGATACAATTTCCGGATGGCCAAACTGCCAGCTTTGGCCGCGCTTATGAAGGCTGGCAGCATGTAAGCCTGCATTTGAAAGATTGGGAGTTGTATCGCGCCGTACTCAAATCTGGCGATATAGGCTTTGCTGAAAGTTATATCGCGGGCCACTGGACTACCAGCAGCCTGACGGGCTTGATAGAACTGATTTCACATAATCGTCAACAACTGGAAAGCGTGATCTATGGCAGTTGGTGGGGTAATCTTGTCTATAGACTCAAGCATCTGCTGAACCGTAATTCCCGCACAGGCAGCAAGAAAAATATTCACGCCCATTACGACATAGGCAATGAATTTTATAAATTGTGGCTGGACTCATCAATGACTTACTCCAGCGCGATTTACTCGGACGATCAAGAACAGTCGCTGGAAGAAGCGCAGCAAGCAAAATATCGCCGCATATTGGATCAACTGACATTGCCGGAAAATGCCAAAGTACTGGAAATAGGCTGTGGCTGGGGCGGATTTGCCGAAATGGCAATTCGCGATGCCGGAGCGCACGTCACTGGATTGACGCTTTCTAACGAACAATTGCAATATGCCCATGCTCGTCTGCACAATGCCGGTCTGCATGCACAGAGTGATTTGAAGATAGAAGACTATCGGGATGCAAACGGCAGCTATGATGCGATCGCCTCCATAGAAATGTTTGAGGCAGTCGGCGAGGCTTATTGGCCTGGCTATTTTGAATGCCTGCAACGCAACTTGAAACAGGGAGGCCGTGCCTGCGTGCAAAGCATCGTCATTGCCGATGAGTTATTCGAGCGTTACCGCAAGGGTACGGACTTTATACAGCAATACATCTTCCCCGGCGGCATGCTGCCATCGATAGAAAAATTCCATGCCATGGCTGCCAACTACGGCATGGAGGTACTGGATACCTTTAATTTTGGCCTGGATTATGCGCGCACCCTGCTGCACTGGCGTCATGCCTTCATGGAAAAATTGGCACAGGTCAAGGCCCAGGGTTTTGATGACGAATTCTTGCGTACATGGGAATTTTACCTGGCTTATTGCGAGGCTGGTTTCCGTGCTGGCAGTATCAATGTCACGCAATTCACACTGAGAAAAAAATGAATATCCTGCCACTCATGCGTGGTCTGAGTTTGTCGCTCCTGCTTGCAGCGACAACGATGCTTGTACATGCAGAAGACAAACCGGCAAACCCGGCCCCTGTCCATATCAGTGAAGAAATCCCACAAGCCAGCCTGCAAGGCACGGGGAGTTTTCGCTGGTTTGGTCTGCATATCTATGATGCTAACTTATGGTCTGTTCCTGAAGGCTATAAGCCGGACAGCGCCCAGCCACAAAAATTTGCGCTGGACCTGGTCTATGCGCGCACTTTATATGGCGGCAAGATCGCAGACGCCAGCATAGAAGAAATAGAAAAACTAAAACTGGGTACAAGCGAAAAACGGGAGCGATGGCTGGCGCAGATGAAGAAAATTTTTCCCGATGTGAAGCAGGGTACGCATATCACAGGTATCCACATACCTAATGAAGCAACCAGGTTTTACCTGAATGGAAAATTGCTGGGAGAGATACGTGATGCCGAATTTACCCATGCTTTTTTTGCGATCTGGCTGGACAAGAATACCACCGCGCAAAGCCTGCGCAGCAAACTGCTGGGCGGCAAGGCTACCGCAAATTAAGCATCCCGGCAAAAGAGCACTCACATCAGGAAAGCATATGTTCAAATACACCTATCGATTATTTTTTTGCAGCCTGCTAGTGCTGCTGACATCCTGTGCCAGCCAGTATGAACCAGGCCGCTACCGCAATGAAACCCCAAGGCTGGATATGCAAAGCTACTTCAATGGCAAGCTGGATGCCTGGGGTATATTCCAGGACAGATCAGGTGCGATAGTCAAACGCTTTACCGTGGTCATGGATTGCCAGTGGTCAGGTGACATCGGCACGCTCAATGAAGACTTCAGTTACTCTGATGGTAGCAAACAAAAGCGTATCTGGACCTTGAAAAAAATTGGAGCTGATCAGTTTACCGGCACCGCATCGGATGTGATTGGCGAAGCTAGAGGACAGGTATCCGGCAATACCCTGCACTGGAATTATGTCCTGGCATTGCCGGTCGATGGCAGCATCTACAACGTCGATTTCGACGACACCATGGTCTTGATGGATGACAAGGTGATGTTGAACCGCGCCATCATGCGCAAGTTTGGGGTGGAGTTAGGCAGCGTCACTTTATCCTTCACCAAACGCAGTAACACCACACCATGAACCCCGCCATCCGCGACTGGCAGGGTAAGCGCATCTGGATCATAGGTGCCTCCAGCGGCATAGGTGAAGAAACTGCCAGACTGCTATTGACGCGTGGCGCAAAGGTCGCACTGTCTGCGCGCAAACTGGTACAGCTGGAAAAAATCGCTGCAGACTATCCCCTGGCTGAGGCCATGGCAGTAGATATCTGCGATCATGCCAGCATAGTCGCCTGCCATGCCAGCCTGATGCAAAAATGGGGCGGCATAGACCTGGTACTGGTTGTTGCAGGCAGCTACAATGAAATGCGGGCAGACAGTTTTGATATGGTGGCAGTTAATCGCTTGATAGACATTAACTTGCGTGGTGTTTATCAATGCCTGGATGTGATTTTGCCTGGGCTGCTGCATCAGGGCGGCGGTGGCATAGGCATCGTTGGTTCAGTGGCAGGCCTGTCCGGTTTGCCCAAGGCGCTGATCTATGGCCCGACCAAGGCTGCGCTCATCAATTTGTGTGAATCCCTGTATCTGGATGTGCGGCCCAGGAATATTGCGGTGTATATGATCAATCCTGGCTTTGTAGAAACGCCTATGACAAAAGAGAATAATTTCAAGATGCCGGCCCTGATCAGTGCGCCAGAAGCAGCATTAGCCATCGTCAAGGGCATGCAAAGAGGGGACTTTCACATACACTTCCCGCATCGTTTCACGAACTGGTTAAGACTGGCGCGCCTGCTGCCTTATCGCAGCTATTTTTATCTGGTTCATAAAGTCACGGGTTTATAAATGCCGACTACGCAATTACCCGCAACGATCGATCACCAGGCCAGCCTGGACAGGCTTATCGCCTTCTTTGAAAGTATTTCACTGGCGGCCTGCCAGGACATGTCCGGTGTCTATACCGAAGATGCTTATTTCAAAGACCCATTCAATGAACTGCGCGGCCTGCCTGCGATTCATCAGGTATTCCAGCATATGTTCGTGCAAGTCCATGAACCACGCTTTCGCATTACTTCATCAGTCCTGCAAGGAGACACTGCTTTTCTGGTCTGGGATTTTCTATTTACGATGAAAAACTTCAATGCAAAACCGCAGTGTATAC
>Ga0207952_1000865_pt1 | contig 17330 bp, 16 predicted proteins | sample SubbioR12Aug_8Ca_FD_184831 | JGI IMG/M metagenome (GOLD analysis project Ga0207952, IMG submission 184831) | Serpentinite rock and fluid subsurface biosphere microbial communities from McLaughlin Reserve, California, USA - CR12Aug_8Ca (SPAdes) | ecosystem: Environmental > Terrestrial > Deep...
GATCCTTTTTAAATCGCCATTGGGAGGGATAGGGTCTGATACAAGGGGTGTTTGGATCGCAATAATGCCTGCTTCAGGATCATCAGAAACTGTTTGCGAGAAATAGGTTTTAAATCGTTGAGACCACTCGATGGGATAAGGGGAGGTCTTGTCGTAGTAGTCTCCAGATTGCTTAGAGAGGATTTCATATTGTTGATCAGCAGTGTCGAGATAATCCTTAGGATTTAGTAGAAAAGAATAGTCTTTTAGCAGGTCTGTAAAGACCTTAGACTGCATATCCTGTTTTAGTATTTTTAGCCGAAGAAAGGCTTGCAAAGGATAGGCCTTTAACGTTTTTTTTCCCATGATACGCAATGGACCGGAGATTTCTTCCACGACACAAAACGGGGCGAGGGCTTCCTTGACTTCTTCCACGTGATCCTTGGGGACAATCAAGATAGGGTGCTCAAACGAATTGTCTATGTGTGGAGGGGGAGGGGGTATTTGCCTTCTTACTACGCATTCTACCTCTTGAGCAGCAGGAGATAACTCCTCTAGCCAGTACCGATAAGAGTAGGTTCGGGCCCCACCTTCTTCTACGGGAGCCCTTATTTGTACGGGATCATCTGCTTGAAAAAACGGAAGATGTTCTAAACCAATAGGTTCTGGGACATTGGCTGGTCTAGGAAGTCCCGTTGCACCTGTTGCTGCAGAGGTCGGTAGGATCGTAGGATTACATTTCATTTAATTCCAAGAAATAGTATTTATTTAAACTATTATAACAATAATTATACAATAAACACAACTAAAACATCAATTTAAAATTATAAAACATAAGTGGTTGGTTACAAGAAAACTATTTGAAAAAATTTGAAAAAATGGGAATTTGGCCGGGGCGCCAAATTTTGAGAAAGTGTATGTTAGGGCTGTCTAAAAAGGTTTGTGGCACCAGGTATCTAATCGTTTTGTTTCTAATACCAAAACAGGGGGTTCAATGAAAAGTTCATTTGTAGGGTCCTTGGCCATATCTGTTTTTTTGCTAGTGGCCGCAGTTGCTAAGTGGCTCTATCCAGTCCACTTAGCATTTCGTCTCGATCGAATTGCCTCGATCATAGAGATAGCTATTGCCATCACTTTGCCGATTGTATACCGCAAAGCATGGGCGTGGGCATGGATTTCATCTTTGTTTTCCTTGTGGCTTGGATACGGCGTATTTTGGTGGATTCAAAATAAAAATTGCGGGTGTTTTGGACAGGCCTTTCAAGTGTCAGCGGGGTTAACGGTAGTGATTAATGCGATAGTGATTGGGATGGCATTTTGGAATTGGGGAAGGATAGAGAAACAAGCGAAGAAAAAACAGCTATTCATAGTGATTGATGGCTTACTACTTGTAACGGGGTTTCTTACCGCAACGTGGATTAATTGGATGACTGAGGGAGTTGTTGTAGGGTAGCAGTCGTGACTTGGGGTTCATCAACATGGAGTTTTTCATGTCGCACGGTGAGTTCAGTAAATTCTTTACCAAGAGTGCGTACGGCGATAACCCATATCGCAATCACTGCTAGTAAGATCAGAGCAACATAGGGAGTACTCATCGAGACTGTGCCAAGAAACATCAGGAGTCCTTGATGGATAATAGACCCTCCTGATTTACCTAAACGAGATCCTACGCCATCAATGGCGGCCTTTCCTTTAAGCTTGGATTCTCGGCTAAGAGGAATAAAGGCCATTTCTTTTGTCGCATCAAACAGCGTGTATTTCGAAGCTCGTGCTAGGCAGTTTTGCATTGCACCAAAGAAAACACTAAGGAGAAGAGGTGTAGTTCCAAGAAAACTTGCAAGGATTCCAAGTTCGGTGTCCTTAAAAAGAGTAAAAGAGAAAAAGAGGATGCTTGCTGCAGCAACGATAATGGGGGTGATAAGAGCTCCAAAAGTCCAAGGGAATTTACGAAGAATATTAGCAGAGGCAAACATGGCAATCAGAGTTGCCACTACACCTACTGCAGTGAGTACTTGTCCCATATAGGCATTAAAATCACTGGGATTAGGATGGAGTTGTTTCACTTGGTCTTTCCAGACGACCTCTACAAGGTTGAGTGCTAAGTTATACATCACAACGATGAGAGCAATGCAGATAAGATATCGGGATTTAGCTAAGTAGGAAAAACTTTCACGTAGACCCATTCTAAAGCTTTTTTCAGCAGAGGGTTGAGAGGAAGAATGAAATGTTGTCGATGCGGCGTAACCTTTAATATGCAAGAAACGAAACAGTAGTATGCAAAGTACGCAGTTGATGATCACAATAGCACTCATTATGGCAACGGACTGTTCCCAAGCATCTGTGCCAAAAGGGAGAAAAACATGAAAACTAAGCCGAGAGAGAGTTGTTGCTGCCCACCCCGAAAGGATTCCTGCGACATTGGCACCAATACCAAGAACGGCATAAAAACGTTTGGCCTCTCTAATGGAGGTTACCTCATTAGCAAATCCCCAAAAGAGCACGGTCATGATAATGGTGCTCCACATTTCCGACATGATGTAGTAAGTCGTGCAGGTCCAATTGCGGAACATGGCAATGAATCCCCTACATCCCAAAGGCCATTCTTGCTCCAGGCGGTTAGCTAATGCGTGGGGATGGAGTGATTCTCGATAGGGATAGAGAAAAAAGGCAAAGAGGATAAAAAATACGAGAAACAGGCTTATCATCGCATAAAAAACGTGTTCACGTTTGAGATGATTAGAGAAACGCGTATACAGAAAGGTCATTAGAAGAGCACTTGGCAAGATGGCCCAGACTTTGATGAAGGGAATCGCTTCAGCTCCTGAAAAAGGTGCAGTGACGACCAAAGAATCTTTGGCTGCACGCAGAATGTTATAGTTAAAACAGATAAGAAAAAAGATGAGAAGCATGGGTACGAATCTGGAGAGTTCGTGCCGATGGATCGGCCAAACAAAAGCACGTAACCGGCCAAACTCATTTTCGACAGCAGCCATCGGTTTGTTTTTTTGCTTAAGTTGTATTCAGAGGCGTTATGAACGATTTAGGTAGGACATGATCGATGATAACGCAATTTTCTTAATTCTTAAAGCCCGTTTTCCGTGTGCGTGGGTCTTATCAACTGAAATTTCCTGTAATAATGGAAATAACTTATTCTTTTAAAGCTTCAATCCCAGGTAATTTTCCAAATTCTAAATACTCTAAGGAAGCTCCTCCTCCTGTAGAAATATGGGTAAAGCTATCGGCTAAACCTAATTGGTTAATTGCTGCCACAGAGTCTCCACCTCCAATTACAGTCACCGCTTTCGAGGAAGCCAGGCACCGGGCTAATTCATTAGTGCCATTGGCAAAAGCTGGAAATTCAAAAACTCCAACAGGTCCATTCCAAAATATGGTTGATGCTTGGGAGAGCGCTTGTTGCCACGCAGTTAACGTGAGGGGACCAATATCCATGCCTTGCCAACCTGAGGGGATTCCCTGTTGACGAGTAACAATTTGAGTTTTTGCATCAGCTGAAAAATGATCGGCAATCATAAAATCTTCTGGAAGCCAAACGGTAATACCACGTTGTTGGCAGTTGTCTAAAAATAATTTTGCTTCAGATTCTAAATTGGGGTCGTGGATAGAATCTCCAATAGACATGCCAAGAGTTTTTAAAAAGGTGAAGGCCATGCCTCCCCCGATAAAAATGACATTGATTTTTTCTAGAAGACTTTGGAGGACGCCTAACTTTGAGGATACTTTAGAGCCGCCTAAGATAGCAAAAAATGGACGTTTTGGAGATGTGAGTAAGGTATCTAGTTGAGTCACTTCTTTCTGCATGAGAAGTCCTGCCGCGCGTTTCTTTGGAAAATACGTTGCAATGAGTGCTGTTGAAGAGTGAGAACGGTGCGCTGTACCAAATGCATCATTGACATAAAGATCGCCAAGAGAGGCTAACTTCTTAGCAAACTCGGGATCTGAAGTGGGGGTTTCTTCGGCTGCATAAAAACGGAGATTCTCTAAGAGCAGCACCTCTCCAGGTTTAAGAGCTTGGCATTGTATTTGTGTAGCTGTGCTTATGGGATCTCTTGCAAATAAGACGGGGTGGTGGAGGAGTTCAGCTAGCCTTGTAGAGCAAACATTTAAACTGCAGGTTGGGTCTACGCAGTGTTTTGGGCGTCCAAGATGACTCAAAAGAACCACACTCGCACCGTGATCAAGAAGATAGCGGAGAGTGGGCAGAGATTCTTTAAGCCTGGTGTCGTCAGTGATCTTTCCTTGTTTATCTAGAGGAACATTAAAATCGACGCGAACAAGGACCCGCTTTTCTTGAACATCTAGATTTTGTAACAGAGGAAGAGTCACGAAGTTGCCTCTTGATTACAGATTAGCAAAGGGATTAGTAACTTGTCCAAAGAGGTTGCCTTTTTTTCTTTTTTTCAGCTCGGAACGAATAGAAAAAAGGAGATCTTGGTCAAAATCTTTATTGGCAGCCCACTGCAGATATTCGTAGGGGATTTCGGAAAAAGGTCGACCTTTATGTTTGCCAAGGGGCATGGCTTTAAGCGCAATAGGGCGCTTGAGCCGTTCAAATAGTTGTTCCGTGTTTTGGAAAGAAGCTGCGAGAAATTTAAAGACCTCAATATTGACAATGACATCGCTCATGGCTCTGTGAGCACCCTCGGCTTCAATATTAAAATGTTCGCGAAGTTTTTCAAGAGAGTTGGTAGGGCTTTCTCCGTACAGGCGAGCCATTCTCAGCGTATCGAGGGTGGGATTAGATTCTAAAGAGCAGGGGATGGAATGTCGCTTTGCAGATTCACTAATAAACGCGATATCGAGACCTATCCCATGGCCAATGATAATATGATTCCCAATGATTTTCAGCAGTGTCGGTAGCACATCTTCGATCTTAGGTTTTCCTCGAACCATGTCGTCAGTAATATGATGAATTTCCATCGAAGCTTCGCTAATCGGACAGCCTGGATCTATGAGGGTTTCAAAAGTTTCAAGCTCAACATTAAAAATAAATTTTATCACACCTAATTCGATAATATGGTCATTTTTAGGATCGAGCCCTGTTGTTTCACAGTCCAGGCAAACAAAAGTGGTTTTTTCGAATAGAGGCATGATGACCTATCGGGTGAGGAGGGCTTGGTTGATATTATAGATCAAATGGTCTCTTTTGCTATGATCTTTAGTAGAATAAATAACATGGGGTTTGAGTTGTAAGGCGTCTATCGAGTGGAATTTTTCTAAAGAAGCGTCTACTGCCCGTTGCCTATCCTTTTGCAGGAGCTTATCGCTTTTTGTGAAGACAATCATAAGGGGCTGTTTACGGTGAGCACACCAAGTTGCCATCATAAGATCTTCTTCCCCTGGAGTTCTCCGAATATCAAGTAAAAGAAGAATGAGATGAAGAGTTTCACGTTTGGCAAAATAGTTTTCTAGCCCTACAGCCCAAGATTTTCGCATCTCCTTAGGGACTTTTGCATAACCATAACCAGGAAGATCAACAAGCGCTATGGATTGGTCGATAGCAAAAAAATTAATCATTTGCGTTTTGCCCGGAGTAGATGAAACTCTGGCAAGACCTGTACTGCCAAGCAAATGATTGATAAGAGAAGATTTGCCGACATTCGAGCGTCCTACGAAGGCAATTTCTGGGAGGAGATCTCCATTGGGTGACCGCAATACAGGAAAGTTAGAGCCCTGTAAAGCTGAAGCTACATATTCACCATGCTTAAAAAGAATTTGAGCCACTAATATCTCCTCATGAGGATTTCTCTTTTTTGAGCCCCTCGATGCATTAGATCAATAAAGAAAGTCTTTTTTGGTAGGCATGGTATGGCACAATTTGGCCACTCAATACACGTTATTCCACCAGCGCAAAAATAGTCCTGAAATCCACTCAACTCAAACTCGATTTCAGAAGACAGTCGGTAGAGATCGAAGTGAAAGAGAGGAGTTGTTCCCTCATAAATATTCAAATAGGAAAAGGTGGGACTTGTTATAGCTTCTTCATCACAGAGTCCCATACCTTTGGCTAAACCTTTTACAAAAGTGGTCTTACCTGCTCCTAGATCACCGCTGAGTGCGATCACATCATTAGGTCGTAGAGAGGTGGCAAGACGAGCAGCAAACTTCATTGTCTCTACGGAATTTAGCGAGTGAAATCGTGTAGAGATCTCAGTCCTCTTCATCTTCTGTTTCTTCTCGTTCTTCTTCCGTCCACTGACTAGTATAAGGGGTAAATTCTTCTGCTCCAGAAAGAGATTCTACAAAAGAGGCGATTCTCCCTTCTTCTAATTGTTTCTGGATGAACTGCAGGAAACTCTCTTCAATTTGGAACCGATTCTGTCCAGGGACTTCAATGAGAGAAAGGGGTTTGAGTTGATTTTTAACAAAGTCCTCAATAACAGCAGCTTTACTATTGAAGAGTTTGCCAGAGATTGCAGAAGAAAAAACTATTTTAGTAATAGGTTCTTTTCGTTTGCCAATATAATTTTTAATGACGTCAGGGTCTTCGGAAACAAAAAACCGTTTTACTTTAAGCCCACCTGACCGCTCAGTGTTTTCTGGACATTTAGATACCCAGTCATAAATGGCATCTTGCGGGTTGGGGTGAGTATTATCGCCGAAAACTTTTCCTGTAAAAGGACAGATATAAATCTTTTGAGTTTGATCATTCACCAATTGTTGGCCAAACTGGATTTTGATTTCCGTTTCACGCCAAAGTTTTCCCTGCTCTTCAAGTCTGCGTATCAGATCTTCCTGGCTTTGGAAAATAGTTTTTTCTCTTAAGAACAGCACAGGGTGGATGTTATGTTTTTTTTCTAGGAAGAAGAGATAGGTGGTGATCAGATCCGCCTTACGATTTTTCTTAAAAAATTTATGAAGCTCTTCTTTGAGCGAATCCGAAATAAGGAGGGTGGCCATCAATACCTCAGGTAATTGAAATCTTTCTTGCTATTTGGGTTTCTCGTAGACGCAATAGGTTAGCCGATATAAGGAATAATCTTCAAGGTTCTGGAAAAAACATAGATTTTCTAAGTAGAAATGGTTATTATCCCTTTGTTTTCAACTATATGTGCATTGCTGCGACATAGATTAGGATAAATTGAGGGTAATTTATGACTCTAGTTTTTGAAGATACTGTAGTATTCGAGGAATTAACTGTTACTGGTTATGAAAAAGTCATCAAGGTTTCTGATAAAAAGTCGAAGCTTCAGGCTATCATTAGCTTGCATAATACTACCTTAGGGCCTGCTCTTGGGGGAACGAGGATTTACCCATATACTACATTTGACGCAGCCCTTAACGATGTTTTGCGCCTTTCTAAAGGGATGACGTATAAATCTGCTTTAGCGGAGACTGGATATGGCGGAGGGAAAAGCGTAATTATTGCTGACCCGGCGGTTCATAAAACCCCAGAGCTGCTAAGAGCCTTTGGACGAGCAGTCGACCGTTTAGGTGGAGAATATATTTGCGCTGAAGATGTTGGGTGTACGACAGCCGATATGATGATGGTTCGTGAAGAAACTCCCTATGTAGTTGGTCTTGTTCATGACAAAAGCAGCGGAGACCCCTCTCCTTTTACTGCTTGGGGGACATTTCGCGGCATTCAGGCCGTACTGAAAAAAACATGTGGTAATGAATCAGTGCAAGACCGTGTGGTTGCTGTACAGGGCCTAGGTAGCGTTGGAGCTAAGTTATTAGAATATCTTTTTTGGGCTGGCGCTCATTTGATCATTACGGATATTGATCCCGTGCGTATGGAGAAGTTAGCAAGGCGTTATGGTGCCAAAACCTGTTTGCCCGAAGAGATCTACGATGTGGAATGCGATGTATTTGCTCCTTGTGCAATGGGAGGTGTAATCAACCCTAAAACGGCATCTCGCTTGCGTTGTAAAGCAGTTGCTGGATGTGCTAACAATGTGCTTTTACATGATAGTGATAGTGATGAACTCATGCAGAAAGGCATTCTTTACGCCCCTGATTTTGTGATCAATTCAGGTGGTCTGATTAATGTCGTACAAGAACTTGATGAAGAGGGGTATTGCCCATCTCCACCCAGACAAAAAATACACAATATTTTTGATAAACTGATGGATATCTTTGACATCGCGGACCAAAATCATTTTTCAACGCATGCTGCTGCAGTAGCTCTTGGAGATTATAGGCTGAAATACAAGGTAGGCAAGAGAGTGATTGCTCCATATTTTCATCATTCCTTCGTGTAGAGGGACTCTTAAAGTCATGCAAAGCTTAATAGATTTGATGCAGGAGATGGCTTCAGAAGCCATCTCAAAAGCTTTTCCTTGTTTAGAGGAAAACACGTTGTATCAAGCAGAAATATCTCCTAGCACACAGCCGCAATTTGGACATTATCAGTGCAATAGTGCGTTGAAAATTGCAAAAACTATCCAAGTAAACCCTCGTGAAGTTGCTGAAGCGATTGTATTGCATTTCCCCAGGAAAACTATCAACGAAAGTCAAATCATTTCAAAGATAGAGATTGCGGGGCCGGGGTTTATCAATATTTTTCTAGATAAAGTCTATCTTGCTGAGGAAATCAAGTCTGTTTTTACCGATACCCGGTTGGGCGTCCCAGCTTTGAAAAAGAAACAGAAGGTCATCGTCGAATTTTCTTCTCCCAATATCGCAAAAGAGATGCATGTTGGACATATACGTTCAACGATCATCGGAGATTGTCTTGCGCGGGTTATGGAATTTTTGGGACATGATGTCCTTCGCTTAAATCATATTGGAGATTGGGGTACGCAGTTTGGGATGCTCATCGCACACATGTATGATCATCATGCAGACGTTTTAAATGGAGCAATAGAGTCAGACCTTCTTTCTTTAATGCAATGGTATAAAGAATCCAAAACGCGTTTTGATTTAGAACCAGAATTCAAAAAACGAGCACAGCTTCAAGTCGTTGCTTTGCAAGGTGGCGATCCAGCGTCCATCAATGCTTGGAAAACGATTTGTGATATCTCTCGTAAAGGATTTCAAGAAATTTATGATTTGCTCGATGTGAAATTGATTGAACGTGGAGAATCATTTTATAACCCCTATTTGCCTGAAGTAATTAAAGACCTAGAACGCAAGCAGCTCATCACAATATCTGATGGGGCTAAATGTGTGTTTATGGAAGGTTTTGTTAGTCGTGAGGGTGATCGGTTGCCGATGATTATCCAAAAATCGGATGGTGGATATAACTATGATACGACAGATATGGCTGCCATACGCCATCGCGTTCTTGTAGAGAAAGCGGATCGCATTATTATCCTCACAGATGCCGGGCAATCTCTGCATTTCCAAATGGTGTTCAAAGCGGCATATATGGCAGGGTACTATGATCCTAAAGATGTACAGCTAGACCATGTTGCATTTGGCGTGGTTCTCGGTGCCGATGGAAAGAAATTTAAGACTCGATCAGGGGAAACAGAAAAACTGATAGATCTCTTGCTGGCTGCAGTAACGAAAGCCCGAGACCTTCTTGAGGAGCGAGTCGAGAGTGCTAGTGATGCAGAGCTGGATCAAATGGCGAATATCTTGGGTATAGATGCTGTAAAATATGCTGACCTTTCTTGTCACCGCATTAAAGATTACGTATTTAGTTATGATAGGATGTTGCGATTTGAGGGGAACACGGCAGCTTACCTTCTATACTCTTATGTACGCGTTCAAGGAATTAAGCGCAAAATTGGCAAAGATCCTCAGGCGCTCATAGATAAGACAACGATTATGCTTGAGCATCCAACAGAGCTTGCATTGGCTGTGCACATACGGCAATTCGGAGAGGCCATCTCTCATGTAGAAAAAGAGCTCCTTCCTAATCGACTGACAGACTATCTCTACGAGTTAGCTGAAAAATTTCATGCGTTTTTTCGGGACTGTAGAGTCGAAGGCGATCCTATGGAAGAAAGTCGGTTGCTTCTAGCAGAAGTGACAGGACGAGTCCTTAAGCAGGGGCTTGAGCTTCTTGGATTGAAAACGCTAGAAAGAATGTAATAGGATGGCTTCCTAACTCCCCTATGTGTGTGAGATGCGTTCCTAACACAGGGGTGTTTTGCTAAGCTTCTGAGGAATTTCTCGTACGAATTTTGGGACGCCATAACCGCTGATGCGTTTTTGCAGCTCTTCAATGAGTTGTACCCCTATGTGGTCTTCCACTGCAAAGTGTGCAGCTCCCTCTACTTTATCAAGCTGATGGAGGTAATAAGGAAGGATTCCATGATCGATAAGAGTTTCTGCAAGAGATTGTTGTGCAGCTATTGAGTCGTTCACTCCTTTTAGCAAGACAGCTTGATTCAGCACAGGAATTCCCTGTTTTTGCACGCTTTTCAATGCAGATAAAACATCCACATCAAGCTCTTGTGCATGATTGCAATGAATCACCACCCATATCTGTAATCGCGATTTCCCAAGGAGATGGAGTAGCTCGGGGTCGAGTCTTTCCGGAATGCCGATAGGAAATCGTGTATGGATACGTAGCCTGCGGATGTGAGGGATTGTTTCCAAAGAAGTAATCATGGAAGCAAGGGTCTCATTATTTAGCGATAATGGATCTCCTCCGCTTAAAATAATTTCTTTGATAGAAGGGTCTTCCCGGGTCTTTTGTAGGTCTAAGTCTAATGACTTGGAGTGCACGTCATAGTCAAAATGTCGTCGAAAGCAAAATCTACAATGCATTGCGCAAGCGCTCGTAGTAACGAGAAGTGCTCGCGAGGGGTATTTCTGTAGAAGTTTAGAAGATTGTTTAAAGGTGGTCTCTTGGAGAGGGTCTCTAGAATAACCCGGTATTTTTTGCTCTTCTTCGCTAAGGGGAACAAATTGAAGAAGGATGGGATCTGTGAGGGAGTTTTTTTTTATTTTGCTAGCAAGACGGTAAGGCAAGTTTAGGGGGAATATGCTTTTTTTTAAAATATGGGGACGCGCCGCTTCATCGAGTTCTAGATAATCACAAAGAGGCTCCCATTGAGTAAAATTTTTTCTTAATACCTCTTTCCAATGCACCATGAATTCCTATATTTCAGAGGGGGAAAGTATACCCATCTCTATAGTCGGAAATCAATAGCAACAATCTGTAGAATCGGTATGAGAACTTTAGGAAGCAGAGGCGATAGCCATGGGAATCGAGTGGGGATCGGCATGACCACGGGAGATGTCTGCGCCAAGAGAGGTTAATTTACTTACCAAGTTTTCATAACCTCGATCTAAGTATTGCAGTCCCCCAAGGATGCTTTCTTCAGGAGCAAGAAGGGCAGCCATAACGTAAGCAAAGCCAGCTCGAAGATCTGGGATAGCAATTTCTCGACCTTTGAGGGGTGTAGGTCCTCTCACGATCAAACTATGGTGAAAATTACGAGAAGCAAACCGACATTCTTTACCCCCTAAGCACTGGGTAAACAGTTCCACATCAGCGCCCATTAACTTAAGAGTATGGGCGTAACCAAAACGGTTTTCATAGACAGTTTCATGGACGATAGAATTGCCATGAGCTTGTGTGAGAAGGACGACAAAGGGTTGTTGCCAGTCGGTCATAAAGCCGGGATGAACATCGGTTTCAATGTGGATCCCTCCTTTTAGAGGACCCTTATAAAAAAACTCGATTCCATCGCTGCGCACTTCAAATCCCGCGCCAATCTCGTGTAATTTATTCAGGAAGGTAACCATATGAACATGTTGTGCACCTTCAACAAAGACTCTACCTTTAGTGCTGATAGCAGCCATACCAAGAGAAGCTGCCACAATTCTGTCTGTAATTACAGTGTGTTCTACTTCATTGAAATGGCGCGTTTCTTGGATGCGAATTGTACGGTCGACATCGACAAAAATAATCACCCCCATTTTTTGTAGAAATAGGATGAGATCGACGATTTCGGGTTCCATGGCAGCATTTTTGATAACAGTCGTGCCCCGCGCTCTTGCCGCGGCTAAAATCGCATTTTCTGTAGCTCCCACTGAAGGGTAAGGAAGATGTAAGATAGCGCCATTCAAGCCATGGTGCGCATGAGCGAAATAGGCGCCCTCTTTTTTCATCATGCGATATTCGATCACTGCACCCAATTTTTCTAAAGCGGAGATGTGAAAATCAATAGGACGTTGGCCAATTTTACATCCTCCAGCAGTGGGGATAATAATATCTTCTTGCGTACGCCCTAAGAGAGCTCCGATCATCAAAATAGGAATGCGGTTGGAACCAGAGAATCGTTGCGGAACGTAAGCTGTACGTAATTCTTTTGTTTGTGCTTCAATCACACCAGCTTCTCTATCCCAATGAATTTCTGAGCCAATTTCTCGGCAAAGTTCAATGGTGATTTCTACTTCGGCAATGTTAGGGACGTTATAGAAGATGCATTTTTTATCAGAGAGAAGAGTAGCTACAAGCAACTTTGTAACAGCATTTTTAGCTCCAGCAGCTTTTACACGCCCTTCAAGAGGTAGGCCACCTTTAATTTTTAACACTTCCATGGAGAATCCCTAAATAAATCTACCTTGAGTCTTATCTGGAAAGGAAATTATAAATCAACTGTTTCCACGCAGAGATGCTTCTGGAAGGTGATTTCACGATTAGAATGCGTAAAAATATGCTTAGGAAGAAGGGAGTTGTTTGCTTGTTTACGGTCTTGCAAAGAGATCCTAATGGGATGATTTTTAAATGCTCGGTAGAGCATCAATGCAACCCATCCCATGGTTTTCCTTGCATTGATTTCAACAATGGGATGCAAAAGATTTTCATTGTAAATCATGGCATCAAAACCCACATGTCCAAAAAAACCGAGTGCCTGCATGAATTTAAGTAGACGTTTTGCTTCATGGATATGGGTGTCTAGAAGGGTAGCGTAATTGTTTAGGAGCTCCTTAGGGTTCCCTACAATAGTTCCTCGGTAACGTCCTTTCACAGTATTTTCGCAGAGGGTGCACCCGAGATATTCGATATTTCCTTTTTTGGAAATGGTCCACTGAGTACTAAAGTCGCACTTCCGATGAACCCAGGGTTCGGCAATCAGAGGATATCCCAGATCCCATTGGCGTTGTACAAAGGGTTTTAACGAGGGAGCATCTAATGTTTCTAAATGAAAGTGCCCTCTTCCAGAGACGCCAAAGCATGTTTTTAGAATTTTGGGTCCATGGAGTTGATTTGACCATGCTTTGAGCTCTTCCCAATTTGTCAGGAGCTTAGCTCCTGGCAGTTTTGGAGAATGGGTAAAGGAGAAGGCTTTGGAATTGACTGTTTTAACGACGTCCCATGATGGGGTATCGATGGATAGAGCATGTATTTTAGCCCAAGTGCCCACAGAATGGCTATTTCCCCAAGCCTCTATGTGGGCGGAAGGAGGTAGAGTGTTATGGAATTGGGGAGGAGTAAAGCCCAGTTTTTTTAATCTCTCAAAATAACCCAACTCAGGTTGAACAGTGGTGAACACAAGATCTTCCGGATTTCCATAAAGAAAGGGGAGAAACTGGAGTTGGAGATACATGGGATGAGCAGAAAGGTGCTGAAGGAGATCGGTAGATGGGGGAGCTGAAAGCTCCTGTTCAAAGCTAGTATTGGCGATGTGGAGAATTGGCACAAAATCTGGAAACGTTTAAAATTTGCAGTGATCTATCATTTCTAATGAGGCTATTGATGATATCCGGTTTTCCTTTTCGAGTCCGTACAGGCATTGGCCAGGATAGCCATCGATTTTTATCAGATGATTCTACTAAACCATGTGTGATCGGAGGCTTGATTTTTGAAGAGGTTTCCGGACTCTCAGCAGACTCGGATGGGGATGTAGTATTGCACGCAATTTGTAACGCCATCACGTCCGTCACTGGTGTTCCTATTCTTGGAGGTATTGCCATAGAATTGTGCCATAAACATGGGATTACGGATAGTAGCGTTTATCTTGAAAAAGCTTTAGCAACTCTGGGCAAACAAGTGGTGGAACATGTTGCGCTGACTATTGAGGGGAAGCGGCCAAGAATGCAATCTAGAAATTTCGAGATGCGTACCAAAATTGCTGAGCTGATGCGTATTGGGGTCGATCAAGTAGGGCTTACAGCGACATCGGGGGATGGGCTCACTGATTTTGGTTGCGGTGATGGATTACAATGCTTCTGCATTTTGACCACTGTGGAAAACACCTCAATAGACATCCGCTAAGTATCGCCTTTGTTTTCTTAAGGCGAGTAACAGTGCTTTAGCTTCTTCTAGAGAAAGATTCCCTTGTTGCATGAAGATGGTGAGCCAGCTTTCTTCTACTTGTTTAGCCATTTTTTCCGCGTCCCCGCAGATAAAAATAGAGGCGCCTTCCTGCACCCAATCCCACAAATCTTGAGCATGTTCTAGCATTTTATGTTGGACATACACTTTTTCAGATTGATCTCTGGAAAATGCTGTAGTTAAGCGGAGTATGCTTTGCTTTTCGAGGTCTTGCCAAAATTGGCTATAAAAGAAATGAGTTTTTTGATGTTTCTCGCCAAAAAATAGCCAATGTTTGCCAGTAGAACCCTGCTGGAGGCGTTCTTGCATAAAGCCCCGGTAAGGAGCCACCCCCGTTCCCGGTCCTATCATGATGATGGGCGTAGAGGATTCTTTGGGGAGGGTAAAATGTGCAGCTGGCTGTACGTAGACTGGGATCGTGGTTTCCTGGGGATTTGCCAAAAAACAAAGGAAGTGGCTCGCAACGCCAAATCTCTCCTCTCCCCGATGGAAATAACGCAAGTGTGACACAGTGAGATCGAGGCGGTCGGGGCTATAGGTGGGGGAAGACGCGATCGAATAGAATCTCGGTAGAAGAGGGCTTAATCCCTGGCAAACGAGATCACAGGGGAAAGTTTCAGGTGGAAATTGTTTCAATATATCGAGAGGTTCATATTCCTTTAAAAACAACCCTAGTGTTTCTTTCTGATGTTCATCGAAAAGCAGGGCAAGCTTCTCTTTGCTGGGCCCTGCAGGTGCTACAGTGAGAATGCGTTGTAAAAATGAGGAAGTAAGTCGTGAGAGGTTAGCTCGAAATGTCAAAAATTCACGTAAGGGAAGCTGTTCCTGGGTTTTAGGGTGGGTGACAATTTCTTGAGAGGTCGCTCCCAAAGCTTTGATCCAAGCGTCGACCAGATTTGGGTTGTTTTGTCCATATACTCCGATAGAGTCCCCTACCCGAAACGAAAGCCCTAGTCTCTGGATATCTAGGGAGATATGATAAATCATTTTCTCAGAAGATATGGGTGTCAAAGGCTCGCGAAGAATCATACGCACAGACACGGGCCGTTGACGGTCTATTTTAGTGTTTTGTTCTGTGGGTGTTAAAATGGTCATAGACAGTATTTGTGTAATTATATAAAAATAAAGTTATTAATAAACGTTAACTGTGTCATGAAAATAGTAGCTTTTGTTTTTCTTTTATCTGCGTATTTGTTAACTGGGTGCGTTGAAGTTGGTTATCGGCCCAATTATATTATTTCTCAGATTTCAGAAGAAGAAAAAGAGGTTTTAATACAAGAGGAAGCGTTATAAACAGCTTCTTTAGACCTTTTTCGAAATTAAGCCTCAGTCGATTTTCAGGTTCTTTTAAAATTTTTCTTCTAGAGGCAGCTGCAACTACCTCTCTATTGCATTAAATCTTTACCATCTTTTTTTGCCCAAGCTTTAGTTAAAGTATCCATTTTCTTATTAGAGATTCCTCCAAGAAATTCAATGGCTCGTAACAGTCTAGCTCGAGTGCGGTCTTTGCCGAGAAGTTCGACGGAGTCGTAGAGTGGTGGCCCATGGTGCTTCCCTATTAGCGAAGCAAATAAAGTAGGCATGACTGCTTTTTTATGGTTCACTCCATAGATTTCGGCGATGTCTTTGGAGGCCCTTTCCATACCACTGCGACCCCAGTTTTCTTGCTCATCCATAGACCAGATCATAGACTGGAGAAGAAAGCAGGTTTTCTCTTCGGTAAACTGGTTGGGGACGAGAAGAGCTTTATCGTAATGAATATGGTTGATAAAGAGGAACTGGCAGAGCTCCATAAAATCACCGAAAGTTTTAATGCGCGTATGAATGAGTGGCATGAGCTTGCGCATGAAGGCATCATTAAAGCTCCATTGTTTGAGGCGGTCCCATAGTTGATCTTCTGGGATAAGGCGGATGAGATATTGCTGATTAAGCCAATCTAGCTTTTGAATATCAAAAAAGGCACCGGACACTCCAATACGTTTAGTGTCAAAGTCTTGGATGATTTCTTCTAGAGAATAGATTTCCTTTTCTTCGGGCATGCTATAGCCCATTAAGGTCATAAAGTTCACGAAGGCTTCAGGGAGATAACCACTATCGCGATAATAAAAAATTGAAGTGGGGTTACGCCGTTTTGAGAGTTTCTTCCCATCTTTGCCAAGTAATAGGGGCATATGCATAAAAACAGGAGGGGTCCATCCAAAGCTTTCATAGAGAAAAAGGTGTTTTGGTGTTGAGCTCATCCATTCATCACCCCTGATAACATGGGAAATGGCCATGAGGTGATCATCAACGACATTGGCTAGGTGGTATGTTGGGAATCCATCGGATTTAAGTAGGATTTGATCATCAATATCAGCCCAAGGGCAGCTAATCCGACCCTTAATGGCATCTTCGTACACACATTCTCCAGTGAGGGGAATTTTAAGGCGAACAACATAGGATTGCCCTTCCTGTTCCCGCCTAGCCACCTCTTCAGGAGAGCAATTGCGATATCTGCGGTCATAACCGACCCGATGTCCCATTTTGGTTGCAAGTTCGCGCATTTCAGAGAGTTCTTCAGGTGTGGCAAAGCATTTGTAGGCTTTGCCGGAGTCTAGCAATTGTTGGCAATATGTCTGGTAGATTTCCGTTCTTTCTGATTGACGATAAGGGCCATAAGGACCACCAACATCAGGGCCTTCGTCCCAACGGATGCCTGCCCAGTTCAAGGCGTCAAAAATGCTTTTTTCATATTCTGGGCGAGAGCGGGTACGGTCTGTATCCTCAATGCGCAGGATAAATTTACCTTTATGATGACGTGCGAAGATCAAATTAAAGAGAGCCATGTAGGCAGTTCCAACATGGGGATCGCCAGTCGGAGAAGGGGCTATTCTAACTCGTATAGTCATGATGCTTGTAGGGGGTTGTATGCAACAATTCAAAGGGAGATTACCACAACACCCTGAAATCGTCAGCAAGGATAGAGAAGCAATATTGTGAGCCTTTACTGCTTAGATTGCAAGGTGCTCTATGAGACGTACGCGGAACTATACTGGTAGATATTGACCCCCTAACCTTGGTGGAAAAGACCGATCTCAGGTGCTTTGGAGAGATTTATGGGAAGAAGCTCGCAAGATATGTAAAAATATTTCTTCGATTGGGGGAGTTT
>Ga0207952_1000866_pt1 | contig 17281 bp, 20 predicted proteins | sample SubbioR12Aug_8Ca_FD_184831 | JGI IMG/M metagenome (GOLD analysis project Ga0207952, IMG submission 184831) | Serpentinite rock and fluid subsurface biosphere microbial communities from McLaughlin Reserve, California, USA - CR12Aug_8Ca (SPAdes) | ecosystem: Environmental > Terrestrial > Deep...
ATGGGCATCCTTCTCGACACCAACTTCAACTTCAAGACCGAGGGCTACATCAAGGTGGCGCGCGTCTGCGAGCCGTACAATCTCTTCTGGCTGGAGATCGATTCCTATGATCCCGAGGGGCTGCGGCTGATCCGCGATCGCGCGTCGATGCCGATCGCCTCCTGCGAATCGCTGTTCGGTCGCCGCCAGTTCCGGCCGTTCTTCGAGAACCGCTCGATCGATGTGTCGATCATCGACGTGCCGTGGAACGGGCTGGCCGAATCCTTCAAGATTTCGACCATGGCCGAAGCCTACGAGATCAACTGCGCGCCGCACAATTTCTACGGCCACATGTCCACGCTGATGAGCGCCCACCTGTGCGCCGCCATGCCCAACTTCCGCATCATGGAAATCGATATCGACGATGTGCCGTGGAAGGATGATCTGGTGACACACCCGCCGGTGATCCAGAATGGCGAGCTGATCGTGCCCACCCGGCCGGGCTGGGGCGCCGACATCAACGAGGAGGCGGTGCGGGCGCATCCGCCCAAGAATCCCCATCCCTGAGAGGAAACGACATGGTCTACGAACTTCGCTGCTACACGCTGAAGCCCGGCAAGATGCCGGAATACCTCAAGGCCGCCGAGACAATCGGCCGTCCGGCCCGCGGCCAGAACTACGGCGTCAACCACGGCTACTGGACGGCCGAGTTTGGTGCACTGAACCAGATCTGGCATCTGTGGAAGTACGACAGCTACGAAGAGCGCACGCGGTTGCGTGGCGAGCTGATGAAGCACAAGCCGTGGACCGAAGGCTACGTCCCGACGATCCGTCCGCTGATCGAGCGCCAGGACCTGCGGCTCATGAATGCCGTGGTCGATATCCGGCCCGACGACGGCACCACCGGCAACATCTACGAACTGCGCATCTATCGCACCCAGATGGGTGGCGCTGCACAGTACGGTACGAACTTCAAGGAAGTGCGGGCGGCGCGCGACAAGTATTCGCCGATCTGGGGAGCGTGGACCGGCGAATTTCCGCAACCCAACGAGTGGATACACCTCTGGCGCTACAAGAACCTGCAGGAGCGCTTCGAGGCGCGTGGTGCGGCGATGAAGGATCCGGCGTGGCAGGCCTATCTTGCGAAGGGCCCGGCGCTGCTGGCCGAGATGCACTCGACCCTGCTGATGCCGACGAACTATTCGCCACTGAAATAGAGCCAATCGGAAACGGATTGCCTCACCCTGGGGAACGGTCCTCGGGGTGAGGTGGCTTGGAATTTGCTCGGGGATTTTGCGAGGGTAAGCGTATGGACTCGTTCAATGATACCGGTCTTGCCTTGATGAAGTTCGGCGTCGGCCAACCCGTGCCGCGCTCCGAGGATCCGAAGCTGCTGCGCGGCGAGGGGCGCTACACCGACGACATCAATCTGCCGGGTCAGGCCTATGCCGTGATGGTGCGCAGCAGGATCGCGCACGGCGTATTGAAGGGCATCGACGTTTCCGAGGGGAAGACGATGCCGGGCGTGCTCGCCATCTACACCAATGCCGATCTCGAGGCAGCGGGCTTCGGGCCCCTCAAATGTCCGATGAACATTCCTGACCGTAACGGCAAGCCGATGAAGACGCCGCCGCGGCCGTCGCTGGCCAAGGGGCGCGTGCGCTTCGTGGGCGAGGCCGTGGCCTGCGTTGTGGCCGAAACGGCCGTGCAGGCCAAGGACGCGGCCGAGGCCGTCGCGCTTGACATCGAGGAACTGCCGGCCGTCACCAATCCCGCCGATGCCCTGAAGCCCGGCGCACCGCAGATTCACGACGATACTCCCGGCAACCTGGTGCTCGACTTCCACTACGGCGACGCTGAAGCGGTGAAGAAGGCATTCGCCGGGGCCGCCCATGTGACGCGACTGGAGATCGCCTCCAATCGCATCGTGGTCAATGCCATGGAGCCGCGCTCGGCGGTCGGCTCCTACGATTCAAAGACCGGACGCTGGACGTTGCATGTCGGCTGCCAGGGCGTGATGGGGCTGCGCGGCGGTATCGCCAGGGACGTGCTCAACGTGACGCCTGACAAGGTGCGGGTCCTCACTGGCAATGTCGGCGGCTCGTTCGGCATGAAATCGCAGGTCTATCCCGAGTACGCACCGCTGCTGCTGGGCGGCAAGCTGCTTGGCCGCCCGGTGAAGTGGACCGATGAACGCTCCGAGAGCTTCCTGAGCGACCATGCCGGTCGCGATCACCAACGCATTGCCGAGCTGGCCCTCGACAAGGCCGGCCGGTTCCTCGCCGTTCGCCTCAGCGGCACGGGCAACGCCGGCGCCTACATCTATCCGCCGATGCCGGCCACGACCAATGCAGTGAAGAATGTCATCGACGTCTACAAGACGCCGGCGATGGAGGTGAACTCCAAGGTCGTATTCACCAACACCACGCCGGTCGGTGCCTATCGCGGCGCCGGGCGGCCCGAAGGCAACTATTACATGGAGCGCCTGATCGACACGGCGGCGCGCGAGATGGGTCTCGACCGGGTCGAGCTTAGGCGGCTGAACCATATCGCGCCCGAACAGATGCCCTACAAGGCGCCGTCGGGCATGAACTACGATTCGGGCGAGTTCACCACAATACTCGACAAGGCGTTGGTGGCTGCCGACTGGCAAGGTTTCGACAAGCGCAGACAAGAGAGCGCCGCGCGCAACAAGCTGCGCGGACGCGGTCTCGGCTCCTATCTCGAGGTCACCGGGCCGCCCGCCAAGGAATACGGCGGCATCCGCTTCGAGGCCGACGGCACAGTAACGATGCTGAGCGGCACGCTCGATTACGGCCAGGGCCACGCCTCGCCCTTCGCCCAGGTGGTGAGTGAGCAGACCGGCATTCCGTTCGAGCGACTCCGCCTGCTGCAGGGCGATTCCGACCAGCTCAAGGTGGGCGGCGGCACCGGCGGCTCGAAGTCCGCTTTGGTCGCGAGCCAGGCCTTCCTCGAGGCCGGCGACATACTGATCGCGCAGGGCAAGAAGATCGCGGCCCACGTGCTCGAGGCCTCGGCCGTCGACATCGAGTTCGCGCGCGGCCGTTTCACCATCGCCGGCACCGACCGCAGCATCGGCATCATGGAGCTGGCCGACAAGCTGCGCGGCGGCCTCGAGCTGCCGGCAGACCTGCCGCAGTCGCTCGATGTCAGCCACATCTCGGACAATCCGCCGTTTTCCTTCCCCAACGGTTGCCACGTCGCTGAAGTCGAGATTGATCGCGACACCGGGCAGATCGAGGTCGTGCGCTATTTCATGGTCAACGACTTCGGTACCGTCATCAATCCGATGCTGGTCGCGGGCCAGGCGCACGGCGGTGTTATCCAGGGCATCGGCCAGGCGCTGATGGAGCGCACGGTCTACGACCAGCAAGGCCAGCCCGTGGCCGGCTCCTACATGGACTACGCCATGCCGCGCGCATCAGACGCGCCGGACTTCTCGATCGAGAACCATTCCGTGCCGTGCAAGACCAACCGGCTGGGCGTAAAAGGCTGCGGCGAGGCTGGCTGCGCCGGCGCATTGCCCTCGGTGATGAATGCCGTGGTCGACGCCCTCTCGGAATTGGGCGTCACCCACATCGACATGCCGGTGACGCCGGAAAAGGTGTGGCGGGTACTGAACGGGCGCGCCTAGGCGGGCAGGTCGTAGCCGATCTTGGTCTCGACCTCGATCGTCCGCTGCACCGCCGGCCGCGCCATCATGCGCGCGTAGTGTGCCTCGATATTGGGGAACGCGCCCGGTTCGGGCTCGAGCGAGCTGCGGAAGCGCCAGTAGAGTCGGAACAGATGGATATCGGCGATCGAATATCGACCGCCCACCGCCCACTCGTTCTTGCCCAGGCGCTTGTCGGCCACGGCATAGACCTCGCGTGCGTGCTCCAGTCCCTGGCGTCGCGCCGGATGGATGGTCGAGGCGATGTAGGACATCCAGGAAACCGCCTGCGCCTCGGCCTCGATGTCGCCGTGCGGCAGCAACTTCGCGGCGGGAAATGTCCGCGCGAGATAAAACAGAATGCCCGCCACCTCGGTAAGGACGCGGCCGTCGATCAGCAGCACCGGCACTTTGCGGTTGGGATTGATCGCCAGGAACTCGGGCGTGTGCGTCTCCTTCTTGCGAAATGACAGGGATTTGGCCTCGAACCGTGCGCCGGTTTCGTGCAGGGCGATGTGCGGCGCCATCGAACTGGAGCCGGGCGAGAAAAACAATGTAAGCATGGCGGATGGTCTCCTCAGTGCGTCCCATCCTAGCGCCGATGCGGAACGCGGCCCACCGCACCAAGGCGGCGCTGGCGCTTCCACCATCGGACTGGCAAATAGCCTTGGCAACCCGTGCAAAGGATCCTGGCTACCGTATGTCGCTCAACTGGAAGATCGATTCCGAGACCCGGTTGATCACGGTCGTCGCCGACGGCGATGTCAGCCGCCGCGACGTCGAGACCTTGCTCGACGAGATGGCCTCTAGTGGGGCGATGACTTACCGCAAGCTGTTTGACGGCAGCCGGGGCGATACCAAGATGGGCCCCGACGACCTGCTGATGCTGGGCGTACGCTTTCGCGCCTTCCATGCGCAGGGTCCCATGGGGCCGTTGGCCGTCGTGGTCCCTGACGACAAAGTCGAATTGGTCGCCCGGGTGCTGGGCATGCTCGCCGCCGCCGACCGGCCGATGCGTGTCTTCCGGACACCCGTGCCGGCGCGCCGTTGGCTCGAGTCTCTGGAAAAGAGACAAGAGGTCAACTAGCACGCCGGCGGATTGAGTGGCTGCAGCCCTAACGGTCGAGCCAGACGTCCTCGAAGCGCCATCCATTGTAGATGCTGTTGGTGTGGATGGTCACGCCCTTGACGTAAGGTTGCCAGCAGCCCGCCGCCTTGCCGTTCGAGATGATCGGCCGGGCGATGTCCTCCTGCAGCTTGGCGTCGATCTCCCACACCATCTTCTGGCGCTTCTTCTGGTCGGTCTCGCGTGACTGCGCCTCGAAGAGCTTGGTCATCTCGGGGTTGCAGTAGTTGTTGTAGTTGCGAAGTGATCCGCAGGCATAGCCCTCGAAGAAGGTGACGTCGGGGTCATCGACGGCCGACCCCGTGAGGTTCAGCGCCACCGCATAATCTTTCTTGAACACGCGATTGTAGTAGACGCTGGTGTCGATCACCTCGAGCTCGGCGTCCATATAGATTTGCTTGAGCTGGTCGAGCAGGATCACGGCGGGATCGCGGAAGGTGGCGATGTTGCGTGTGCTGACCTTGAGCTTCAGTCGCTTGTCAGGACCGTACCCCGCCTGCTTCATCAGCTCGCGCGCTTCCCCGCGGTTCTTCTCGACGTCCCCATAGCCGATGATGGTCTTAAGTTTCTCCGGAGGCAGGCCCCACACGCCGTCCGGTGGCGCCAGCATGGCGCCGCCCATCGTGCTTTGGCCCTCGCTCAGGATGTCGATGAAGGCCTGCCGGTCGAGCGTCAGCGCCATGGCGCGCCGGATCTTCGGGTCGTCGAACGGCGGCGCCTCGCGATTGACGATCAGATTGGTGCTGACGCCGGTCGCCCGCATGGTGCATTGCGCCTGCGGTGCGTCCTTGCGGATATTCTTGAGCAGCGGCACCGTGACGTCGGTCGGGAAAGTCATGTCGAACTTGCCGGCGGTGAACGCCAGCATGCGGGTCGACCGGTCGGCGATGATGGTGAATTCGATGCCGTCGAGATAAGGTCGCCCCTTCTTCCAGTAGTCGGGGTTCTTCACCAGCTTGATACTCTCCTTCATCTTGAATTCTGCGAACTTGAACGGGCCGGTGCCAATCGGGTGGCGGCGCATGTCGGCCGTGGGCACATGACAGGGATAGATCGGCGAATAGCCTGATGCGAGCAGCGCCAGCAGGGCAGGCTGCGGATTCTTGAGTTGGAAGGTGGCGTCGAAGTCGCCGTCGGCCGTCACTTTCGCAACGTTGCTGTACCAGGCCGAGCGCGGATTGCGCCTGAGCTTGTCGGAGCCGAGCAGCAGCTCAAACGTGCATTGCACGTCCTTGGCCGTGAACGGCTTGCCGTCATGCCACTTCACGCCCTGGCGGAGCTTGAAGGACAGTTTCGTGCCATCGCTGCTCCACGACCAGCTTGTGGCGAGGTCCGGCACGATCGACTCGAAGCTGTTCTTGGCCACGTTCTGGTCGAACATGACCAGGTTGTTGAAGACGCTCATGAACGGCACCGCCGTCGAGACGGTCGCCTCCTCGTGGATCGAGGCGCTGGGCGGTGTGTCCATGTGCTGGATCTTGAGAATGCCGCCGGCCTTCTGCGCCCAGGCAGGGCCCGCCGCGGCGGTATTCAACGCCATTACGCTTACCAGCACGCAACACGCCAACGCCAAGCGATCGGTTCGGCTTCCCATGATGTGTCCTCCCAGTGACGGGCGGCGCGCTGTCCGTTTTGCTACGGCTTGCGGCGTGCGGCCCAGGCCCTTGTGTTCGTCTTCGATCTCTCCCTCTTTTGAAAGCCGGCAAGCCTAACGCCGTTTCTTCGGGGGGGCCAGCCGCCTCTATAGCGCGCTGGCACGATTGAAGAAAAACGGGGAGCAGGGTAAGCACGCGGGCCGTACGGTACCGGCAGTCACGAGTAAGAGTTCCCATGAAGCGCAAGACCAGCAAGGCATTCGTCTATCTCGGCTCCTCCGGGGTTCATGGCATCGGTTGCTTTGCCGACCAGGATATCAAAAAAGGAGAGATCGTCCGCATCTGGGACGGCAAGGACAGCCGTTGGGTCTCGACCCGGCAGGTCAACGCCTCGCGCCACGCCGCCCTCTACAAGAAGTTCGGCATTGGCAGCACCGGTGGCTACTGGGTGCCACTCGACTTCCTGCGCATCTCGACCGGCTGGTACATGAACCACGCCGCCGATCCCAACCTGGGCTCCGACGACGGCGACGTGACCTACCATGCCGTCCGCAACATTCCGGCCGGCGAGGAGCTCACGATCGACTACCGCCGCATGGACGACAAGCATGACAACCTCCAGCGCGACGTTTCCGTGCCGCCGACGGCGACCCCGAAGCGACCGCGCGGCAAGACGGCAAGAAAGCGCCGGGCGGCCCGCTGACGGCCCCGCATCTGCTATGCTGAACCCCTGTCTCGGCTGAGAGGATTGCGGCGATGCCCAGAACGCTCTTCATAGACTCGACCCCGGATATCGATCGTGTCTGGAAGCGGGTTCACAGTCCCGGCGACATTGCCATCGCGATCAACATGGGACCGGTCGGTGAAGACGACGTCGCGGCGAAGGTCGCCGGCTACGACACGGTGATCAATGACGCGACTTACTTCAACGAGGCGACGCTAAAGCAGTGCGCCGGGTTGAAGCACATCGTCTTCCTGGGGACAGGCGCGGCAAGCTTTGTCGATCTCTCGGCGGCTCAGCATCTCGGCATCAAGGTCTCGACCATCGGTGGCTACGGCGACACCACGGTCGCCGAGCACGCCATGGGCCTGGTTTTCGCGGCCGCGCGCCATATCGCCATCATGCACACTATCGTCCGGGCGGGCGGCTGGCGGCCGATGCAGGGCATGGAACTCAAGGGCAAGACGCTGGGCATCGTCGGCCTGGGCGGTATCGGCCGCGAGATGGCGCGCATCGCCCAGGGAGTCGGCCTGAGAGTGATCGCCTACAACCGCTCTCCTGTCGTCAACGCGACCGTGCCAATCGTGACGATCGATGAACTGTTGGCCGGCTCGGACATCGTGAGCCTGCATCTTGCCTTGAACGACGCCACGCGCGGGTTTCTTGACCGCGCCAGACTCAAGAAGACGAAGCCCGGTGTCATTGTCGTAAATACTGCACGCGCCGGTGTCGTCGATGGACCGGCGTTGCTGGATCTGCTGCGCTCCGGCCATGTCGGCCATTATGCAACCGACGTGTTCGCCAAGGAGCCGACGCCGGCTGACGAACCGATGCTGAAGCTCGACAACGTGACGCTCACTGCGCACGCGGGCTACAACACCCCGGAAGCCTCCATGACGATGTACCGCCGCGCCATCGATCTGGCCGCGGCCGGCTGAACGGTTATTTCTCACCCAGCCAGGTAGGCCACAAGCCACGCTTGGCCTTGCGCGCCTCGGCTTCGGCGCCGGCATAGCGTTGGCCGGCCCGCGGTTCCCACGGCAGGATTTCCTCGAGATGGAAACCCCAGGCCATGCCGCTCGCGATCATGTAGCCGCCGAGATCGATCGGCGTCGGCGATGCCTCGACGGTGCATTGCGCCACCAGGCGGCAGTCGCGATCCCATCGCGCCGGCCGGCATTTCACGCGGTGCTCAGCCTTGTCGAGCATGTCCTCAAGGGTGGCGCGCGCGCGCATGCCGGGCATTGTCTCCTGGCCGCCCTGCTTGTCACGCAGTTCACCCGCTTGCAGGCCCCATAATCTCAGCTGTGGCTTTAGTCCGACGCCGCCCAGTGTCATGCCGTCGATCGCGAAGGCCTCGCCGACCCACTCCTTAGGCAGTGCTCCCATCGTCGCCACACAGTCCGACGGCTTGTCGGTGCCTTTGTCAGGCTCGGGTGTGCGACGTTGCTGGGCGTCGGCTGTGCCGGCCGTAGCAAGAAGGAGCAGGGCGAGCAGCGGGACTTTCATCGCCGCAGGGTGTCGCTAGGGGACGGCCGGTGCAAGGCTGGCCCTTTCCAGCTAGCCCGCCGTGCCTGGGGTCTGCCGCAGCAGGCGGTCGATCGCGGCACGCCAGACCCCTTGGGCCGCTTCCATCGAGAGACCGTAGATGTCGCGCATCTGGTTCCAGCTCTCGATACTGGTCAAGGCGCCGAGCGCAAACAGCAACTGTTCGCGCTCGGGTGTCGGCAGAGTCGCGAGCTCCGGCTCGTACATCAGCTTCAGCCGCTCGAGATTGGCCAGACGGACCTGGATGATTCGGGTCTTGAGTTCGGGGACTTCGTCCTGGGTATCGAGCATGGCGTGCCACAGCGGCAGCCACTTCTCGCAAGCCAGCGCCCGGGTCTTCACATGCGACCTGATACGTGTCGGACGGTCGCCGTCGACATCGTGCGCCATTGCTTCCGACTCGCCAACGGCGATCGCATGGTCCGCCGTGGCGAGGCTGAGCGCCCCGAGGTCGGAAAAGCGCTCGAAGATCGACCGCACCGAGTATCCCGCCCGCTCGGCGATCTGCGACGCCGTCGGCGTTCGCCCGTTCAGCGCCAGCAGCTCCAGAAACGCCTCGATGATCAATTGCCGGGTCCGCTCGCTTCTGAGGCGACGACCGTCGAATCGGCGGTTCCGCGGCGCGCGCGCGGTTACGGTGGGATCGTGAACCATCTCAGAAAGTGCTCCGGACCGGGGCCTCGAGATCGGTGACGTTTCCACTGGCGTCCCGCCGGAGACTCACGCCGAGCCTCGGGAAGATTTTCAGCGGCTTGGCCACTGTGACGGTTTTTATCGGGGCGTGCCAGCCTTGCGGCAGTGTTAGCGGCTGGTCGCCTTCGACGGCGGCTCGTGCCGCAACCGAATCAACAGGTCGCGGTCGACGAACCCGGTTGGGAGCCACCCGCGGGACTCTTCGTAGCGCCTGACGGCGGCGGCGGTATGGGGTCCCGCCACACCGTCCAGTGGGCCAGGGTTCAATCCCAACGCTTTCAACCGCGTCTGCAGATCGAGGATCTCGTTTCGACCGAGTATGTTCTTGTCGGGTGCCGGTGCGGCGGCCTTCGCCTCGACTGCCTTCGCCTCGACCGCCTTCGCCTCGACCGCCTTCGACTCGACTGGCGCGGCGGGCGCGATCTTTGGCGCCGCCGCGACGGCCGCTGGCGCCGGGTCGACAATGCCCGGGGCCGGCGACGAAGGTGGAGGCAGGCGTGGCACCGCGGAGGCAGTCGTGCGGGGCGGTGATGGCGGCGTGACTGATCCTATCCCCGATAGAAAATAGAAACTGCAGGCGACTGCTGCCGCAGCACCTATGCCTGATACCAATGGCAGGGCAAATGCGTATTCGCGGAGACGACCCGCTTTCTCCTCGACTTGCCGCGGCCGTGGCTCCTGCCGTTGCCCTTCCCGTCGTTCCCGCTGTTGGCCCTCTGACCGGTCTCGTCGCGACAAGGTGTCGGTGTGGCGTGCGAGTCCGAGGTCTGGGGCTGCAGGTCCAGGGGCGTCCGGGGCTGGACTTCTCGCCGGAGGCGTTGGCTGAGCTTTCGTAAAATGGGCTGAAAGCTGCTCCGACAGGGCAGCGATCGATCGCTCGAAAGATTCGCTGGTGCTGCCCGCCGTGACGCCCGGGTCGCGCGGGCCGCGGCGTGCGCCGCCGAGGTCCAGCCTGGTGGTTCCTTTTGCCCGCGTCGCTCTTTCGCCTTCGAAACCCATGACCGGAAATCCGCTGTGTTGCCCCCATCCAGGGGCCGGCATCCTTGCAGATCATGCTTGTCAAAGCGGTTATGGGGCCGTGATCAACCTGTGGTCGCCGGCCTGCCCGGTGCCGGGAATCAAGATCAGCGTGAATATGTGCCGTCTCCTTCATGCGGCCATCAGGCAGGCCGGGACAGGGCATTCAGGATCGGGCAGTCTGAAAGGGGGCCTTGGCGTGGACAGCGCGATGCTAGCGTTGCCAGCGTGGCTTCCGCGTCCGCGAGCTCGGCGCGTCGGCCGCGAATGTCGGCGAGATGGCGCTCGACGAGTTCGTAGACGTCCCGTTGCGAGCCCGTCTTGCCGTCCCGGATCACTGCGAGTTCGCACACGACTTCCCAGGAGAAGCCGAGTTCGCGCGTCCGGCGGACGAAGGCGAGGCGGCCCGCGTCGTCGGGATGGTAGACGGCGTGGCCGCGCGGATCCCACAGCGGCGCTGCAATGAGGCCGCGGCGTATCGATGACTGGATCGTCGCGAAATCGACACCGGCTTTTTGGGCAAGGTCCGCGGCCGTGATCATGGAAGCAGGTTGTGTGTCGGCGTCGCCGTCCGCGCGGAGCCGGGAAATCAAGGGAACTTCTTGATGCAGGCGGAAGAGGTAGTAGCGCCAGAACCTCCTGTGCAGGTCGAAGCCATAGCCCGCCAAAACGGCCGCGAGCGCGATCATCGTCCAGTCCGCGGCAGAGGCGTTGAGGGAGATCAAGTCCGCGAGCGCCGGCGCCCTTCCGGCCGGGAAGTTGGCGCCCTCCGGCAACTTCGTGACATTGGCGGCACGCGACACGATGTCCGTCGCGGCGACGGCCGCGAGGAATGTCGCGCTGATGATGGCGTAGACGCGTGGCATGCCCGGCTCCTACTCCAGGCGAACATCCCATCGTTGCGCAGACAACACCGGGTGGGCCGCGATGGGGGCACCGGACTTGTCGACAAGGGCGGCGACGGTGAACTTGGCAAGGGCTGGCATGGCGGCGGCTTTGCCTTTTTTGAAGGTTGTCTCGTTGGCCTCCCGAACCGGGACGGCATCTCACAATGGCATGGTAACGACATCGTGAGGAAGAGTGGCCTTCCGTGGCGCAATACGCCGAAACAATCGTCGATAGGTTTCAGGGCGAGTGAAAAAATGAAACGTACGCGCAAGCGCGCGCACACGCGGCACGTCAGACGGTGAACGGCCCAATGTTGGCCACGGCAAACGCCGGCCGGACCTGGATCGCGCTCCACCACGTCACGACGCGCGGATGCCGCGCCATCGTCATCTCGTCCGGTGCAATCTCCTCCTCGATGCGCTCACCGCTGACCAGCTGAGCTACGGCCATTCGAGCGGCAAGGTCGAGGACAAGGCCACTTTCGTCGACGTCGTTGCTTCCAAGAAGACCGTCTACAAATCCATCCAGCTCTCCAAGCAGACCGTCATGGTCGCCGGCAACGACGCCATCGTGCGCCATGCCTGGGAGAGCGAGAGTGGCACCGGCGACGGCAAGTGGAACGTCTCGAAGATCGGCGTTCTGCAGGTCTGGCAGAAGCAGCCCACGGGCTGGCGGCTGCTGGCGCGGCAAGCTTTTAAGGTCTAACGGGCCTTTTCGGCCAAAAGCCTGTCGCTTTCGGCGATTTCAGGCGGATATCGCTTGTCCCCCGGGGTGAAGATCACCATCTTCTCTTCACTCATTCGATCGCGCGCTCAGCGTTCGTTCCCAAAACCCGACAATCAGAAAGAAACGCCATGAAATTCAGGCCGTTGCACGATCGCGTGGTGATTCGCCGGGTCGAGGAAGTAGGCAAGACCAAGGGCGGAATCTTCATTCCGGACACCGCCAAGGAAAAGCCGATGGAAGGCGAGATCGTCGCCGTTGGCCCCGGCGCCCGCAACGAAACCGGCACTTTGGTGCCGCTCGACGTCAAGAAGGGCGACCGCATCCTGTTCGGCAAGTGGTCAGGCACCGAGATCAAGCTCGACGGCGAAGATCTTCTCATCATGGCCGAGTCCGACATCATGGGTGTCGTCGAAGGTACGGCTGTCGCCAAGAAGAAAGCTGCCTGACGCCAACGGCATTTTCGAAGTTTTTGAAACAAGGAATTATGAACCATGTCAGCAAAAGAAGTACGTTTCGGCGCCGATGCCCGGGCCCGCATGATCCGTGGCGTCGATATCCTGGCTGACTCGGTCAAGGTTACGCTCGGTCCCAAGGGCCGCAATGTCGTGCTCGACAAATCGTACGGCGCACCGCGCATCACCAAGGACGGTGTCACCGTCGCCAAGGAGATCGAGCTCAGCGACAAGTTCGAGAACATGGGCGCCCAGTTGGTGCGTGAAGTGGCGACCCGGACCTCGGACAGCGCCGGCGACGGCACGACGACTGCGACCGTTCTCGCCCAGGCGATCGTGCGCGAAGGCGCCAAATCGGTGGCCGCCGGCATGAACCCGATGGACCTCAAGCGCGGCATCGATCTCGCCACCGAATGGGTGATGGAAGACCTCAAGAGCCGCTCCAGGAAGGTCTCGACCAGCCAGGAGATCGCCCAGGTCGGCACCATATCGGCCAACGGTGACAAGGCGATCGGCGACATGATCGCCAAGGCGATGGAGAAGGTCGGCAAGGAAGGCGTGATCACGGTCGAGGAGGCCAAGAGCCTCGACACCGAACTCGACGTCGTCGAGGGCATGCAGTTCGATCGCGGCTACCTCTCGCCCTATTTCGTCACCAATGCCGAGAAGATGATCTGCGAGATCGAGAACCCCTACATCCTGATCCACGAGAAGAAGCTTTCCAGCCTCCAGACCGTGCTGCCGCTGCTCGAATCGATCGTGCAGTCGGGCCGGCCGCTGCTCATCATTGCCGAGGACATCGAGGGCGAGGTGCTGGCCACCCTGGTCGTGAACAAGCTGCGCGGCGGCCTCAAGGTCGCGGCCGTCAAGGCTCCGGGCTTCGGCGATCGCCGCAAGGAGATGCTGGAGGATCTTGCCATCCTGACTGCGGGCCAGGTGATCAGCGAGGATCTCGGCACCAAGCTCGAGAACGTGACGCTCGACATGCTGGGCTCCGCCAAGCGGGTTCGCATCGACAAGGACAACACCACAGTGATCGCCGGCGCCGGCAAGAAGAAGGACATCGAGGCCCGGGTTTCGCAGATCAAGAAGCAGGTCGAGGACACGACCTCCGACTACGACCGCGAGAAGCTGCAGGAGCGGCTGGCCAAGCTGGCCGGCGGCGTGGCCATCATCAGGGTCGGTGGCGCCACCGAGATCGAGGTCAAGGAGAAGAAGGATCGCGTCGACGACGCCATGCACGCGACCAAGGCCGCGGTCGAGGAGGGTGTCGTCGCCGGCGGCGGAGCGGCACTGCTCTATGCGACGCGCGTGCTCGACGGCAAGCGCGGTGGCAACCACGACCAGCAGGTCGGCATCGACATCGTGCGCCGCGCACTGCAGGCGCCGGTGCGCCAGATCGCCGAGAACGCTGGCTTCGATGGTGCTGTGGTCGCGGGACGCATGCTCGAGCAGAAGGATGTCAACTTCGGCTTCGACGCCCAGAAGGCGGAATACGTCAACATGATCAAGGCCGGCGTCATCGATCCGACCAAAGTCGTCCGCGCCGCTCTCCAGGGCGCGGTCTCCGTGGCCGGCCTCCTCATCACCACCGAAGCGATGGTGGTCGAAGTGCCGAACGGCAACGCCGGCGGCATGCCCGGCGGTGGCATGGGCGGCATGGGTGGTGGTGGCATGGGCGGAATGGGCTTCTAGGGGCCCTTTCGCAACGAGGGGTGAATGCCAATGACGCTGCGTCCGGAATTCGCCCTCGGTCACTCCGAGTACAATGCATTCCTCTTCGCCTGTGTCGGCGAGGAGGCGGCCGGCGTGCAGCTCACGGTCCTCACCGCCTTGACGCGCCTCGGGCTCGACCCGTGGCAGGAAGCCGCCCGCCTGTCGGACCTCCCCAGGGAGGCGGCGGCCCGCGCACTTGCCGCCACGATAGCAACCCTGTCGGAGGGCGACTGGAAGGTCTCGGAGTCGGGGGCGATCGCCGCTCGCCTCGTCGACTGTCTGCCCGCGCGAAGCGCGCCGGCCGTGCCCTCGCTGAAAGGCCGGCCACTGAAAGGCCAGCCACTGAAAGGCCAGGCGCCGGCGGTCGGGCAAAGCGAAGCAAGCAAGATGAAGCCGGGGCGCGAGAGATGGCTGGTGTGGGGCGTGGTTTTCGTCGCGGTCCTCACGCTCACGCTTTATCTGCAACCCGACAACAATCTCGAACCTGCGTCAGGCACTGGCGTGTCAACGCAGCGATAGGCTGGAGAAACATCGTCCTTTTCAGAATGCCGGAGCTCGTCATGGCCCGTTGGTTCGCTCTGCTGTCGTTTGGTTTGGCGCTGGCCTCGGCCGCCGCCGTAACTCCTGCAAACGCCGAGGTCTACTGCTCGGCGGTCGGCGTGCCGAAAGGTTGCGTGATGCATCCCGATCGCGCTTTCAGGCCCGGCGTTGGTGCGCCGGGCGTCGGAGTCGCGCCGGGCGCTGGCGCGGGCGCCCCGGGCGTTGGGGTCGCGCCGGGAGCAGGCGTGGGCGCGCCCGGTGCTGGTGTCGCGCCGGGAGCGGGCGGCGACGTGAACCGCGGCGGCCCGGTCAATCGCGCCGGTCGTCGTTAAGGCCGGTCCCAGCTATGATAGGGCCGGCGTCGGCGGCAGCATGCGGTCGATGGCGTTGATCCAGACGTCGCAGGCCGCCTCGACCGACAGGCCGTGACGTTCGCGCATCCGGCCCCAGCTCTCGAAGTCGATCAGCGTCTCGAGGGCGATCAGAAGCTGTTTGCGTTCCGGTTCCGAGAGCTGCGCAAGCTCCGGCCGGTACATCAACTCCAGGCGTGCGACGAAGGCCTCGCGCATGTACTCGATCCGCATCTTCAGCAGATCCGATTCGTTTTGATTGAGCACGAGCGTGCGCCACAGCGGCAGCCATCGCTCGCAGACATCGGCGCGCGTTTCGACGTGGGACCGGAGCCGGGTCTGCCGATCGGCATCGACGTGCCGGGCCACGGCCTGGGCCGCGCCCTGGACAAAGGCATAGTCGGCGACGGCCAGGCTCAGGGTCAGCAGGTCGGCGAAGCGCTCGAACACGGAACGGACGGAATAGCCGGCCCGTTCGGCGATCTGAACCGCCGTCGGCACCTGCGGGCTTTCACGCAGGAGATCGAGATAGGCCTCGATGATCAGCTGCTTGGTTCGTTCGCTCCTGAGGCGGCGGCCATCGACCCGGCGGCCCTGGAGAGACGGCTTGGTCAACAAAGGTTCGTGGATCATCCTTAAGCTCGCCTCGGCCGTCGGAAGGACGTTTCGCAAGGCCGGCACCTTGGCGGCTTTAGCCGCGATGCACCAGCCGTCCAACGACGCAGGCCCGGCCGACCGGAAAGGCGTATAAGCACCCCCAGGCAAACACCTCAGGTCCGACGGACCCAACAAGCAACAGAGGCCCCATGGCGCAGAAACCCGGCAAACGGATGGAATACGTCCTGTTCAACGTTACCTATGAGGACGGCAGCCAGCGCTCCAACCGCCGCGTACCGCTCGACGTCCTCGAAGGCCTCGAGAAGGACGGGCCCGCGCGCGGCATCATCGAGGCGCAGGACCGCGAGGTCGCAGAGAAATCGGGCAAGGCGCCGCTGCTCATCAAGACACTGGAACGCGCGGGCGGGCGCTAGCCCGGTCGTTCGTTGACCCGGCTCGGTGCGCCTGCCACCGTTGTCGGCGTCACCGGAAGAGGCGTCTATGAAACTCCATGCCATCGTCGCGTTGTTCATGATTGCCTCGGGGGCGAGCTTCGCCCAAGGGGGCGATCAGGAGTGGCCGGTCGTCATCGAAAATCCCCCGAGCAATCCCGCGGGCTGCGCCACTGGCGCTGGCAACAGCCTGATCCGGGTCAAGGACGGTTCCCTGTCGCTGGTGTTCACATCCTTCCCCCAGCCGATCTGGACGGTGAAGCCCGCCGCCGACGGCAGCTTCGACGCAGTGGTGCCGAGCCTTGCCGACAAGCAGGGCGCTCGCATCACCATTCCCGCCGGGACCGGGCCACGCGTGATCACGACGCTGACGCAGAGCCAGCCCTGCGGCCATCGCCTGGTCCCGAAATGACCTGATTCCGAAATGAAAAGGGCGCCCCTGCCAAATCGGCGAAGGAGCGCCCCTCTCATGTGGGTCGCCTTATGCCGGCCGTCGATCTATTGGCGGGTCGGCGGAGTTGTGGGCCTGGCTGGCGGTGCGGTGGCTGTTTCCGCCGGCACGGTCTTGCGACGCTCGGCCTTGGTATAGTCCGGCAAGGCCATCAGCGCGTCCTTGGTGAGCGACGTGGTCACCATCACCGACGTGTCTTCCTGGCCGAAGGTGAGGTCGCTCCACTTCACCGCGACGTCCTTGGCGCCGACGCCGAGGAAGCCGCCGACCGAAATCACGACGACTTTGAGCTTGGCTTCCTTGTCGATGTAGACGTCGTCGATCTTGCCGATCGTTTCCTTTTTGTCGTTGCGCACCTTGGTGCCGAGCAACGCGCTGGCTGACATGTCGCCGCTGACGTTGAAGTCGCCGGTCGACACCGTGCGGTCGGCGGGGGTTGCCGCGGGCGCCGGCGCGCCGCTGGGCGACGGCGAGGTCGGCGGGGCGGTTTGGGCGTAGGCAGCCACTGCGCCGCAGGTCAGAAAGGCTGCGAGGACGATGGATTTCAGCATATCTCGGCTCCCTGGTAAGAGGCAGGCAGAACCCCAACGCGCCGGCGTGGCCACGAGTTGCTGCAAAAAGGAGCAATATTTGAGGCAACCGTGTCGGAAAAGCCCCTGTCGGAAAGACCCTTCTGTAACGGGCCTTGGGGAGTCAATCCCTCTTGAGCGTCGATCCTTCGCCGGAGTCTTGCTTCTGTCCGTGGTCGGCGCGGGGC
>Ga0207952_1000867_pt1 | contig 17247 bp, 14 predicted proteins | sample SubbioR12Aug_8Ca_FD_184831 | JGI IMG/M metagenome (GOLD analysis project Ga0207952, IMG submission 184831) | Serpentinite rock and fluid subsurface biosphere microbial communities from McLaughlin Reserve, California, USA - CR12Aug_8Ca (SPAdes) | ecosystem: Environmental > Terrestrial > Deep...
AGCTCGCTGAGGAGCTTCACCAGGTGTGCGTTCGCCAAGGATTGCCCTGGGACAAGGACTTCACCGGCCACCCCAACCCGCCGCGCGAGTGGTCCGACACGCTCGCAAAACGCGACGCCCACGACGACGAGCTGCGTCGCGTCATGTTCCTGAACTCAGGCCGGGGGGAGTCCTGGGAGATGCGACCGACGGCGCCCGGGAGCTACGCCGAGATTCTCGTGCGTGTTGCCACGAAGCTCGAAACCGACCTCCGCGCGCATCTGCGGCGTGAGGCGTGCATTGTTGTGGGTGTTCACAGGTCCTCTGGCGGTTGCCGGTTGAGTGTCTCGACAACCCCAGCTTGGGCCGCTACGACCTGTGAACAACGTCCTGATCAACTACACCTAGCGAAGTCCCTTCGACTGCCAAGCGTCGACAATCTCGTCGAAAATCGTGCCGAGCGGCACGGCGATGTCCCATCCGGGATACTGCGCGCGCATCTTCGCGAGGTCGCTGTAATAACAGATGTGATCGCCGACGCGGTTCGTCGCGTCGTACTCATGCTTCATCGGCTTTCCGCTGCGCTCCTCGACCATGCGGAACGCCTCGAGAATGGAGCAGGCGTTCGCCTTGCCGCCGCCGAGGTTGTACACCTCGCCTACGCGCGGCGCTGCTATGAAGGCCGCGACGAACTTTGCGACGTCGCGCGAGTGGATGTTGTCGCGCACCTGCTTGCCCTTGTAGCCGAAGATGCGATAGGTGCGCCCCTCGACATTGCACTTCACCAGGTAGCTCAGGAATCCGTGAAGCTCCACGCCGCTGTGGCTCGGTCCCGTGAGGCAGCCGCCGCGCAAGGCGCAGGTCTTCATCCCGAAGTAGCGGCCGTATTCCTGCACGAGAATGTCGCCCGCCACCTTCGACGCGCCGAAGAGTGAATGCGTCGAGCGGTCGATCCGGAAATCCTCCGCGATGCCGTTCGCGTACTTTGCGTCGGCGTAGTCCCAGCGCGTGTCCAGTTCCTTCAGCGCGATTTCGTTCGGCGCGTCCCCGTAGACCTTGTTCGTCGAGAGAAAAACGAAGGGCGCGCCGATTGCATGCCTTCGCGCTGCCTCGAGGATGTTCAGCGTGCCGACGGCGTTCGTATCAAAGTCCTCGAAGGGAATCGCCGCTGCCCTGTCATGGCTCGGCTGCGCCGCAGCGTGCACGATCGCATCCGGCCTCACCTTCTTTACAAGCTTCGCGATCCCGTCGCGGTCGCGCATGTCGAGCTCATGATGCGTGAAGTTCTTACAGGCCTGCTCGAGGCGCTGCTGGTTCCACCGTGTGTCGCCGGCCTCGCCGAAAAACACAGCGCGCTGGTTGTTGTCAACGCCGTGCACCTCCCACCCTGCGGCGTGGAAGTGCGTGACTATTTCGGAGCCTATGAGGCCCGAAGAACCGGTGACCAACAGTCTAGACATCTCGAATCAACCTGAGGAGATATAGAGGGAAACGTAATTGAGGTTCCAGTCCGACCAAGGCCTAGCCTTCACCCCATCGCTCAGGAGTTACTAAGCTCAGCCACCTTCAGATCGATCTGCAACTGATAACTTGAGATGAGCAGGCAAAAACGCAGTCCGGCAACGCCGTCGAGCCACCCCGCTCGAATTACATACATGTACAAAAACCGCCACACCCAGCGGGCCGGGAGATAGGGATAGAGCCTGGCCTTGAACCATCGCACCGCCGCCATCGGGCCGCGAAGCGACGCCGGGTCGGTCGACTCGCTCTTTCGCGCCCGAAGGATATCGTGGGCCTCAAGAGTCGAATATCGATTGTGTTTTGCAATGTACACCTCGAGCCCTCGCCGATCATTGTGTTCGAGGTGACCAGGCAAGCGCCCCACCGGACCATCGACAATCATGTGTTCGTGTACTTCGCGCTCCTCGTAGCGTGCGAATCCCCTTCGAAACATCCGAACATTGTAGCTGGGATAATACCCGCAGTGGCGCAGCCGACGCCCCATGAACACGAAATACCTGTTCACCAGGAATCCGTTATGGGGCACGTTGTGACATCCCTTTCCCCTAATCTCATCGATGCCGGCACGAAGGTCGGGGAGCACTTGCTCGTCCGCGTCAAGGATGAGTATCCAAGGCGCGGTGAACGGAAGGTTGTCAAGCGCCCAGTTTTTTTGCGCGGCGTACCCTTCCCACACCTTGAACCGAACGTCGGCGCCGAGCTCGCGAGCCAGTTCGCAAGTCCTGTCAGTTGAACCGGAATCGAGCACAAAAATCTTGCTCGCCCAACCCACAACGCTACGCAATGCGAAGGGCAGGTTTGTTTCTTCATCCTTCGTCAGCACCAAGATATCGATATCGTCGAGCTTCAACATGGCTATTCAAGAACCTCGACTCGAGCCCGATCTCCCACCCGGCGCGCAGGCACGCCCGCGGCGATAGTCCAGGAGGTAACGGAGTGTGTCACGGTGGACCCCGCGCCTATGATCGCACCCTCGCCAACCACGACGCCGGGCAGGACGATAACTCTCGCCGCGATCCAAGCGTTGGCCTCCACGGTGATCGGACCCGTGACCAGAGGCATATCCCCTCTCGAAAAGTCGTGCGTTGCCGTACACAGGAAAGCTTCCTGACTGACGACCGCATATTCGCCGACAATGATCCTGTCGACCGAGTAGACATCGACTCGATCTCCAATGCTGCTCCAGCGACCGAGCATGAGGTTCCAGGGGGCCCAGATTCGAGCTGACGGATACACGCGTGCCTCAGCGGCAACCTGGGCGCCGAAAAGACGCAGGAGCCCTCTCCGAAATCGGTGTGCGATTCGCGGGCTAGGCCGAAACAGGGTAAGCCAAACCGCGCTCCACACGACCCGCATGAGTCGATTGGCCACCGAGTGAGATGACGGGCGGAACCTCTGATTCAGCATGTCAGGCAATGTCGGCTCGTTTCCTGTAACGTGCGTACATCTCGAGGCTTGGCGCAGCGATTCGTTGCCAGGAGAAGCGCTCGGCAATGAAGGATCGACCCCGCGTCCCCATCGCGCGCAGCTCTTTCGGTGGAAGCGATGCGGCTTCTCGCAAGACGCTCGCGATTGATTCCTGCCGCGGCGGCACCCACCATCCACAGCCCTTCTCCTTGAGTGCCTGCCACGGCGTGCCCGTTGTCGTAATCACAGGCACGCCTGCGGCGAGCGCCTCTGCGATAACGATTCCAAAGTTCTCACTATAGGTCGGAAGAACAAACAAGTCGGATTCAGACAAGAGGCGCCATTTTCTTTCATCATTGGCAGCGTCCTCGAACGTTATGCTCGAACGCAACGAACCTGGAACTAACGCTTCGAGCGAGCGCCGATACGCAGGTTCCCCCGGGCCAACGATTCGGAGATGCCAGCCCGGCGGAGCGACCTCCGACCACGCCCCGATCAACAGCTCGATTCCCTTTTTCGGATGAAGGCGCGAAATGAAGATGGCCTGACGAGCACCGCTCCTTCGCGTAGCCGTGTCGGGCGACCCCTCGATGCCGCGCGGAACGTCCACACCGTTCGGCACGATCTCTACGGCATTGTGCAATCCAAGCGCGAGCATGGAGTCACGCTCCATCTCGGACGTGGCCACGAGCGCAGCGGCGCTGCGGAGATCGCGCCGAAGCCACAACTTCATTGCGAGCCACTTCCTGATTCGGCTCTGGCGAAGCGACCAAGGTTCAAGCATTCCCCGGGGGCTGACAAAGAGGGCCGCCCCCGCACGCTGCGCCTCCCTGCACACGTGATGATTGAACCGTGACCAGACGCCATGACCGTGTACCACGTCAACGCCGCGGTCAAACACCTCCCGGATACGGCGCACGGAACGACGGCTGATTCTGTTACCTCCAGTGTCGCCCATCGATTCGACCGGAACACCGGCTCGGTCTGCAACGTCCAGCGCTTGATCAGAAATCAACGTTAGGATCGATACTTGCGCACCAGCGGCGTGTTGCGCGAGCGCGAGGCCGGCAACCGATCGAGTGGGCCCACCGTCAACCGCGCGAAGGCTCGGGACACAGTGGATCACGCGAAGTGGTCCGCGACCTGCAGAGGGCTCAGCCGACGGGTTCATGCGCGAGCGCGTGAGCCAAACACAGCAGCGAAAAAGTTGGGTTGGCCGATCCTGCTGACGGAAGCACCGCGGTACTTAGCACGGCAAGATTAGAGGTGCCGCGGACGACCATCTCAGGGGAAACAACCGCTCTTGCGTCGTCGCCCATTCGGCAAGTGCCAACTGGATGGAACGTATCGCGCGTCGTTCGGAACAGAGGATCCGCTGGAGCAATCGGCCGAAAGGCTCCCGCAAGCTCGCCTCCGGCATTCATCGCATCGAGTATCCGGCTCGAGGCCCACTGAACATTCTCCCAGTCTACCTCGGTCACGCGCCAGTCGATGCGAGCGATCCGCCGACCGTAAGTGTCGAGATCATCAGTGAGGGTGATGACGTTTCCGTCGTTCCTGGCTTGTTCGATGTCAAGTTGCAGAAGCAACTCGGCGGCTGATGGGATATACAGCCTTGATCGGACATACCTCTCGAAGCCCAGCCGAAACAGCCCTAACCCAGCCGATGCTATGTCACGAAATGAGACGTCTCGGCCTATGCCTTTCTGGCGGCCGAGTAGAAAGCGTCGGGCAACGTCAAAGCCTGCATCGTCGCGCCGGGCGACCAGATGCGCAAAAAACGCCGGCTTGCCTCCGCCCGAACCATGATCGACCAGTCGCGGGGTCTTCATGGTGCCGCTCGAAAAAGTGGAGCCCAACGCTCGGATCACTCGGTCCGAGTGCGCGCCGTCGGCTCGCGCTACGGGAGTCGAAAGGTGGTCCGACAGGCCGACGCCGAGGTCTGCAGCTGGAGGCGGAGCACCACCCGACGATCCGCTTGCCATTTCTAGAAGCATGCGCGTCGATTCGATCGCGCCCGCGGCGAGCACGAATCGGCTTGCGCTAAGCACTAGTTCTTTTCCGTCCGCACTTGTCGCGTGAACTCGAACGACTCTAGCAGGACCGTTCGCTCGTTGGAACTCAAACGACTTCCACATGGCGTCGAGCCAAACGACTACGTTCTCGCTTCGTTCCAGTTCGATGCCAAAGGCCGTCCACATGTTGCGCTTGGCGAATGGCAGCCATTCCGCCTGCCGAAGTGCAATACCTCGCGCGGCCAGCAGCGCCTGAGAACCGAGAAGTGTGGATCGTGCCGGCGGTGCGTCCTCGTCGAGTGGCATCAAGCCCAGAACCTGACGAACCTGAGCAGCCGAGCTTCGCATTCGTGCAGCAAGCCCCGGTACGGCGGGAAATGACTGATCCGTCGGATCGCTGAATTCCGATGGACCGTATGAGAGCAGCACGCCACCCCATCGTGACGACGTGCCACCCAATCCGAAGGCTCGACCCTGGTCGGCACCTCCGTAAGTCGAGTGGCCCGCCGCAGCTTGAATGCCGAAATCGTGGGCAGTGCTGGGCACCCTCCCCCCGCACTCGAGCACAGAAACGCGAAGGCCTCGACGACCAGCGAGCACCGCGTAGAACAATCCGAGCGTTCCTCCGCCGATCACGCAAACATCACTCTGCGGGGCTGACTCAGTCGTGGCATACTCACGCAATGAAACGATCACGTCGTGCCGTCCTTCGCGACGAATGAACGCGCCAGCTGGCGAAATCGATCGACGCTTCGCGACGAAACGAGGACCACGCCACCGTCGGCCCGACGAATCGCTTGCGCCGTCCTGATGGCCAATTCTGCGGTTCCGCCGATCTGCGCTCCGCGAAAGTGCCCGTACGTGAACTGCGGTCGCCTGCCGCCGCATCTGATCGGTTCGACATCCGAGCCGACCGGAAGAACGCCAACCTGCAGCACGCTTGCGACGGCGCTTCCGGCGCGCACCACCTCCTCGCATCGAGTGCGCTCACCAGCAACACCCCAAGCTCGGATGCGCCCGGACGTTTGCGCCCTCTCCAGCCACTCCGCCATTGAATCCAAGTCGGCAACGCGAACGTCAGGCTCATGAAGAAGGAGGAGGTCGATTTCCCTCCTCCCCAACCGGCTCAGCGACTCTGCGAGCCGGGAGTCGGCGAGATCACGATCCCATTCACTTCGCGGCTGGGACCACCTTGGAACCACGAGCCCCATCAGCTTGGCCAGCCGTACTGACAATCCGCCCTGAAGGTCCTCCACGGGAGGCGCGAGGCCAAACTTCGTGGCCACCGTAAGGTTCGCACGACCGCGCAGGAACCGCCCCAGTTCGTACTCCGCCAGGCCGTAGCCGTAGAGTGGCGCGGTATCGAAGTGGGTAACTCCCTCGTCAACTGCCGTGCTCATCAGGCGTTGTCGGCTTGACGATCGCCACAGATGATGCAGCGACGCCGTTCCAAAGCCGATCAGGGAAACGGCGAAAGGTATGTGCGCTAACCGGACCTGCCTCATCTCGAGACCGCGTGCTCCTCTCGAAAGGCAAGCAGGTGCGATGCGTCGCACCACTCCAGCGAATATCCAGCACCGAGCAGCACGCTTTCGATTCGCGCCGGCGCACCCTCCTCGCCTCTCTGCTCCAAGATCGCGAAGTGCACTTCGATCCCGATGAACCGTGGGGGATTCGTGCTCAGCAGGCGCAGCATCCCTTCAACCACTTCGGCCTCGAATCCCTCCGTATCGATCTTCATGATCTGTGGAGGTGGCAGCTCGTCGACAAATACTAGCGCATCAACACTCGTCACTTGAATCGCGTTTCCCGGTGCGGTTGCATCAGCCGGAATCAGCCGGGTAGTTGCACCCTCCGTGTCGGCACCCTGGACAAGACTCCAAGTCGACGGCTCGCGGCCTAGTGCGAGTTCGAGGACTCGAATGTTCGGCCTCGCCGCCGACGCATGCCGAAGGACGCTCGCGTTCTCGGCGCTCGGTTCAAATGCAAACACCTTGCCGTTGTCGCCCACCCAATCTGAGAACTTGCACGCATAGTGTCCGCGATTCGCTCCAACGTCCCAAGCAGTGTCCCCCTCATGAATCGCCTGCTTGATCGCATCATGAAATCGCAATTCGTAATCCGCGGAGGTGAACAGCCGGCGAAAGAGCGCGGTCAACCCGGCGCGCCGCGCCATACGACGCAGCCAGCGAACGCGCGGATCGGTGATGAGCTTCGACTTCATTTGTGGATAGTGAGCGATCGGAGCGTGACGAGTGAAGCCCCGCGAGGTCGAAGTCAGCTCGACGCCACGCGCACGCAGCGGTGAAAACGGAGCCGAGCGAATTTCGCACCGGGAGGGCCCATATCTCTTGGATGGCCTATCGGAACATGTCGGAGAACATCGCCGTGACTTCACGGCGTGCCAACCCTGCGACTCCTAGGGCACCAAACAGGATCGCCCCGCCCGCGATGTAGTACAAACGTCGACCCTGAGGCAACGCGGGCAGCTCGGGTTGCTGCATAATCGTGACCACAGGCGTATCACGGACCTCATCGATGCGAGCCTTTTCGAAAGCGGTTGAGACTGTCGTATGCACCGCCTCGCGCCGTTGAACGTCCCGTCGGAGCCGTTCGTACTCGACAAGTAGAGTTGGCGAAGACTGCGGCTGTCGATTGCGTTCGACGAAGCGCTTGAGCTGGTCTTCGGCGAGACTCAGTTCCTGTCGTGCGGCAGACTCCCGCTTCTCGATGAACTCACGTTCCAGCTTGGCGCGCGACCGACGCGCCGCCAGATCGAACCGCGACACCTCCTCCAATAATTGCAATCCGACCTTCTGCGCTAGCCATGGCGACGAAAGTCTCACGGTGAATGAGATGATGCCGGTACGCCGAGAAGCGGAGACCGCCATTCTTGATTTGAGCTTATTAATGGCACGCGCGCGCTTGATAGCGCTGTCGCCACCACTGATGTTGAGCAGCTCGACGAGCGTCTGAGCTCGGCCGGTATCGCCCGGCTCTGCGAGCGGGGCGGCGATCACGCGACCGAGGACCGCATTGCTGCGAAGGAGTTCCTGATAAAACTCCGGTGACTGGCCCCATTCAGATGCGCCGCTCAACCCGAGCTGCGACGCGATTCCCTGGAGCCCGCTACCCGAGGATCCCTGTGTGACGAACGCACCCCGTGTCTCATACGTCCGGCCCACGACGGTGATGAAGAGGAAGCCCGCAACACCGCCGGCTAGCCCCATCGCAGCGATCCGAGGGCCGAGACCGCGAAAACGTTCTAACACTCGAGTCATTGCCGCCATACGTGAATGAACCAGTTCCAGCGTAAACGTGGCTGTAACAGAGGCCGATGCATCGGCTATCCAAATCGACCAGAAATATACACCCTGTCGCTTCGGACCGATTAGCTTCCGATTCCACGGAAGCGGAAACCTGCTGAGCGCCCCAGAGCGACGCACATGGCAACGGCGATCAACTCAATTCGGATCGGCGAAGGGCCCTCTCCGGCCATGGGTGCTCGTGGGCGTATTGCGGTTCTGGCCCTCGGAGTTGCCGCGACGGTCCAACTCGCTGCGCCACCCGGAAGCGCCCTGCTCACACTCCCTCCTACGATCGTCCTCCTGCTTCTTTCAAGCGCCACTCTAGTGGTGTCGTCGAGAAGAAAGACGCTCGATTCTCCCGCCAGCCTGAGCGCGATTCTCTACCCACTGCACTTCGCCATGCCCGGGCTGCTGGCGGCGATCGGACTCATGACTGCGGAGTCCACTCTAAATGCACCATTTCTCGCGGGCGCGCTCTGGCGGGGAACGGCATGCTTTGCAGGCCTGCTTGCAGGATATGAGTTGTGGATGGCCATCCGCGGGATGGGCGCGAGAGAGCGGTCTTGGGGGCTTTCCGGCTCGATAATCGCGCCTCGCCTCGGAACCGCCCTCGCGGTCGGACTCATCTCATCAGGGTGGTTGATTCGCGCCTATGTGATTCAACAAGAAGTCTACTTTCAGAGTGTACGCGGCGACATCGGCGTTCTGTCCACGGGGTGGACACCTTATGTCCGACTTGTTGAATCGTTTCCGCTGTACGCCTCATTCCTGCTCGCATTTCTCGTGGCCCAACAAGCCGCGCAGGGCGCGACGACTCGACGCCTGTCTTCATATGCGATCATGGTCACGGTCTCCGAACTTCTCTACTGGGGCGTCGCTGGCCGAAAGGAAGAGACAATTCTCGCGCTCATTCTACCTTTGCTCGCACGACACGTCATTTCCGGTCATATTCCGTCACGTCGATTCAGAACGATTCTCATAACATTTGTTGTTCTGCTGTTCCCGTTGATGAACTTCTACCGACTGGGTCTGGAAGCAATTGCTATTGCCGGAGGGGTAACCCGACAGGATGCGACCGAAATCGTGCAGAGCTCCCAAGAGCTTTACGAGGGCGGTGCTCTCAACCAGGTCGTAAACCGTGTTAGCCTGGTTGAGCCGGTCGCTGCCGCCATCAGAATCCGAGACGCCGGGATCGAACTCCCCGGCCTCGAGCAGGGATACTGGACGGTGGTGTATAGTGTGGTCCCGCGATTCCTCTGGCCGAGCAAACCCAATGTTCACTTCGGCACGACCTTTGGTCAGGAAGCAGGCCTGATTGAGTCGAACGATCAGGTAACCTCGGTTGCCATGGGGTATGTCGGAGAGGCCGTGCTCGTCTTGGGCCTCGCCGCCCCGATCGCATTTATGGTTTTCGGATTCGTCAGCGGTATCGTCTACGACGCCACCGCCCTTCATCCTTCGACGCCCCGAAGATTCTTGTATGGCATCGCGATGCCTGGAATTATCTACATCGGCGGCACGGCCGCGCTCTATCTCGGTGGGTATCTGAAAGTCCTTGTCCTCTTTTCAGCAGCGATGTTTTTCGCGTCCAGCCGGCGTCAGATCGCTCGAAGGGCGGCGATCTCCGAAGGCGTTGCGGATGCGAGAAGCGTCCGTTGAACGAGGTCAGTACTTCGGTGATGACGCTGGTCACTACTACATCCTGACCCGTTCGCTGCGAGCCTCCGCCAGCGTGGGTGCGCTTGCGGCGCACACTGATTACACATTCCAAGCTGCGCTCCAGATTCCGAGCGCCACACGATCATTTCAAATCTTCGGACCAACCCGAGCGAGTTTCGAGCAGATCTTTGCAAGGCCTCCAAGAGCAACCCATTCATCGGCACGCTGCCCGCCGCCTGACCAGAACTGCGTTCGTGCTGACTATTGGAGCGGTCGCGGGAGCGGCGTTCGTTCAGTTCCGATTGCCACCATATCGCACCTTGAGTGGAGTCATTCACCGCGTCACTCCACGGCGGCCGGCAGAGATCTCTCCCCAGTATCTCGAAACGGACCCCGAGTCTCTCATTACCATCCGGGACACCAGCGAGGTTCGTCGTCGACGCGAGGAGCTGACACGCGTTCTGTGGGGAACGTCAAGCTTGCCCACGGCCTTGCCCGCGACGCGCCCAATCGGGGTCAATGATGCGCGCCTAGAAGACTTCAGGCCCGTTGCCCAGGCCGAGGCCTTCCTCGTGTCGATGGAGTACGGGCTTACCTCGCAGGTGACGCTCTTGGTGCCGCCGAAGGCAGCAAAGCGCGCAGTCATTCTCCACCTGGGCCATCTGGACGAAGCCAGCGCCCACACCCCTGTCGTAACAGCGTTGCTCTCTGACGGGTTTTCTGTCGCACTCATGTCGATGCCGCTCACGGGGCCCAATCCGCAGCCCACCGTCATGCTGCCGCGGCAAGGTCAACTCAAACTGACGCTTCACGACCAGTTCAGACTTCTCAAACCCTCGACAGGTCATGCCGTAAAGTTTTTCGTAGAACCTATAATTGCGGTCGTCAATGAGCTGAGGTCCCGAGGCTATACCTCGACATCGGCGATCGGGATTTCGGGAGGGGGCTGGACCGCAATCCTGGCCGCAGCCCTCGATTCGCGAATCGAGAAGACATTTGCGGTGGCGGCTACCTACCCGATCTATCTGAGATCAGACGCAGCGCGAGATTGGGGCGACTATGAGCAAACTGTCCCGGAATTGCTCAACGTGGCCAATGATCTTGAACTCTACTTGCTCGGATCGGTTGGACGGGGACGAAAGCAATTGCAAATCTTCAACGAGCACGATTCGTGTTGCTTCGCGGGAGTAAAATGGCAAACCTATTCAAGTGTAGTTCGCCGACGAGTTGACCAGCTGCACGGAGGCGAGTTCGATGTCGTGCTCGATCGTGGCCAACGCGACCACGACATTTCGCCTCAGATGCTCGCGCGAATTCGAACCGAACTGGCGCCGCGAAGGTAGCGCCAGGCACGCTCGCGACGATCACCACAGTGGTGGCACAGACTCCGCCTCAAGCAAGCTTTTCGGCGGAAGAGCTTTCTGCGCTCCTGTGCGCGCCGTAATTGGCGATTACCGCCGCGATTACAGTGGCAATGCAGTAGGCCTCGGCTTGCCCCAAGGATCCTAGCCAAGGCGTGAGCGCTACAGCGAGGCCGACGAGTGACAGCACGGCGACTCCTCGTGCGAGGAACGCAATCAGCGGACGCCTAACCGCGAGAGAGTATGCGCGCGCGTGCTCGAAACAGAGTGCGGACACTGCTTGAGCTATGAGCGGCCAGACAACGATTTCTGCGCCCGCCCACTGTGCACCGAGCAGCACTGAGAAAACCCACTTCCATGGAACTGAGGTCGTCGCCCCAATCGCGAGAAACGCAACAACGAGCATGAGACTCGCTGCCAGCAACTGACGTGACCTGACTTGAAAAACCGCTGCCGCGTCTCGAACCCGGCAATAGTACGCAAAGATGACGGATTGCATCGCCGAAAGCGGCAGCGCGCTAACCCCGTCGATTAGCGCTCGCACCTGGTAGTAAAACCCAAACTCAGTCCGGCCCAACAACTTGCCGGCGAGCATAAGATCGACTCGGCCGTAGACTCGTTCCGCCAGGCCAAGAAGGTATATCGGCATGCAATAGCGGAATACGGCGCGCGCGGCCGGATCTCGAATCGAAATCCCACGATAGGCCAGAAGCCCTCCCCGCAGACTTACAAGAATCGCCAAGGCGCTCAACACGTCCCGTGCAGCAAGTGTTACTACGCTGTGCGTAGCAATTAGCACCACTACTGAAACAATGTTTGCAAATCCCGCACCAAACGAGCGTCGCCGTGCCAAGTCCTGAAAATCGAATCGATTTTCCCAGCGCGCTGCGGCGAGGGTCCCCAAGATCCCCAGCGCGCGCGCGAAACCACAAATCGCGGCGACTGCGGTCATCGTCGGCGCACCCGGTCCGCCGACCCGGAAGAGTATCGCCAATCCGGATACCCCGAGCACGAAGAACGCGACCAGCTGGAGAATCGTCAACGTCGCGACCGCGCGCAGAATCCTTTGAGTGGGTCCGTAGCGAATTATTGCCTGATTAAATCCGAAGGAGAGCGCAGTCGCGAACAGATCCACTCCTACCGCGACGACTCCATACAGGCCGACCATCTCGGGTCCCAGAACACGTGCGGCAACAAGCATCGTAGCCAAACTCGATGCCGATACAAAGACGTTTCCCGAGAGGCTGGCTATGACCTGCGAGCGCGGATGAAGCGGTGTCGTCAATCTCTAATGGCCAAGTGCAGACAACGACTCTACCAGAGAGGCGGCGACCGCGTCCGCAGAATAGGTCGTCCTGATGGACGTTCGTGCCATGATGCCAAGTCTTAGTCGCAACGCCCGACTAGAAGCTAGGTATTCAATTCCGCCTCTAAGGCCGTCGACATCATCTACGGCGCAGAGGACTGCCAGCCGCCCGCCGTCGGTTAGCTCCCGAGGTCCGGATTGGCAGTCGCTCACGACCACGGCGCAGCCGTGAAGCATCGCTTCGAGAGGAACGTTCGGGAACCCTTCGAATCGAGATGGCACGGCGACAATGTCAGTCGCAACAAATAGCTGCCCCAGGGACTCTATCGTCCCGAGGAAGCGCACGCGACCGGCCAAATCCCAGCGAGATGCTCGCTCCCGAAGCTGAGCCTCCATCGGCCCAGATCCAACGATCGTCAACGTCCAGTCATACGTGCGAGGGAGGCGAGCGACCGCCTCAAGTAGCAAGTCAAATCCCTTTTGCCAGACGAGCCGACCGACGGCGAGAATGCGAAGCTCGTCAGGCACATCAGCTCGGTCTGTCCGAGAAGCTACGGCGCGTTCCGCTGCTACCAGCTCACTCGAATCCAGCATGTTCGACCACACGGCGTATGACCGTCCCACTCCGATCCAATCTCGTAAAAGGTCAAGTGATTCGCGCGAGTTCGCAGTGATCAAGTCTGCGCGCCGATAGAGAAGCTTGATGGCGGTTTTCGTGATCGCACGCCTAAGCACCGCACGCAGCCCACTCTGAGGCGGATCCCCTCGAAGCAGCAGCGGAAGAAAGCAACGCTCCGAGAGGACGAGCTTCCAGCTTGAGGCCCCGAGCGACGCAAGGCACGCGAGAAGATTCGCATACAGCGACCAGCCGATCACAATATCCGGTTGACAGCGGCGCAAAGCGCGCGCGGCAGCTAACCAAGTCCGAGGAGACGCAGCGTGTCGAGCTCCAAGCGAGATCCGCACAATGCCCGAGTCAAGCGGAAATCGATCGAATTCACCCGCGTCTTTCGATTGAACGATCACCGTCACGTCCGCGCCGGATCGGGCAATCGCGTTCGCCGTGCGAATGAGGGAACGTTCAGCCCCCCCAACACCTAGGGACGGCGTGAGAAACGCAATCCTAGGCAACTACCCTTCTCGCAAGCACCACGTAGCCCAGCGGCCACTGGTACAGGGTTCCGGCAATGCCTTGCAGCGAGTCTCCAGGCGCGGATGGTCGCGCGCCCGCCTGAGTCGCAACAAGGCCTGCCTCGACTCGATGGATAAGTTCCACGCAGGCTTGGACAAAGCGGCGAACCGGGCAAAAGACTCTTCCAATGCCCGGGATACGCTCTAGGGCTACCGATCCACCGACAGCGAGCATGGTCAGGGCAGCGACAATAAGCGAAGGCAACGCACCGCGGCGATTCAAGCGCTGAATCCGAAACCCGTGCTGTTCGAGCAGCCTTGCCAGCGCGAATTCAGTGAACCGCCAAAAATCCTGTGGCATCTCATGAAGGCCGTGGAGGAAGGGTGTGGAAATGAGCAGATACCCACCCTCGCGCGTCACGCGCGCCACTTCAGCAATCGCCCGCGATGGTTCCGGCACGTGTTCCAAGACTTCGGTCATCACGATCACGTCCGCACAGGACGTGGCGAAAGGAAGGGCGCAGACGTCGGCGAGGCAATCGATTCCGATCGCCCGAATCTCAACGTCCGTCGTGACAACCCGGGCAAAGTGTTTTCGCAGCATGCGAGTGTGTTGACCGGACCCCGTTCCGATCTCCACCGCGAGTTGGCGGAAGCCAGCGGGCAAATCACGAAGCTGCTCATCGGAAAAGCGAGCGATAAGAAGGTCATTGAGGTTCTTCAAGCGGCCCGCATCCGCCACTGAACGAGGGAGTACATCTGCCAGATCACGGACCAGTGAATCCGCCCGGATTTGTGCGCCTCGACGATGCGGCGGATACTTGCTGGCGGCCAAAAGTCGTGGGCTGCGGCGCTCTCGAGCGCCGATAGCATCTCGGCCATCAGATGCTGCTTCAACCATCGTTCCACCGGAAACGTGAATCCCCGCTTTGACGTCCTCGGAACCGCACTCGAGAGGTCAGCCCCGATTGCATCGATGAGCGCTGGCTTCGTCTCAGGTCTCACAGATGCAGAGTAATTGCTGCGGCTTCGAAAGGCCGCACTTAGCAGCGCGGGCGTAAGAAGGGGAGCGCGGATCTCGATTGAAAACCACATTCCGAAATTGTCAATGTCGCGGAGCAGCTGTGACCCCATGTACAGCCCAAGTTCCATCAGGCTCGTTGCCGTGAAGTCATCCGAAGCGGCTGGCGGAGGCCGAAAAATCCGCTGAGCCACCCGAGCGACTTCCTCTGTAGTCGCCCAAGCGCCCGGCGCCAGCATCGCGTCAACATCCCAGACCGTGTTCAGAGATCTGCACATTTGGTACACCCGCGAACGGGCATCACCTTTCATCGCGAGTAGCAGCGCGCGCGAATACTTGGGGATGCCGATTCGCCGAGCGAGCCCGCCAGGGAGAGTAGCGGGAGTGATCGCTCCGCAAAGTTCTGCGAACCGACGCCACTTTGGCATTCGCCGAAAGGATGGATACCCGCCGAACAACTCATCGCCACCGACTCCGGAAAGCCAAACCTTTACACCCGTTTTCTGGGCCGCCCGAGCGAGAAAATAGGTGTTGTACCCATCAATCGTAGGTTGATCCATAGCATCAAAGAACCCTCCGATCCCCGCGATGAAATCCAACTCACAAAGTTCATGTCGAATCAACGGAATTCCCGCCATCTTCGCAGAAGCCTCCGCGACGGCGAATTCGGAAAACTCACCCTCCGGAAAATCAATCGAAAGCGCGATGTGCGGTGCCTGGTTTGCCGATTTCGCAAGCGCGAGGATTGCATTCGAATCGACTCCGCCACTCAAGAAGAGCCCTACCGGCACGTCGCTCACCTGACGACTTGCTACTGCCTCCTCAAGGCGTTGCCGCAGTTCGCTGGGCGCCCCAGCTCGCGCCACACCCATCGGAACCGCATCGGACTCTGGGTGCCAGTAAGTGCGCGGTCGCACTTCGTGCGTCGAATCGACTTCCGCGAGCGTTGCTGCAGGGAGAGCGTGTACCCCTTCCCAAACGGTGTCAGGGGCGGGGATAGATCCCACGAGGTGGTACGCAATCAGGCCGTCTCTCGACATGCTTGGACGATGCCTCAGGGTCGCATTCAGCGCCCGCAATTCCGAGCTTACGGTGAATCGCCCATCTCGTTGCGACCAATAAAGAGGCTTCTCACCGAAGCGGTCGCGTGCTATGAGTAGTCGATTGCTAACGCGATCAACGACCAAGAGCGAGAACATTCCATCAAGCATCGGAATCGCCGCCGTCCAGTACTTTCTGACCATCGCGAGAAGGACTGCTATATCGCTTGCCGTATTCACGTCCCGATCACCACTCAAGTGGTCCCGCGCGAGCTGGCGAAAGTTATAGATTTCACCGTTGCAGATGATCGCCCAGCGACCGTCGCGCGTGAACATGGGCTGGTTACCCAGAGGCGACAAGTCAATAATTGAGAGCCTAGTTTGACCTAGCCCAAGTCTTAGATCTTCGAGAACAGAAACTCCGGTATCGTCCGGGCCGCGGTGCTGAAGTCGAGCAAGCCCTCGCTGAACGCAAGCCTTCAGCTCCGGAGTTCCGGCGACTGGATCCCAAATAGCAAGTATGCCGCACATGTCAACTTCGCACTGGCGAACGAACGACGGGATCCCATTTCCCACCTTTGCGTTGACACCCCGGCGTCGCCAGAATGAATCGAGCAGCTAAACCTCTGATAACTCCTCCTGTGTCGGAACTCGTCAAAACATATCGACCCACCCTTGTAACAGGCGCGGCCGGATTCATCGGATATCACGTCGTACTGAGGCTGCTTCAGCTGGGTCGCAACGTAGTCGGCCTTGACAACTTCAACGATTACTACGACCCCGCTCTAAAGCGAGCGCGAGTCGCTGATCTCCAACAGCGCTTTGGGTTTCGCTGCGGAAATGTAGATATCTGCAACGAAGTCGGCTTGGAGGCTGTCTTTGAGTCCAAGCCGGCCGTGGTGATTCACCTGGCGGCTCAAGCAGGTGTTCGGTTTTCTATTTCGAATCCCGAAGCGTATGTCCGTAGCAACGTCGACGGCTTCTTCCGAGTCCTCGAAGCGTGCCGCAGGTTCAGCCCGGATCACCTCGTCTACGCTTCGTCAAGTTCGGTCTATGGGAATGAGTCGCAGACTCCATTCAATACGTTGATGCGCGCGGACGCTCCAGTGTCTCTGTACGCAGCCACGAAGCGCTCCAACGAGCTCTTCGCGCACACCTATAGCCATCTCTACGGAATTCCGGCTTCGGGCCTGCGACTGTTTACGGTCTACGGCCCGTGGGGCCGCCCCGACATGGCATACTTTCGATTCACCCGAGCGATACTTCGCGGGGAACCGATTGACGTCTTCAACCGCGGCGCCTTGTCGCGAGACTTTACGTACGTAGATGATGTCGTCGATGCCATCCTCGCCGTAGCGGCGCGACCTCCCCTCCCCTCTGGCAGCGGAGTTGCGGGCTTCGCCGCTCCCCATCGCGTTCTGAACGTTGGACGGGGGGCTCCGACCGCGCTCATCGACTTCATTCGACAGCTTGAGTTGCTTCTCGACCGAGAAGCCGTA
>Ga0207952_1000868_pt1 | contig 17226 bp, 14 predicted proteins | sample SubbioR12Aug_8Ca_FD_184831 | JGI IMG/M metagenome (GOLD analysis project Ga0207952, IMG submission 184831) | Serpentinite rock and fluid subsurface biosphere microbial communities from McLaughlin Reserve, California, USA - CR12Aug_8Ca (SPAdes) | ecosystem: Environmental > Terrestrial > Deep...
CCACATCACGGGCAACGCCTAAATGACTCATGGCATCCATTCGATTAGGCGTAAGTCCAATTTCAAAAATATAATCTGAATAAGGTTTAAAGTATTCTGCAGCAGGGGTGCCTGGTGTTAAGTGGTTCGGCAATACCATAATACCATCGTGGCTGTAACCCAATCCCAATTCATCTTCTGCGCATATCATCCCCTGGCTTTCTTCGCCCCTAATTTTAGCGGCTTTCATGGTCATGGGTTCGCCTGTCATTGGATAGATGGTTGCTCCCACCGTTGCCACAGCTACTTTTTGCAATGCTGCTACATTGGCAGCGCCACAAACTACTTTCAATGGTACTTCTTTACCAATATTGATAGTAGTCAACTTTAGTTTATCTGCATTGGGGTGCTGCTCACAAGTCAATACCTCTCCAATTACCACGCCCGCTAATCCGCCCTTAATTTTCTCATATTGCTCCAAACTCTCTACTTCTAAACCAATAGAAGTAAGGATTTTAGACAATTGAGCAGGTTCTATTGCATCTGGTAAATATTCACAAAGCCAATTGTAACTGATAGTCATAATAAAGCGACGATGGTTAAAAATGCGAATTTAAGGTATTCGGCGTAAGTAGGCGGTAAACAGTAAATCACATAAATTGGTATAACAATCCGTTTCTTGTACGATTTTTGTAAATCATCCATACAAACGCTAAAAATGAAGCAGGTAAACGCCTTTTTTAAATCAATCCTCCTTGTTTTTATTATGTTACTAGCTCATCAAAATACGAATGCTCAGTCAAAAGAAACCATTACTAGATTGGCAGTATTAGAAATTGATTCTGCTTATTTAACTGAGTACAAATCTTTTTTAAAAGAAGGGGTAGAACAAGCACTAAAAAAAGAACCAGGGGTGCTAACCATCTATCCAATGTCCGAAGTATCGCGCCCTACTCATTTTACCATTTTGGAAGTTTACGCTAATAAAGCTGCATATGAATTGCACCTGAAAACGCCCCATTTTTTAAAATATAAAAATGGCACTTTGCATATGGTTAAATCGCTTCAATTAATTAATGTAGATCCACTAACTCCGCAGTTTACCATTCACCAAAAGAGAAAAGAATAAGTAGCTTACTCCGTTATTTTTTTTGTTTTAAAATCAACCTAAGGGATGTGTCTTTGGTAAAATAAGCCCAAACCCAATTAATAAAAATGATGAGTTTGTTTCTAACACTCAAAATCAACATAAGGTGTAAGAACATCCAAACCAACCAGGCAAAATGCCCCTTGAAGTTGTAAAAGGGTAAGTCTACAACAGCTTTATTGCGTCCAATGGTGGCCATAGATCCGAGGTCGGTGTACTCAAATTCTTTTTGAAGAATATTACTTGTTTGGCGTTGTAGATTTTTAGCCAAGTTCTTTGCTTGATTGATTGCTACATTAGCTAGTTGTGGATGCCCCTTTGGATATTTGGGCGTTTCCATTAAAGCGATGTCTCCAATTGCGTAAATATTTTGACAGCCATCAACTAAATTGGTTCTGCTCACCCCTATTCTATTTCCTTGTTTCATGGCGGTTGAAGGCAGACCAATTATCTTGTTGCCAATCACCCCCGCTGTCCAAATTACTGTTTTTGATTGCAGCGTATTTCCATTACTTAATTCAAGTGTATGGCCATCGTAATTTTTGACAAATGTTTCGGTGATGATGTTTACCCCCAACTGTTCTAAGTATTTTGCTGAAGCCGCTTTTGCTAAAGGGCTCATACTATTTAAAGTATGCTTGCTGCCTTCTATTAAGTTGATATTGAATTGCGCAAAGTTGATTCCTGGATAATCTTTGGGTAAAATATCTTTTTTTATTTCTGCAAATGCGCCTGCTAATTCAACCCCCGTTGGTCCTGCGCCCACTATGGTTAAATTTAATAAAGCAGCTTTGTCTTTTTCTTCTGCAGAAATAATGTCTTCGAAGGTTTGAAGGATATGATTTCGAATTTCTATTGCATCATTCGTTGTTTTTAAAGTAAAACTATGTTGCTGTATTGCTTCATTCCCGAAAAAGTTGGTAGTGCATCCAACCGCAAGTACTAAAAAATCATAATGGAATACCCCAATTGAAGTCTCAATAGTATTAGCTGAACTATTTATAAAAAGTAGTTCTGCTAAACGGATTTGTAGGTTTTTCTTGTATTTAAAAATATTTCTTAACGGAAAGGAAATGCTGGCTGGTTCTAACTGCGAAGATGCTACTTGATAAAATAATGGCTGAAATTGATGATGATTAATTTTATCAATTAATAAAATATCAAATAGTTTTTCATCTAAATTTTTAATGAGCTGTACTCCTGCAAAACCACCGCCTACTACAATGATTTTCTTTTTTATATTTAGTTCCAAAATGGATCGGTTGTATTGTCAATGAATTTCTCTTCGGCATGTAAGTCTATAAGTTGTTTAATATTTTCTGATGCAGCTGCTTCTTGTATTTGATTAAAGAGCACTCTTTCTTCAAACCGTATATGATTATCTAAATCTATCATAATTTGCTTTAATACCGTATCATTTTCAACTGGTAGATTAAATAATGCGGTTAAATTTTTATGCTCTTCCATTGCTTTAATAATTAATGGATGATCCATTCCTAAAATAGGGAAGAGTAATTTTTCTTCTATTGTAAAATGAGGCAACAAGTGATATTCAAAAAACCAGTTGTTGTAAGTTTTTATTCTAGCTAGTTCAATACCCTTTGATAAACCTGTTTTTATTTTCCAGCATAGCAATAATCCATGATGGTGTTCTCTGCTTATTTTTTTTAAAAACTCAGCCCTTTTTATTGGTTTAATAGGGCTAGCATTCTTAGACAGCTTTTCTACAATTTTAGAGGTTGATGAGTCCGCATAAATCCCATATGCATTCAATAGCGTTCCTTTCAAGTTGTGTTTAATAGAAGAAATGGCAAATACAATCATTTCATCTGCAGGATCAGTATCTCCTTCAAAACGATAGGTTTCTACAATTTCAAACTCTTCGGGAGATAGCTGTGTCATTGTATTGGTGCATATTAAACAATCTGCATCTTCATGTATATTGAAGTCGTGTGTAAAGCCCCGCTTTGCCAAGTCGTTTAAGGCTTCACTAACTGTATCATAATTGTATGCTTGTTTCATAGGTTATTAAAGGTAGACTAAGTTTTAGCTAACTGTCTTTATACTTAGTTCATTCCCTTGATACCAGCCCTATTTTTCTGAATTTTCTTTGTTAACCAAGGAATGTTAATTTCTCCAAATAATAGAGGAAAACTTTTGCAAATGGGGGATAAGCTTAGTACTTTGTGTGAATAGACGGGTAATTGCTGTGGATAAGCCGGGAATTAGCTGTGGAATAAATAGAGCCCAAAAAAATTTCCAGTACCAATTTCATACCGTTATATTCGCTCCCCCTTACTAATCTGTTAACAATTCGGTAACATGGGTTGGGGGAAATCATTTGGAGTTTTTAAAAGTATAAGCAAAACTGAGCATGGAGATTACTAGTTTAAATAAAGACAGAAAAAGAAGAAAACCAGCGATAGATTTAAGCACAATGGTATATGGCAAAGTGCCTCCTCAAGCAAAGGAATTGGAGGAAGCTATTTTGGGTGCGTTGATGTTAGAGAAAAGTGCATTTGATACCGTTTCGGAAATTATTAAACCCGAGTGTTTTTATGTTGATGCGCATCAATATATTTTCTTGGCTATGCAAAGCCTGCAACAAAAATCTATTCCGATAGATATTTTGACCGTGGTGGAAGAATTGAAAATGCAGGAAAAATTAGATTTAATTGGTGGGCCTTACTTTGTTACCAAGCTTACTAATTCGGTAGTGTCTACTGCCAATATTGATGCACATGCTCGTATAGTGCTACAAAAGTTTATTCAACGCGAGTTAATTAAAATTAGCGGTGAAATTATTGGAGATGCTTACGAAGAAGGAACCGATGTTTTTGATTTATTGGATGAATCTGAAACCAAGATGTTCAATATCACCAACAATTATTTGAAGAAAAATTTTGAAGATATTGGAGGTGTTTTAATTGAAGCCATCACACGTATTGATGAACTAAGAACAAAAACAGATGAGATATCTGGCGTACCAAGTGGCTTTGCTTCTCTTGATAGAGTAACCTATGGTTGGCAGCCTACCGATTTAATTATTTTGGCTGCACGTCCATCAGTGGGTAAAACGGCTTTTGCCCTGAACCTCGCTCGCAATGCGGCTTTACATCCTACCAAACCTGTTGGAGTGGGTTTCTTCTCTCTTGAAATGAGTGCTGCTCAATTGGTGCAGCGTATTCTAAGCGCGGAGAGTGAAATCAAAATGGAAAAAATTAGTCGTGGTAAATTAGAAGACTACGAATACCAACAATTGCATAGCAAGGGGATTAAAAAATTAGAGAATGCGCCTTTGTATATTGACGATACGGCGGCATTAAATATTTTCGAGTTTCGTGCAAAAGCCCGTAGAATGGTGAATAAGCACAATGTGGGCATTATCATCATCGACTATTTGCAATTGATGAGTGGCAGTAATGATAGAGGTGGCAATCGTGAACAAGAAATCAGTAATATCTCTCGTAACTTAAAATCATTGGCTAAGGAATTGAAGGTTCCTATTATTGCACTGAGTCAGTTAAGTCGTGCGGTGGAAACCAGAAAGGAAAGTAAAATGCCTCAGTTGAGTGACCTTCGTGAATCTGGAGCCATTGAACAAGATGCCGACATGGTAATGTTTATTTACCGTCCTGACTACTATGAAGTAAACAACAATGAAATGGGCGAAAGCATTACTGGTGAAACCCATATTCGCATTGCTAAGCACAGAAATGGTTCTTTAGAAACCATTAAACTTCGTGCGAAATTAGACATCCAAAAATTTGAAGATATGGATGCCGAAACCGGTCCTAATAATTGGAAATCGGTGGGCACATCTTCTGCTTCTCAGGGTAATGGAGAAACCGCATTCTTTATTCAAAAAGGAAGTAAGATGAATAACACCACAGATTTTGATGAAGGTATAGACAACGATCAACCTTTCTAGTAATATTTCTATGTCTATTCCCTTTTTTTACGAAGCTCAATTGCCTATAACCCCTGGTTTGTTTACTCTTTCTGAGGAGTCTAGTAAGCACTGTAGTATTGTTTTGCGAATGAAACCGGGAACAAGTATAGCATTAACCAACGGTCTAGGATTAAAATGTTTAGGTGAAATAGTAGCCGCTGACAAAAAAAAGACCGTAGTTCAATTATCTGCTTTTGAACAAACGCCTTCACCCAATACTAAAAATAATATTGCTATTTCTTTTGTAAAAAATGCAGCTAGAATGGAATGGTTTCTAGAGAAAGCCACAGAAATTGGTATCAGTGCCTTTTATCCTTTAATTGCAGATAGAACAGAACGAACCCATTTTAAAAAAGAACGTTGGGAACAAATTTTGGTATCGGCTATGTTGCAAAGTCAACAAACGTATAAGCCAGTATTACACGATCCCGTACAGTTTAAACAGCTGATTCAACAACCGCTGAATGACCAATTACTTTTAGCACATTGTGAACCTGGTGAAAAAATAGCCATTCAATCAATAAATCCAGCTGTTAATACTATGTTACTCATTGGCCCTGAAGGAGATTTTACTCCCAGCGAAATTGAAATGGCAGCTAATGCAGGGGCTATTATGATAAGTTTAGGGAATACCCGCCTTAGAACAGAAACTGCTGGAATTGCTGCTGCAGTGCTTTTACAGCATAGATAATCATTATACAATTTGTACCTTAGCAATATGCGTAGACCTTTCATTTATTTTTGGAGTATTGTTTTTTTATTTACCTACGCTTGTACAAGTAGTGCAAAGAAAAAAGCGCAACGAGATCAATCTATCAACATAGCCAATTCTTATAATCCACTTTTCTTAGATAGCATTTCTTTGGTCCAATTTATTTCTACGAATAGTTGGGTGAAAGAATTTGAGAAACAGTTGGTTGATTTTTATACCGATCGAAACTTTGAATATGCTTGGTTCGATTCTACTGGACTATCTGAGCAGGCACACCATTTTTATAATTTGCAAAACGATCATATTACGCGTTTGTCGGATAGCAGTTTATTTAATAAACAGTTTCAACAGCTGTATCAGGTTTATGCAAACAAGCCTGCAAATGCCATTAGAGAAAATAAAGACGTTCTAAATACAGAACTACTTTTTACTGCACAATTTTTTAAATATGCAGCCAAAGTATACAAGGGAGCCGACATTAATTTAGCAGATTTAGGATGGTATATTCCTCGAAAAAAAGTGAATCTTCATGCACTACTTGATTCTGTAATAGAAAAGAAATCGAGCACACCCATTAATTATGCACCCGTTAGTTTACAATATCCTAGAATGGAGCAATGGTTGTATCGTTTATTGGATATGCAAAAAAAAGAAGTACTCGATTCTTTGCCTAATTTAAAAAAATCGTTGAGAAGTGGTGATAGTAGTGAACTAATTGGACGCATCAAAAAGCGATTAACTTTTTTGCAAACAGACCCTCTCACCAACAATAATATTTATGATACCACCATGGTATTGGCTGTTAAAAAATTTCAGGAACGCCATGGAATTGATGTGGATGGAGTTATTGGAAATAAAGTAATTGCCGATTTAAATATCCCTCTAAAGAAACGAGTAGAACAATTACTCATTAATATGGAGAGAGCCAGGTGGATGCCTCCACAACAAGACAGCACTTTTGTACTGGTCAATATTCCTGAGTTTAAGTTGAGGGTTTTTGAAAAAAGTAAAATTGCTTTGCAGATGAATGTGATTGTAGGTTCTTCCGCTAACAATACGGTCATCTTTAATGGCAACTTACAGTATGTAGTATTTAGTCCTTACTGGAATGTTCCAGAGAGCATTGTTCGCAACGAAATTTTACCTGCCATCAGAAGAAACCCTGGCTATATAGCCAAACACAATATGGAAATTACCAATGCCAATGGAAAGCTTCCTCAAGTAAGACAAATGCCGGGTCCTAATAATGCTTTGGGTAGAGTAAAGTTTTTATTCCCTAATAATTTCAGTATTTATTTACACGATACACCCAATAGAAATTTGTTTACTCAAACTAATCGGGGATTGAGTCATGGCTGTATTAGGATAGCAGAACCAAAGAAATTTGCTGAATTTTTGTTGCGTGACCAACCTAATTATACTAGTAAATACATTGATAGTTTAATGTATTTAGAAAAAGAAAAATGGGTTACCTTAAAAAAGAAAATCCCCGTTTTTCTGGTGTATTTTACTGCATGGGTAGATCAATCGGGTGAGTTGCATTTTAGAAGAGATATTTACAAACACGATCAAAAAATGGCTGAAAAATTATTTCAAAAGTAAAGAGAAGGGTATGCAAATAGTAGAAGTAAACGAAGCAGAACTAGTCAAAGATTTTTTGGCAGTTAATGCAATCATGAATGGAGAGAATCCTTGCTATATCCGTGCTTTAGACAATGAAGTGAATGAAGTGTTTGATCCTTCAAAAAATAAAAATTTTAAATGGGGGCAAGCTAAGCGTTGGGTTGCCTATACAGATAATGGAGAGCTGGTTGGTAGAATTGCAGCTTTTACCAATGACAAATACCTTAATAAAGGAACTGATTTTAAAACAGGTGGAGTTGGATTCTTTGATAGCATCAATGATCAAGCAACTGCTAATTTATTGTTTGATACAGCCAAAGAGTGGTTAAGCTCAATGGGTATGGAAGCCATGGATGGTCCAATCAATTTTGGTGATCGTGATAAATGGTGGGGCTTAATGGTGGAGGGCTTTAACAAAGAACCCATGTATGGGATGTCATTTAATCCCGCTTACTATGAAGCCTTGTTTGAAGGATATGGTTTTAAGAATTACTACAATCAGTATTATTATTACATGAATGTAGACGATCCATTGCCTGAAAAATTTCCAGAACGGTATGCCAAGTTCAATGCTAAACCAGATTATTCAGCCAAGCATGTAAAGCTGAGTGAGCTAGATAAATATGCAGGAGATTTTGCTGCAGTGTATAATGCAGCATGGGCGCAACATGGAGAAGCCAAAGAAATTACCAAAGAACAGGTAATGAAGTTGTTTAATAAGATGAAGCCTATCATGGATGAGCGAGTGGTTTGGTTTGCTTATTACAAGGATGAGCCCATTGCCATGTTCATTAATATTCCAGATTTAAATCAATATTTCAAATATTTTAATGGGCAACTAGGACTCTTCCAAAAATTACAGCTGTTATGGATGAAATGGAGGGGGACCAATAAACGATTAACCGGATTGGCTTTTGGGGTTGTACCAAAATACCAAGCATTGGGGGTAGACAGTTACTTAATTTATGCTGCTGGTTTGCATTTACAGGGCAAGGGTTGGTATGAACAATACGAAATGGGATGGGCTGGAGACTGGAACCCTAAAATGGTGAATATTTACAAAAGCCTTGGAGGAACGCAGAGCCGAAGAATGGTTACTTTCCGTTATATATTCAATGAAAAATATCCTTTTGAAAGGCACCCCGAGATGGATTATAAATAAGTTATATTGCAGCAATTTCTATGGATAATTTTATAGTATCAGCACGTAAGTATCGTCCCCAAAACTTTAATACAGTAGTGGGTCAACAACATATTACCACTACGCTAAAGAATGCCATTCGCAATAATCAGTTGGCGCATGCATTTTTATTTTGCGGACCAAGAGGGGTGGGTAAAACAACCTGTGCCCGTATCTTGGCTAAAACCATTAACTGTACCAATCAAACTGCAGACGGCGAAGCCTGCAATACTTGTAATAGTTGTGTTTCTTTTGATGCAGGTACTTCCATGAATATTCATGAATTGGATGCGGCCAGTAATAACTCGGTGGATGATATTCGTGCATTGGTAGAACAAGTGAGATTTGCGCCACAAGCAGGAAAATACAAAGTATATATAGTAGATGAGGTTCATATGCTCAGTTCAAGTGCATTCAATGCATTTTTGAAAACATTAGAAGAACCACCTCCTTATGCCATTTTTATTTTAGCAACTACAGAGAAGCATAAAATTTTACCGACTATTTTAAGTAGGTGTCAAATTTTTGATTTTAAAAGAATAACCAACAACGATACGGTTGAACACTTACAAGAAATTGTAGACAAAGAAAAAATTAATGCAGAGAAAGCTGCCCTGCAAGTTATTGCCCAAAAGAGCGAGGGCTGTATGCGAGACTCTTTGAGTATTCTTGATAAAATTGTCAGCTTTACCAATGGAACGGTAACTTATCAAAATACACTCGAGCATTTAAACATTTTAGATGAGGATTATTTTTTTCAACTGCTAGATTGTATGCAAAAGCAGGATATGGCAGGAGCGATGCTGCTATTTGATCAAATTAACCGCAAAGGATTCGAAGGTGACTTGGTATTGAATGGTTTTGCGGAATTTATTCGTAATCTGCTTGTATGTAAAGATGCCAAGTCGGCTTCTTTATTAGAAGTGGTAGAAGGAATGCAGGCAAAGTATATTCAAGTTGCGCAGCAAACTTCGTTAAGCTATTTGGTAAGTGCTTTAAATATTTTAAACGACACTGAAGTCAATTATAAAATGGCACGCAATAAGCGCTTGCATGTTGAGCTGGCATTAATTAAGCTCAGCTTTTTGCAACAAGCCATTGAACTCACCACCGATAAGGGAACTGTTGTTAAAAAAAAACGAGTTGACGGTCCTATTGCTTTTAAGACAAAAATGATTCAGTCGCTGGCGCCACCAACACCACCAGCATCTTCTAGGCAACCTGCTGTGAAGTATGTTAATAGTGCAGCGCAGCCAACTATAAATGCGGAACCAAGTAATACAAATACTTCAGCTGGTGCGAAATTTTTTGTTGCGCAAACCCCTGCACCTGCACCCGCACCTGTTGGTACAATTAAAACTGGGCCAAAGAAATCTTTATTAGAAGCACTTAAAGAGAAAGCGGGTAGTAATTATCAAATTGAAGAAGTTAAAGAAGCCATGCCTTTAACCCAGGAAAGTCTTCGTGCTTTTTGGGATGCATATATTGTTCAATTAGAACAACAATTAAAACATTCTGCAGTTGGTACTTTTAGAATTGCGAGCTTAGAAATTGAAAGCGATATCCATTTTACCGTTCGCGTTTCGGCTGTTACTGCGCAGAAATTTATTGAAAGTGAAAAAATGGTTTTGATAGATCAATTACAAACCCAGTTCAATAACAGGGCCATTAATTTTACCATTTTAGTAGAAGAGGGAGAGAAGGAAGACGTGCCATTGCATATGCGATTAAACAGCAAACAAAAATTTGAACGGATTGCTGAACAGTATCCATTGGTAAGAGAACTGCGCGATAAGCTGCGATTGGAGATTGATTATTGATCCTTATATTTATGTTCCAATAATCAATCTATGTTAAAGTCTTATTTCTTTATCCTTTTGGCATTATGCTCAGTTGGTGTATTTGCACAGCCTCATTTTTCTACACTTACTTTTGAAGAAGCTGCTAAAAAAGCTGATAAGGAAAAGAAATTAGTAATGCTGGTAATTACATCGGAAAAATGCGTTCAGTGTAATGACGTTGCCGAAGCAGGATTGGTGGCTGCAAAAAATAGTATAGATAGCAATTGTATTTTAATTCGGCAACCTCGTTTTCCAGTTGAGTTTAATGTAGCAAATTCTATTTATACAGTACCTAAAGATTTTTTTGGTATTATTTGGTTTGATGCACAGTTGAACATTTTACAAATATTACCTTCAAGCTCTACATTGGCGTATCCCTATATTCAAGGTATTCAACGTGCTATTGCAGAAATGCGTGCAAATACTGGTTCGTTTAAAGAATTGAAACAAAATTACTATAACAAAGTTGGTGATTTTGTAGTGATTCGTAAGCTTGTAGACAAAGTATTAAAGATTGGATTTGAACCACATCCCGATCTTATTGACGAACTCACACAAAAAGCACCTGATGATTCAGCAACTGCTATTACTTTTCTTCAATATGTTTTGAGATGCGCACCTATTGTTGGTTCTATTGCACAAAAATTTGTAGAAAAGCAAAAAGATAATTACATGATAGCTTGGTATAATATGCCTTTGAGAGAACGTCAGGTCATTAATAGTAGAATTACCTTTAAGTCTATCAATAAAGCAATTGAAGATAAAAACCTCCCTTTTGCGTATCAAGTTGCTGCATTTAGGCAAAATACTTTTACTACCGATAAACCTGAAGAAGGGCCTAAAGCCAATATGCAACTAATGCTTACCTATTATAAAGGCGTTAATGATACTGTTAATTATATGCGTAATGTATTTTCTTTTTATGAACGTTACTTCATGAATATAAAGCCTGAAGATATTCGCAAAGAAGATTCATTGGCGCAAATAAAGTTGCTCAAAACTGCTGGTTCGGGAATTCCTCCTGAAATTTTTGCTCAAATTCCCGATAGCATTCGTATTAAATTAAATAAAAACGCTCCTGTTCAAGGCATACAACGTAATATGATACAATTTACACCCCGAGGACAATTTTATGCCAATGCGTTGAATGAAGGCGCATGGGATATATATACTTTTTCTAAAAATCCTGCATACTTAAGTAAGGCCTTATTATTAGCTAAACGAGGATTAGAGTTTTTTGAATCAGCAGAATTGATAGATACTTATGCAAGGTTACTATATAGAACAGGCAATAAAGTGGAAGCCATTAATTGGGAAGAAAAAGCCATTAAACTAAGATCTACTATGCGTTTTTCTACTGCAGCATTTGAAACAGTATTGAATAAAATGAAACAGGGCGAAGTAAATATTGATTAAGGTTTTCTTTATTTATTTTTTATTACAAGTTGGGCATACAATAATGATTTGCTCGGCAAACTTGGGGCTGATACTGTGCTTCTTGCCATTTACTTCAATATCAATTTGATTATCGTAAGCTTGTTTTGCTTTTACCTTGATGGGTTGGTTAATAGATAGGCCTAATTTATCTACGTATTTTAAGAATTCTGCTGAATTATCTTTTACACCTACCATTTTACATTGATGCCCTACTAATTCTTCTATTAAGGTTTTACGGGGAAGAATACTGAGCTCGCCCTTTGCATTGGGAATAAGATCACCATGTGGATCTGCTGATGGATAGTTGAGAAACTGATCTAATTTATCAATTAATTTTTTGCTTTGTATATGTTCTAACTGCTCTGCAACTTCATGCACTTCGTCCCAGTTAAATGCTAACTTCTCGTGTAAAAAAGTTTCCCATAATCGGTGCTTTCTTACAATCTCAATAGCTCTTTTTTTACCCTCTTTGGTTAAAGAAGATTTACCATATCGTTCGTAATGAATAAGCTTTTTATCCTTCAGTTTCTTCAGCATATCGTTTACCGTAGCGGGCTTTACGCCTAAGTGGGTTGCAATTTCATTGGTACCTGCTTCGGGTTTATCGTCCATTTCAATGGTTAGCTTAAAAATGCCTTTTAGGTAATTTTCCTCCGTATAAGAAAGTACTTGCATGCCCTAAAAATAAGTGAAAATCTAAATAAAATTTGTTAGGCTAGTCTAACAATTATACTTTTACGTTCAGAAAGATGAAATTTTCGGCAATTATATCGGTCATATCATTGGTAATAGGCAACAGCTTTAGCACTTTGGCACAGCTGCCTGCCGATACTTCTCGCTTGCTCAAACCCATGCAAGCAGAGTTGGCTGAAGTAGTAGTTACAGGCACTTTAAAAGAAGTGAAAAGAGTGGAAAGCCCAGTTCCTGTTGAAGTATATTCAGCTGCATTCTTAAAGAAGAATCCTGCCTTTCATATTTTTGAAGGACTGCTCCATGTGAATGGGGTAAGGCCGCAAAGCAATTGTAATATTTGTAATACAGGCGAAATCAGAATCAACGGACTACCTGGTGCTTATACCATGGTATTAATTGATGGAATGCCCATCGTGAGCAGTTTATCTACTGTTTATGGTTTATCGGGTATACCTGCTTCCATGGTAGAAAGAATTGAAATAGTAAAAGGCCCTGCATCTACTTTGTATGGGAGTGAAGCCATTGGTGGACTGATTAATGTGATTACTAAAAAAACAGGAACAGCTCCTCATATATCTGCAGATATGATGGCTACCACTTGGGGTGAAGTAAATACCGATTTAGGGTTTACCACTACAGTGGGTGGCAAAGCCACCGTGTTAACAGGCATTAATTATTTCAATTACAGCAATCCCATCGATAACAATAAAGATGGATTTACCGATTTGACTTTGCAGCAACGCGTTTCTGTTTTCCAAAAATGGTCTATTCAACAAAAGCAAAACAGAACCTTGAATCTTGCTGCTCGATATTTTTATGAAGATCGTTGGGGCGGGCAAATGAATTGGAACAAGGGTTTCCGAGGAACAGATTCTGTTTACGGAGAAAGTATTTATACCAACCGTGTTGAGTTATTGGGCAATTATCAATTACCAACAACAGAAAAAATTAGCCTTGCTTTTTCGTTGAATCACCATCACCAAAACAGCATCTATGGCAATACATTATACATGGCCAAACAACAAGTAGGTTTTGCGCAGATGGTATGGGATAAAACAATTGGCAAACACGATTTCTTATTAGGTACTGCATTACGTTATACCTATTACAACGACAACACCCCTGCAACAGGTTCAACAGATCGTGCAAAAATGGGAACAGCCCCGCAGCGAATTATTTTGCCAGGCATTTTTGCGCAAGATGAAATTAGTTTTAACGAGCAACACAAATTATTAGTAGGACTTCGGTACGATTATAATTCGGCGCATGGAAATATTTTCACGCCGCGCATCGCTTATAAGTATACCATTAACAATCAACAGTTCCTTCGATTGAATATGGGAACCGGATTTAGAGTAGTGAATTTATTTACAGAAGACCACGCGGCATTATCGGGTGCTAGAAAAGTAGTATTAACGGAACAACTCAAACCTGAACAATCCTTCAATATCAATTTGAATTATATCCATAAACTATATGGAAAGGGTTCAACTGCCACAACCCTTGATTTTACTGCATTCTATACCTATTTTAATAATCGAATTGTAGGTGACTTTGAAACAGATCCTAATCAAATTATTTATTCCAATTTAAAAGGACATGCCATAAGCAAAGGCGTTTCTGCCAATGCAGATATTGCGTTGAACAATGGGTTCAAATTGAATATTGGTGCTACTTATATGGATGTGGCATTGTACAACAACAATCAAAAAGAACAACAAATATTAACAGAGCGTTTTTCTGGTACCTGGTCTTTGTCTTATCGCATTCCTACTATTCATTTAGACATCGACTACACTGGCAATGTTTACAGCCCCATGCGTTTGCCTTTGTTAGGCCCACTCGATCCACGGCAGTCTTACTCCCCCTGGTATAGCTTACAAAATATCCAGTTTACTTTTCATTATTGGCATGGTTTTGAATTGTATGGTGGTGTAAAAAATCTCTTGAACTTTTTACCCACTCGGTATAGCCCATTTTTGATTGCAAGGGCCAATGATCCATTTGATAAAGCAGTACAGTTTCAACCTAATGGACAAGTTAGAGCAACCGCAGACAACCCCTACGCACTCAGCTTTGATCCCACTTATATGTTTGCACCCAATCAAGGCATTCGCGGTTTTTTAGGAATACGTTACACCATCAAATAAAGCCTTCGTATCTTTATTGCATGGAACAAGAACAAGCAATTGTAAAAGACGGTGTAGATATTTTGATTAAGCCATTGGGCCCGATTGTAATTACTTCTAAATCTTATATTCATAAGCCAGATGGTACGGTGGATGTAAAAGAGAAAGTATCGCTTTGTGGTTGTGGTATGTCTAAGAACAAGCCTTATTGCGATGCTTCGCATAAGCAGTTGATTAAGGAGAACGAATAATGAAAAAAACATTGGTACTTGGTGCGTCTGAAAACCCCGCCAGATATAGTTTTGAAGCAGTTACGCGTTTGCGTAAATATGGGCATGAAGTAGTGGCTGTGGGAAGAAAAGCCGCTGTGGTTGCAGGAGTGCAAATTGAAACGGAGCCACCCATTGTACAGAATATTGATACGGTTACTTTATACTTGAACCCAACTGCACAAAAAGCCTACTACGATTTTATTTTGTCGCTCCATCCCAAGCGAATTATTTTTAATCCAGGCACCGAAAACGACGAACTCGAAGAGCTTGCTCAACAAAACGGCATTGCTACTTTAGAAGCATGCACATTGGTGATGTTGAATACGGGCCAGTATTAATATTTTAAATCGAGTAGGGTCACTTTTCCATCCATTGTAGCAGCTACTAATTCATTGGCAGTACTAAGTTTGATGGTGTTCACCATGGAGTTATCAATTCGGTATCGCCATAGTTTTTCTCGGGTATAAGGATCTAGTCCATACACAATACCATTCTTGGTACCAAAATAAACTTTGCCCTCTTTTTCAATGGGCATATTGGGCACATGTTCATATCCAAAGCCAAAATCTTTTTTCCAAGCCAATGTTTGCAATGTTCTTCCTGTTGGAAATACCGCAAATCCATCCGACATGGTTTTACAATACAACCATTTTCCATCAGCAGAAATACCAATTGATTCACGTACACTTACTTCCTTTGTTCTCCATAAAGTATGGCCATTGTTTAAATCGATGGCTGTTAAAAAACGATCGGGAGCAACTATATAAACAATATCATCTTGCACTACAGGAATACAAGAAGCGGGTGCAAAATTCCGCACCATTGAACCATTGTTCCATTCCCATGAAAGGCTTCCTGTATAAGCATCTAATGCATATAAGTGACGATCCCAAGAACCAAAAATAATTTTACCATTACTGAATACAGGAGTGCTTACCACTGGTCCGTCTAACTCCCCAAAACTCCAACGCTGTTTGCCAGTGGCAAGGTCGATGCACCTAAAATGATGATCACTTCCACCTATATAAACTTTGTTGTCATGAATGAGCGGAGAGCCTAAAACAGCAGCATCTGCTTTGAACTGCCAAATAAGTTTTCCGTTATTGGCATTTAAACAATAGATACCGCCATCACCTGAAGCAACTACTGCTTTATTTTGTACAATAGCAGGGCTTGAATAAATAGCACCCTTTGTTTGATACGACCATTTCTTTTTTCCGCTGGATTTTGAAATGGCATCTATGCTTCCCAAACTATTTCCAAAAATGACTAAGCTGTTAGTAACAGCAGGTGTTGAAATTACATTGGCATCAGAAGCATATACCCAACGAGCTTTTACGGAAGGAAAGCTATCGTTCATGGAATAATCAGGGCGATAAAATTTTTTGTTGGGGCTATAATCATTCTTGGTTAAGTCTATGCCTGTCCATGCTTTTTTAGTTTCAATGCCAGGCGTTCGTTCTGCAAAAATCATAGAGTCTAATCGTACGTCTACCAAATTGTATCCGCCATAAGCCGCTTTGGCCCTGAGATTGGACCTGCCTACAACTGCTGGTAAATCTTCATACTGCATTCTTCTATTGGTATGCCAATGTCCATTTAATACCGCCAATGTGCGATGGTTCTTTAAACGATCTACTGCTTCATACCAATTATCTAAATCTTTGTCTAATGGATAATGATTTAAAAAAACAACGGGTTGATTGGTTGGTAATTTTTTTAATTCTAGGTCTAACCAATTCACTGCATCACGTGGAATATGACCATCACTCATTCTAACATAAGGACCCGAAGCGCAACCAATAAATTGAATGCCATTGAAATTAAAACTGAATTTATCGTAACCGAAAATTTTTCCAAAACTTACCCCACCACTTTCACTCCAACCTGTATCATGATTACCAGCAACGATATAATAGGGTACTTTTAATTCAGACAAAATTTCTTTGGCTAATTTAATTTCTGCATCCGTTCCTAATTCGGTGATATCACCAGTGAGTACCACAAATGCAATATCATTCATGCTATTGATATCAGCTACCGTTCTACGCAAATCTTCTTCAGCACTTCCGTTAGGAGATCCAATATGTGTGTCTGAGATAAACGCAAAGCGAAAAGGCTTCCACTGCGCATTTGCTTGCAACATTGCAATCAACAAAATGAATAATAGCCACCGTTTTTTCATGGTTGAAAGTTAGGTATAAACACGAATAATTATACCAGCTCAAATGCTGATTTTGTGTTATTAAAACAAGAACATG
>Ga0207952_1000869_pt1 | contig 17204 bp, 33 predicted proteins | sample SubbioR12Aug_8Ca_FD_184831 | JGI IMG/M metagenome (GOLD analysis project Ga0207952, IMG submission 184831) | Serpentinite rock and fluid subsurface biosphere microbial communities from McLaughlin Reserve, California, USA - CR12Aug_8Ca (SPAdes) | ecosystem: Environmental > Terrestrial > Deep...
GGCGGCGTGTGTGGCGGCGTTCGTGGCAGCGCTCGTGGCGGCGAACGTGGCGTCGTCCGTGGCGGCGCTCGTGGCGTCGTTCGTGGCGGCGTTCGTGGCACTACCGCCACCACTACGCTGTGCCCGCATATACCAGATGGCCGCCGCAAATCCAGCCACGACGCGCGCCATCAGCGGAGACGGCACGAAGACAATGTGATGGTGTGGAGGCGGCGTAAGATTCGCTGCACGATAGAGGCCCTCGATAGCCTCTACCGTTTTCGCCTTGTCCTGCGCATCCATCGCGTGCGTGGACAGCGCATTGGCAATCCACCGCTCAGCCCACGGCTGCAGTTGCGCGCGATGCTTCTCGATCAATTCATATTTCTTGTTAGCCATGATGTGGGCACTCCCCCTATCCTGCTTAGTCCGCCACCTGTCGCCATTGATCCGGCTGATAGCCCTCGCGCTGCCGGATAACCTGCCAGGTGCCGATACCCACAGGATGCAACAGCACGTCACCTTGACGCGCCTGCACTGGGTGTGCCGGGTCCAACGTGATAGGCGCGTGCTCATCGTGGCGCAGCACGCAGGGCTCCAACAGCATCAGCATCCTGCGCCCGTCTGGCTCCTCGAAAAACTGAGCCATCGCCATATCTGGCGGCATGCCCGTCTCCACGACGACCACCTCGTGACAGTGCCCCGTGACCTCACCGTGGGCCAAAATGACGCGGCCGTTTTCTCGACAATTGTTCTTCATCATGTGCTCCTTTTACCGTCGTTGACGTTCTACGGCGTCGATGATCTCATCGATCACGTCGTTTACTTCGCAGTCGATGTCGCTCAATGCGCTGGCTCTATAACCATCCAACAACCGTGCCATGTCCGCGCACAATACGATATCCTCGTCATCAGGATGCGCGATGAGTAGCTCCCGCGCTTGTCCAATAAACTCTTGCACAGTCATCATACCTCCTCCTGGGGCTCGACCCACGCGATGAACTCCGCGTCGATGGTTTTGCGAATGACCAACCGCGTGGTGGGGTGGAATTTTTTCCACGCGACACGCAGCCGCGAGCGTTGCATCTCGTGCATCTGCGGGAGTTTCACCCCTTTTGTCTCATCGTCCAACGTCATTAGCAACAACTGTTCCAACTGCGTGAGGAATTTGTTAGGTTGCCCCGCGCGCACGAACGCCTGGGCATTTCGCTCGACCATCATGGTCATACCTCGTCCTCCGGCAACTGGTGATGGTCTACCCTGGGCTCGAATTGCCCCAAGCCCATCGGATCGGTCAACCCATAGTTGGTGTGGCACACGTCGTAGAATTGGCACTTGCGCCCGCGCCACCCCACGCACGCATCGTGATTTTGCTCAAACAACGTGAGAATCACGGCGGGTTGTTCATCGGGTGGAAGGCCCAACACGCTTTCCACTTTGGTGAGGAACTCCTCCTCGCGGTAGGCTATGGTTTGGAGCTGCGTCTTGGCTACCAGGGGGTCTGGCATAAACGCCGTGGTCGTCCCCAGCACCTTAAGCGCCACCTCCTGTGGGAGCTGGGCGAGGAACTCTCCCACGGTGGCAAACTCCTCCCACGCCGCGACTTTAACAAACCCCTTGCGGTTGGTCCAGGTGTAGAGGCGCTCCCCGGTGGGGCCTTTCCAGTGGTAGCAGAGGGGGGAGTTCTGCGTGAGCCACTCTTGCCACGGCCCTGAGCGCATTAGTTCGCGCTTCCCTTTCACCAAGGGCTCGTAGATCATCCCCCCGACGTACTGCTGGGTGGCGTGAGCGAGCGCATAGGTGTACACCAAGGTCTGCAATGAATGCTGGAACTCATCAGCCCACCCTTCGCCCACATACCCTGTCGTCTTGTAGTCGAGGATGAACAGCGCCCCGTCACCTTTGCGCTTTGAAATCGCATCCATCCGCAAGGGGATGTCGATGCGCTCAGTCAGGGAGAAGGTGGTTTCCTCCTCCACGCTCACCATGTCGTACTCCTGGCGAAGGGCTGGCAAGCGGTGAGTGGCCCACAGCACCGTGAGGGCGCTGATCATCCACACCTGCTCTTGGACGATCCACGCCTGGGCGGTGGTGTCGGGGGTGTCATGGGCGACGGCCAGGAGTAGCTCATCCGCGTGCTTCGCCACGGCGTCATGCACCACGTCGGTGTGAGGCTGCTCTGAGTGGAGCCAAAACCCCGCCAGCGCTTCGTGAACGATCTGCCCCACGACGAGGGGAATGTGGCGGCGGATGGTTTGTAGCCCTTTGCCCTGCCAGTGCCGCGCCAGGAAGCGGAGCATCTCACAGGTGCGCCTGCGGCCGATATCCGTGCGGCTAATTCGTATGGGCATCTTCTCTCACCACCGCCACCTTACACCCCTGCCTGATAGCGTAGTCCATCATGTGTTTGGTGCCCCGCGAGGTGCCATTCCAGAACGCCACCACGAGGTCTGGCTCGTAGGTGTCGTACATCCGCTCGTTGCGGATAATCCCCGCGCGCTTCATCCCATAGGTGTCCTTGTCATCCTGCGTGATGGGTTCCCCTACGACGGTGGCCCCCACCTCTCGGGCAAAATGACCCGCTACGCGATCTGGCCCGATGGCTTCACCGTGGATGACGGTGTCGGAAGGTTGCACGTTGGCGCGCACCCAGTCGCCGACGATCTGGTGGGCATTGACGAAATCACGACTACCGCAAATCAAGATGTGCATTTGGTTGTCCTTTTGGTGTTGATGGCTTGTTCCTCATCACGCACCCGCTGTTCGATAGTGTCGATGATATGGTCTGCCAACGGCATGCCATCAGGGGCGGCGTAGGGATCTCGACAGCTCGCTGATGTGCAGGCCAGTGTCGAGACGTGGCTCTCGGTTGGGAGCCACCCATGATCGCGCCAATGTGCCGACGACCCACTCGATGGGGCCTGAAATCTCGATGAACCGCCGCACACGAATGTGCGTGATCTGGTCGCTCATCACTTCCCTCCAAAGAACGTCTGCGCCAACACGGGGCGCATCTCAGGTGGTACGGCGCGCAATAGCCGCTGCACGGCGCGCCGACGGCCTTCTTTGTAGCTGAACTTCCCCACATCGGCTGGATGGAGGAGTGCGCGGCCCTCCCAGGAAGTGCGCTGCCACTTCTTCACCCCGTCGTTCCATGCCCATACCAAGGCGTAGGTGTCCAGGGGGAAGCCTCCGGCGCGCTCGTAGGCGAAGCCCAGGCGAAACGTGTCATTGCCGATCTGAAACTGCCAAGGGGCCATTTCGAAACTCCTTACCACCTATCCGGTGGTTTTGGTTGCGCTCGTGGGTGCATCGGGTTGGTTAGTCAATCTGCTGCCACACGAGGATGATAGCGACGAGTAATACAACAACGATGCCAATGGAGAGGTGGTGGGTCATCGGATCTCTTCCCGGGTAATGACGTCGAAGGGTCGTAGCAGAGGCTCACCCACGCTGTGCCACACGCACCACGCGGTCGTCACGCTGTCGCTTTTCCCGTTCGCCGTGAAGCTCCACCGAGGCGTGACAAGGATGGATGAGGGAGGCCACTGTTGGAGCCACGCGCCCCGCGACTTGGTAGGCTCCAGAAAGGACAGTCTGACCAAGGCAATCACCACATCACTGTGACGCCGGGCGTTGTCGATGATCGCCTGTGCCTGGGAGAAGGGCGGGTTGGTGATAGTGAGATGCCATCGCGTCACCCACGGTACAGGCCACTGTGTGGGATCGGCCGCGTCACGATGCGAATTGGCCCGACGTGCGGAGTCGATGTCATTCGTCGTGTAGGACGACTGAGGCCACTGTTCTTTCAGTGCCCCCAGGAGGCTCCCGTCACCCACACAGGGCTCCAAAATTCGCTTGGGGCTATACCCCGGCGTATGTTTGGCGATGCGCGCCAACAGCGGGCGCACCAGCTTGGGATCAGTCTCATAGAAGTCTCGCTCGCGTCTAGTCATCAGATTTTTTCCCCGGCGCAAAAATTTTGACCGTCCGCTCCACCCCGTCTTGAAACCCCGCCTTGCCCCGCTTTACCGTTACGTCGATGAGCCAGGCGGTTTTTTCGTAGTCCCACCGCGACGGGATCGCCCCGTTTTCATACTTACTGCAGGTGGCCACTTTGAACGACACGGTGAAGCCTGCGAGATCCGACCCCGCGTTGCACCGGATCACCACATCGTTATCGCGTTGACCCGACATCACGAGTCCGTGGCGACAGGACCGGCACAGGAATGGCGTATCCCCCCGGGGGGTGCCCCCTGTGACCTTAACGGAGGCCACGGTTCACCAGTTCTTGGTGCAAGGCCACAGCGTAATCGACGGCCTTTTTCGCTACCACCTGCGGGTCGCCCTTCTCGCGGAAGATGATCCCCCCGGCGATGATCGCGGCGAGGATGGAATGATCCGCACTGTGCATGAGCGGCGGCACGTTGCCACTGACCACAGGCATGGTGTCCATCGTATCAAGGCTTACGTGGTCAAGAGCGTCCCTTAGGGGCGGCGTGGGATGTTTGAACTTAGCCATCTCGGTCCTCCTCCAATCGCTTCGTCACGGTGGCCACGAGTTCTTGCCACGCTTTCGCGTCGTGGGGTTGTCCCGCTGCCACCTGGAGTAAGGCGAGCCAGTGCGCCAGGTGGGCGGTAATGGTCACGATCACACACGCCTCCGCAGGCGCTTGCAGAAGCCCAGGAGGCCTACGCCCAACAAGGCTAGTATCCCCGGTTCGGGCACAGGATGTGGGTCAGGTGGCGCCATATACGGGGCGTAGGTGAACCCCGCCAGACTCGCACCGTGTAGTTCAGTGCCCCACACACCCACCGTGCGGCCCAGTCCGAAGAACCTGAAGCCCAAGATGTTCGTCATATTGACCGGCACGGTGAGAAGACCGCTGAAGTCCGCCCCGGCAAAAAACAGCGGAGCCCCCGCGCTGGGCACCACCACGGCGAGTTCCTGCCGAGGTAGATACCCTGGGAGATCCCCCGATGGCGTAACGTTTTGAAAGTAGCCGAAGCTTAACGAGGTCACATCCACCGGGGCGGCGAAGTCCACTCGCAACGCTTCGGGGAACTCGCTTTCGTTGCAACTCCACCCCGCTGGGGAACATACCCCGAGGCCGTAGCCCGTGAACTGGAGGTAGCCGGAAGGCTCAGCGGTGAAGGTCGCGCCTTCGATAGTGAGGGCCGATGCCCCCACGTTGTAGGCGACCTTATCGGTGAGGTCGATGGTGGCTGCACCTACGAAGGTGGGCCAGAAGACGAGCGCGGCGGTTAGTAGGCGCATTTAGTGAACCCTCCCATCAGCAGGCACATGGAACACAGCGGTAGGCTGCGACGACCCGCCTTCGAGATGATCGTGGATGTGGGAAATTTTCCGCGCCTCCAACTCTGCGTCGAACTGCCCTGCCGCGAACCGTTCGCTTTGCCCTTTGGTATACTGCGCGACGGGTTCGGCGGCAGCTTTCACTGCCGCGATGATGTCCGCTTCCGACAGCCGCGCCACGCTGATCACCTCGAAGACGAGCGCAGAGAGCAGTCCCCACAGGGTCAGGTGGTAGATGTTGTCTTGACCATCGGCCGTCGCCCGGCTTTTCGCCGCGCTGAGGATCTTCTGGATCGCTGCCTGAATCGTTACCATCTGATCCACACGTATGGAGGCGAGTTTGACTCGGCCGTTGAGTGATTCGGCGAGCGCGTGATCTGGGCTGAATTCCCCACTCTCGTATGCTCGCTTCATGTGATCGTTGAGGTTTTCGATCTGAGCTGCGGTTAAGAACTGTTTCAAGTCGCTCATTGTCCAGCCTTTCGTTTCGCTGTGGTGGGTTGTTGAGGTTGCCACGGCACGTATCCGCCGCGCACCCCAAGGAGTTGCAATACAAGTGCCAACAGGATGAGGGTCATGCAGCCTCCCGCGTGAAGATAAAGCCTGCCGTTTTGGCCGCGTAGAGCAGCTTCTGTGGGGTAATTTCGTCTTTCATGTTCAATGCAATATGGGCATCAGGGACCGCTCGTGCGGCAAGTCTCCGGGCAGGGAAACCGTAGTCACCACCTAAACAACCAAACTCGGTGCGAATAGCTGGTGGCAGCATCTCTTTGGCCGCAAACATCTGACGCCGTAACATCGACGGGTGGCTCAGCGGGTAGACGAGTGATGGAAGATCGAAGCGGTCGTTATAGTCTTTCACGGGCACGATCAGTGCGAGGTAACGACCAAATGCTGGCCCGCTTCGTATCCCTTCGATCACCGTCAACTGCACCTGATACCCCACGCGTTCCACCGTGGCGATGAACCCAGCGATACACGCTCCCCGCTGAGCCACCTCTGTGCCTGCTACAGCACAGGAGACCGCACAGTTCACCACGATGTGAATATACTTGCGCCCTCGGCGTTTGCCGCTTGTGGTCTGCCGGTGGCGCCAGCATTCAGGTTCTCCGTTCAGCATTCGGGGAACATCGATCTCCTCCCCTTCCACGTCCAGAAGCCAGCGATCTCGTTGCGTGTGCTCGGAGAACCAGCTCATCATTTCAGGGAGGAACTTCTCCATTGCTCTTTCCCCCTCAGGCCACCCTTTGCGGGCCAGTAGAAGCGAGTCCCCGTAGGTGGATGTACCGAACCAACCTTTATCGCTAGCTCTCCGTGATGCTCTTCGGCGGTCCTCCCCCGGTGAAAGCGTTCGCTCCCCCACGCAGAGGAAGTGCTCCATGCCGTCGAAGCGGCAGATGAGCAGATCCTCCTCCTGGCTGTGCCGAGGGTCTACGGTTCGATAGTCGATGAGCACAGGGCCTCCTCGTTGTCGAGCGCGGGGGCCAACATGTCGAGTCGGCTTTCCCAATCGCGTTGATCGTCTTCGTATTCGTCCTCGCGCAAAGCGTAAGGTGGATCGCTCACCTGTTGGGTGCCTTCAGGTTGCCACCATGCACGTCCGGTGTCGTCTTCGAGCCACATCAGAGCACCCCCGTGGTGTAGTAGGCCACGTTGGCGCGTTCGCATGCCTCGCTACAGGTTGGAGCGTTACCGTAGCAATACTCTCCACAGTTCATACACAACCCAGTGGGCTCATCCGCGCCTTCCACCCACGCCTCGTAGACGCCCGTGCCTTTAGACGGAAACTGCTGAGACGTGGGGTCCACAATAGCACCATCGGGCGTCGTGAGCCACCAATGACTACGCTCACCCCATACTGAGCAGTAGTAGTGTCCGCGCACTCGTGTGAGTTCAGGAAACGCCTGTTGCATAGCTTGTGTGAGTTCGGCGCATTGGCCGTAGCCGCTGCCCGTGACATGCTCAGTGATCCACTGCTGATAGGCCATCACACACCCCCTAGTAGCCGAGTTTCCGTCGCACTTCAGGCTTGGCCCCGCGCCATACGAGCGCCTCTTCGAGCACGGGATCGCGTTTCGCATGCACTCCGGCGGCGATCAGCTTCGCCCCGGTCATGCTCGCGCGGGGAGAGATGACGATCTGTGGCGCACTCGCGCCTAGATCCTTGTGGGCGGCGCGCACCGTTTGCACCCACTTCACCCACGCGGTAATCTCCTTGTTCCCCACGTCGTAGCCTTGCGACACGGCCAGTTCAAGCCGCTCGTCCACTTCCCAGGGGAGGAAGTAGAACCGGTCCAAAAACGCCGCGTCCAGCGTGTTCCGTCCAACATACAACTGGGAACCCCCGGTGCCGAACGTGTTGCCCGCCACCACGCAGCGAAAGTGCTCATGGACGGGATAGACCCCGTCGGCAAACGCGGCCACGTGATTACTGAGGGCCATATTCACAAAAGCAAGCACGTTGGGGTTCCCCGCGTCCACCTCATCGAGCAGGAAGAGGTGACCCTCGACGTAAGCACGACGGAACGCCGTATTGACAATGCGCCCCTGGGCGTCGTGCCACGCAGCCAAACGGGCCTCACTGGTCATCTCTGTGACTGAGATCGTGAGAAATTCGTAGTCTTCCCTTTGGAAGACCTTCTTGAGATCTCGCGCGGCGTGAATGGCGGCGGTGGTCTTGCCGCTTCCGGCCTGCCCGGGGAGGAAAACGTGTACACCCAAGAGGAGGAGCTTCATCAACTGCGCATACTGCTTATGCTCATTCCCCGTGTCAATCTCCACGGTGAGATCCCGATGGGGGATCTTCAACTCGATGACTTTGGGCTGCACAAGCTGTTCCATCTGCGCCGCGAGAGCTTGACGAGCCTCCTCGACTGCCTGATTGACATTGTCGGCCATTGCCTGCTCTCGCCGAGCTGCCTGCTCCGCCGCTTGCTTGCCCGCGCTGGCCGCTTTTGTAGCCGCTTCCTTGGCCGCTTCTCGGAGCAGCTGTTCGGTCGCGCCTGCCAGGTCTTTGACCAGCTCTTCACTGGCTGTTTCAGCCTTCAACACGGCTTGAATAGCTTCGCTGAAGGATTCCATTGCTTTCACCCCGCCGAGTGGAGTCGTTTCCGTGGCCGGTTCCATGTCCGGTTCGTGACCGATGCGTCCTGCAGTGGTTGCTTGCTCCATACTACCCCCCGTGCCCTCATACACTTCGAGTGGAATGTCTTTTGGAATTTCCCCGCACCGATGCATCTCGCCGTCGGATTCCACCAGCTTCCACTTTGCACCGATATAAACCCACCGCAAGCCACCCTTCAAACACCGATTGCATGTCTTTGCGCTCGCCATCTGTCGCCTCCTGGGTTAGTTGCTGGGCCCCGCCGCTGCGATCTGTGCATCGATGTCTGGCCCGCCTTCGTCACCTTCTGGCAGCAGTGGGTAGCCATCCACAGGGCACATTGGCACGCCGTCGTCCTTGTAACGCCGCTCCGTGATGCGCACGTAATAGCGACCGTGCTTGCCCGGACAGGCGGGATTCGCGCACTCGACTTTCAGGTGGCGATTCTTTTGTTCCCCTTTAGGCTTCGAGGGGAGGAGTTCGGTGTCGATAGCCGCCGTGGCGAGAATTTTGTGCTTTTCCTTGCCCACGGTAACGATGTCTTCGGGATTGAGGATCATGTTTAGGTGTCCTTTCGTGTGGCTTCCATTGCGATGGCGAGTCGGAGCACGGCTGCTGCGTCTGCTGCGTCTGTTGCGCGTCCTGCTGCGTATGCTGCGTGCGCTGCTGCGTCTGCTGCGCGTGCTGCTGCGTCTGCTGCGTCTGCTACGTCTGCTGCTGCGTATTCTGCGCGTGCTGCTACGTCTGCTGCACGGTCCGTGCCGTCAATCCACGCATTAGCCCACATACGCCAGGCTGGAGAAGCCATTGGGTATGCCAGTAAAATCGCCCACAGCACCCGGGCGGGAGCAGAAATGACGGGCAGCGACATTTCCTCTACCGTCGTCAATCGCTGGCCCCACACCTTTTGCCCGTCGGTGCCGAGGATGTCCATCTCGGCACGCCACAGGCGAGGTTTTTGGATATCCGCGTGAATCGTGTTGAACGCTGCCGCCAGCAAGGGATCGGTGTAGGCGTGGAGCGCCGAGCTTGTGCAGGGCTTACACTCTCCCTTATCTGACACGTCATGCGTGACATTCGGCCCCCATTGCGTTGAGCCTTGCGTGCGTCCGTGCTCGTCGGTCAGCTTGTAAACGGTCGCCATTGGTTTCGCCTTTCTTTCGCCCTTTGGGACGCTAGCGCGCAATCTCGTACCACTCCCACACGTCGGTGGGATTTTTCACGCCGGGTTCACCACCCCTACGGGATCGATACGCTTCCTCACTTTGGTAGTTCACGGTTTCCGCCGTCGCGGAACGTTCCACTTCGAGCGTTGTGAAATTGTATCGCTCTGTTAGCGTCACTGAGGTGACGACGATCACCAGATGATAGGTGCGTGAGCGGTAGACGTGGCCAGCCTGCAACACTTCAGGCGCGGTCGGCCCATCCGTGGGCGGATCGGGTATGGTGGCACAGATACCCGCCAGCGCGAGCGGATGACTCGGCGGCACCCATTGGGCCTCTTGGCCGCACACCTGGACGATCACCCATCCTGGTCCGGGCGGGGCGTAGGGGTTGATCTGCGCCGATACGGATGAGCTTGCGGCGGCAGTGAGCGCGACGGCGAACACAATTCGGTTCAACATGATTTTGGTTTCCTTTGACTTTGCACAAAACGTGCCATACGAGCGTTTACGGGGTTAGCTTCCTAGTCCTTGTCCTCTCGCCACCGGTCAATCTCATCGCCCATCGGCGCAGCCAAGATGAGCCCACTGACGCCGATGACGATGAGCAAAATTGCGATAGCTGCCAGGATGATCGTGTGCTGAGCTGACATACGGTTACCTCCCTCGCGCGTCTCGCGCGTCCCACACATGAGCAAGTAGTGATTCCAAGTCCACGGCGACACTGTGAAGTTTTTCCACGCGCGCTAGATGCTCCTTTGCCGCAACGGCGCTCGCGTGCTCCACGGGCGATACGTAATAGTCGCGTGAGTGTGGCGCGGCCAAATGTAGCGCCCGTTGCGCCTCTCGCACGGCGCGTAAGGCTACTTCCAGGTCCGCGATCAACGTATCGGCCCAGGTGCCGTTTAAGTGTAGCGTGGGATAGACGGTAACAGACATAGGTGCCTCCAAACATTGAAATTTGAACTGTCGCCCTTTGGCCTACCGGCCCAGGATTGCGTGCGCGCGTTGGGCGGCCCGTTCCCGATACTCATCGGCTGCCGCGTGCGCGTTGCGCCAAACACGCTCAGCTTGGCGACGTTCGTACTGGAGTAGCTCACGGCAGTCTGAGCACACGACGGGACGCCGGACGGTGACATGGTAGGCTACCGGGTAGCTGCACACTGGGCAATAGGTGTCTGGCGCGGGGATCATGATTCGGTGTCCTTTCGCGCGGCGAGCAGCTCTCGCAGCGTTACCTCACGCACGTAGTCAAAATGGGCGCAACCTACCTCATTCCATTGGCGAGTTGGATACCAATGCTTTAGGCGATCAATTTCCGCCTGAATTTCCCTGTCAGACTTGCTTTCTGCCCAGCAGCGCGCGTGATAATCGGCGTATCCCATTTAGAGTATCCCTGCCTTTCCGCTTCCGTGTGGGCGAATGGTGACGTGTTTCGGGCTATTGCCCAGTGTCCCGTTGCACAGGCCACACTGCGCGCATGTGGCGCGTTTACCGGCTTCCTCACTGGCAGGACAGACGACGGCACCGGAGGGTGCATCTTGCGCGACGATGAACCCGCGCCAACCTTGCGGAACCGCCGCGCGGCCTTCGACACTGGCCATGAGTAGCTGCGCATAGCGGCTATCACAGGTGGCCCATTGATGCGTATACCCGGTGTGGCCCTTAACGTCTCGAATCAGATCGCGAAGCACCTGCAAGGGTAGCGCGGCGGGATCGCCGTAGGCGCCGAGCCGGACCATACGTCCGCGTAGCACGCGCGACGTGGCGCGGGCGGATACGGTGGCATACTTCCCATCGCGCCACGCGCGCCAGACACTTTGCGGCCCCATGATATTCACATAACAGGCGCGCGTTTGGCGTTCGCCGCTTGGCGCGAACTTTCGTAGCGGACACTGGCCACATACGCTCACATCATCGCCCGAACCGATAGCGACTGCAGGCGGGACGTCACGCGGTAAGATCCATAGCTGGGCCATATCGCCAATCTTGGAATTCTGGCTTTCGAACGTAACAACGCCAATGATTGGGGAACCGTCGATCTGTGATGGACCGGAATAGACCAATGATCCGAGCATGATCGTTACCTTTCGATTAGGGTAGTGGGAAAAGCCTACCATAAGCTACAGGAACCCAGTTTGTTCCTGTAGCTGAGCTAGGCTCTCACCTAGAACGCGACGTCGGTGCTACCATCGGGCAGCACTGGCACAGGTGCGCGGTAGGCCACTACGGTTTGCCCACCGTCAGATCGATCTGTCGGTGCCGATACCGGTGCCAGATGGGCCAGAACTTCGGCCGCTTGCCGCCGGGCCAGCGCGCCAGCGACTAACGCGCGGGCCTCCTGGACGGTTTCCAGCGCGCGGGTGTCGCCTTGCCAGCTGGCGACTAGAAACGGTCCGGCATGATGGGCCAGTAGCAGGTCGAGATCCGAACAAGTCGCGGTGACACGTTCGGTGACGATGAATCGAAGCACGGCCAGGCCGTGGCTACGTGGGGATGAAATACCGACTGTCGGGCGTGGCGGTGATGGTAAGGTGCGCATAGCGGCAGAACTCCAAAAAAAAGTAGTGTGGATCGGATAGGGCCATTATGGCCCTATCCCCTTGTGCGCGAATGGCCTACACAGTTGCCAGCTGGCGCCTGGCTTTCGTGAGCATCCATCCGGCGATCTGATCAATCTCATGTCGGTCGTCAGCGTGAGCGGTTTCGGTCTGGCTTGCGCGCGTCACGCCTTGGACGTAACCCCAAACGCTACGCGGGTTCGACTCGTTCGTTTCTGCCAGGTTATAGGCCGCTTCGGCGACGCCTGCCGAGAGCCCCGCCTTGCGTCCCGCGTCGATGACGCCGTCACGGTCCTTCGCGAGTTCCACGGTTGCGAGTTTGGCGATTTCGTCGGCTTCGCGACCAAAATCGGCGCCGAGTGACGTCATGAGATTGTCGATCATGGCGTTCGCGTCCGTGGCCACCTTGCCGACGTGGCGACGTGTCCGTTTCGTGTACTGGGAGTAGTCCCAAATGATGTGGTTCCCGCAGACAACGCGGAACAGAAATTGCTCGATGCTGAAAGGTGCATCGCCAACTTCCGAGTTGCGGACGATAAATCCGCGATGCATGGCCGTCTGATTAAACCCGGATGGGTCATCGACAACCGACCCACCGTCAACCATGAAGAGGAAGTCGGAGCGGTCGCCAGAGTAGGCGCCACGGCGCGAACCGTCCCAGGTCAACGGAAGTTCCCACTTCGGATCGGTGTCCTGCAGCGCGATGAACGGGCGAAGAATGTCGGCAGTCCACACGCGGGCGTATTTGGCCGAAGTAATGGCGCGGATCTTGGCGTCGGAATCGGCTGACGTCAGTAGCAGCTGATAGTCGGCATGCTCCTGGGATTGGCGCGCCGTCAGCGAGTGTGAAAGGCACGCCAGCTGCAGATCCGTCGGTAGCTTGGCGATGTATCGCGCGGGCGCGCCGATGGTTGTGCACAGCTGGCCGAACGCGTAGGGTGACAGGGGCGCGCTACGCGACGTGCCTGCAAGGTGGATCGCGCCGTTGGCTTGAGACACGCGCAGATCGGCGAGCGGGACAATGGCGCGCCGATTGCTGAACTTACGCGCATGCGCGGCGTCATACATACCCTGCAGCGTCGTGAAAGACTCATCGGCGGGACGGTTTCGGAGTTGCGATGCGGCAGAATTCAAAGTCGTCATGGTGTGGGCTCCAGGTTTGCTAACGTGTATATGTTATCGGCACGTGGGCGAAAAGCTTTAGAGCGTGCGGCAGTATGGCCAGTCTAGCGCCCGAACCTTCAATCGGCGCTTTACCTGTGTGTGATCCATCTTCACTGTAATATAGGCCGAGATACCGTCTCGACCTTGGTTGTAGGCCGTGACCGTGCCGAACTTCGCTCCGCGCATCCAGAGATCGTAATGCACGGGAATCTCGATACGCTGGCCAGCTGTCGGATGATTGTGTGTGGTCATGCCCCTATCCTATGCACTCGGCGTGCCAAACATGTACACGTAACAGACCTGGGGAAAGTCTAATGATTCTGACGATCTCGGCGGACAGGCCAACCCGCGGCCAGCCAAACACTGCACAAGTGTATGAAACATAGACAGTAAAATTTACAACCGTGCAGCGTGGGCAGACACGGATGCTAGTAACACAGGCGAAACATGGCGGAAACATGGTGCCCGGGATGGTCGGATATCACACTGCCCGTAGTGGCCAGCCTAGGCTACACCACTAGATATGGTGGTCCTAGCTCGCCTAGCCCACCGAAAGGCCCGATTACCCCACCGTGGGCTAGGGCCTACCTGCTACCTGATAACGGGTAGCCTAGATCTGATAACAGTTGTTATGTTAACTAACTGGACGGTGGTCGGCGTGTTCGAAGGCGAGCTTGAGCGCAACGTCTAGTGTGAACGTGCGAGCAGTACGCTACATATAGATATGTGAGCCGCGCGTAGGCCGAGCACCAAAGACTCACATCCAGCGCGCCCTGGCCCAACCCGCGCCACACTCTACCCACCTCCCCCCAACGCGAAGCCACCCCGGTCATGGTGTAGGTGAGTTTCTAGCCTGACACCATTTCGCCCAGTTCACGTGTACATGTTTTTGAGCCCAGATTGGGCACAATCCTACCCACTTTTAGGTAACCCAAGGTGGTTTCAACGCCTCTCAGCGCCCCTGGGGGGAAAAGTGAAACCATCGGGTGTTTCGCCCGTAAGTCCTTTGTTTGCAATAGGATTTTTGGTGACAGCCGTGTGGAACCATCCTGGAACCATCCCACAAGCGTGCCTACGTAAGTTGTTGACAGCGTGGGGGTTGCGGGAAACGTGCATGGTTCTGCACAAAGTGATAGCTAGGTGTGGTTTTGGAACCATTATGCGCGTGTGATCCAGATGTTATAAGGTGTGATCCAGGTGTGATCCAGCGCGACCATGAAAGCACACATTAATGCGCAGCGAACAAAACACGAAACACAACGAGACAGGTGTCAAAAAGTTCGCACCGCGCCCCGGCGAGGGCGACACCGTGTATGAGCGTCTATGGGGAGCTATGGGGATCTATAGGCCTCTATGGTGGCTCGGGGGCGGGCCTCCCGGCCCTACCTATAGCGATGGTGTCGCGTCACGCAGGGCTTAGAGCATATATGGTCAAATACCCTAAAGCCCCGCCACTCCCAAGGGATGGTTCCAAAGTGCCCCCGCGCTTCTGACTGTCCTCGGAACCATACAGTTTCCGTAACCCATAGCGTAATAAGCACTTACGAGAGCACCTATGTGATGGTTCCAGTGTGCAAAACCATGCACTTTGGCCGTAACCCACTGTGTAATTGGAAGTTACAGCTTCGCTCTCTGTGATGGTTCCGCTTTCCCGTCACACCCCCCTTCCAGTGTGCAAAACCATGCAAATGCGGCTACGTTCACGTGTACACCCACGTTTACAACATTGTGGACATGGCACCTCTTGTGCAACACAGGGGGTAACTGGAGTCTGAATGACCACCACCACGCAGCTATTACACCTCACGAAGTGGCTCACCACGCGTCCAGACGCGCAAGAGTTACGCTTGCTGCGCCAGCGAGTGATCGCCACCGGCACGCCTATTGCTGACAAAAGGTGGGCGGCGCTTCAACGTAGCTACGCACCCGCCACGTGCTACAAATGCGCCAAACCTGCCGCCTATGTGGTGTTTGGTCAAGGGAGCTGCACGGAACATCTCATCGGGATGCCGATGAATAGGCGGCGTAATAGGCTGAACAACAGGAGGCCCCAGCGCGGCTGTGTAGACAACATGTACACACCAAAACTCATCTCCGGCACGATAAGCGCCGATCAGGCATACAGGATGACGCATGGGAAAAAGTAACCTCACAGCCACCACCCGCTGCGTCCGGTGCGGCGCGAAAGCGACAGTGTGGACGGGTCACGTGGAGCGCAAAAAGCCACCCACGATCATCACCGCCGGATGGTGCGCGGTGTGTGCGAAGGTTGCCATGGGGTGGTCGGGCAGGTATAAGAAATGGATGGGCAAAGAGCGCAGATAGTCACGCCGTTGGCACGCTTTTTGCACCGTTTACGCCTGCAGAACACCCTCTTTCCACCTCCCACCCCCTTGGCCCATGTGGCATACTCAGAGGATAGCCAAACGGTGCCCAAGGAGGGCCGCATGTGGGCCGCAGCGAGCAACAACAGCTTAATATTCAAACGTTGGATGATCTGATCACGAGTCCTGTCACCAAACCTGACTGGCTCGTCGAACGGTTGTTGCTCAAAAAGAGCGCCAACATTTTGATCGGGGATTCAACGATAGGCAAAACGCCGCTGGCGCTCCAACTCGCCCTCTGCGTGGCTGCAGGCGTGCCATTCTTCCACCACCTCACGACTCAGGGGCCAGTACTCTACCTCGATGCCGAAACCTCCCACAGCGGCTTTGTGTTGATGTTGAAGCGTTTGAAGGGCTTCTTGAAGCTCCCCGATGATCGGACCATCCCGTTTTACGCGTATAGCCCCAACTTTCAACCGCCAGAGCCCTACGAGACCGTGGAGCAAATGTTGGGGCGGAAGATCGAGGAAATTAAGCCCGCGCTCGTGGTCATCGACTGTTTGCGGCCGTGGTTTCCCCTCGCGGAACAGAAAGGCGAGGAGGTGGTGAAGATGCTACGCTGGCAACGCCACTTTTGCCAAACCTACGGCACCACGTTTGTCACTATCCACCACAGGCGGAAGAATCACCAAGGAGATGACAAACCGTCGTTGGAGCACGGCGCGATGGAATGGCTCAAAGAAAGCGCCGGATCGTTTGCGTTGATCAATCAAACCGACACGCGGTGGGGCGTGGAGGTCGATGCTGATACCGATGAGCTAACGTGGAGCGGAACGGTGCGCGGCTTCGGCGTCATCCAACCCTTCCACTTTCAGCGCGAGTTCGATGAGGACGAGGGAGAGCCCATCGGATTCAAGGTGATCGCCGACTTTGATCGCCTCCCCGAGCTGTTTAAGCAAGTGTACACGCAACTTCCGGGGGAGTTCCGCTATAAGGACGTCCTGGCGGTCTTCGGAGGGAAAAATAAGCGCCAGGCGGGAGAATTTCTCCGCACCGTGGAGAGCGTCGGGTATCTCAAACGGGTGATGGAGGATGGCTACAATCGTGTCAGGTATGTGAAAGTGGAGCCCTAGGGTGGCACCCCTGTTGCATCCCCCTAACGGCATGCTTACCACACTCCTCCTCTGGTGGACCGCCCTACGCACACCCGCGTCTACGACGCGGTTGGACGCCTTAAAGGCGCTGTTGGCACTCCCGCGCGAGCGATAAACCACTACCCTCAACCCCCACATCTCGCGTACACTAAAGGGGCAGCCCACCGCCCCTTGTGTTCGTCTCCCCAAGGGGCACCTTGAGACGGGTGGGGGGTGTCCCACCGCGCAGACGCGCTCCCCACCCGCTCGCCTTGGCTGCCACACGTCGTGCCTGATGACCCCAGAACATTCCCCAAATTCGCGGGCTTCACGTTCACTTTATGCCCCCGCCCCGGCGAGGCGCAACTCAAACCTCTCCCACCGGAGTGGCTAGTTAAACTGGTAGAGGCGGGCAAACGCGAGTTAGGCAAAGGCAAACGCTATCGCTACTATATGGAAA
>Ga0207952_1000870_pt1 | contig 17198 bp, 19 predicted proteins | sample SubbioR12Aug_8Ca_FD_184831 | JGI IMG/M metagenome (GOLD analysis project Ga0207952, IMG submission 184831) | Serpentinite rock and fluid subsurface biosphere microbial communities from McLaughlin Reserve, California, USA - CR12Aug_8Ca (SPAdes) | ecosystem: Environmental > Terrestrial > Deep...
GTGTTGTTCAGGCGTCGTTAAGTGTCTGTTCCCACGTCGTTATTCGGCGTGTGGTGGAGACGGGGTCGTTGTTGGGACTGTCCACGGCTCAGGAGCCGTGGCGGCTGCACCCGCGCAATTGCGCAACCCGCGGGCGTGCCGCGGGCGGTCGTGCCGGAAATGGAAAAGGCCGGCACGTTCCAGGCGCCAGCCTACTAGAATCCATAGCATATTTCTGCTGAACCTGTTCATCACATCCGCGTGAACGGATGCTGGCAGTGCTAGCACTCTGCTCGCGACGACGGTGTCGGGATTGCCGCCCCAAGTCGATTCAACCTGATGCCAAACCCGACTAGCGCGGCCACTGCCGCAGCGCCACCAGTCCACCGTCGATCGGCAGCAGGATGCCCGTCACCCAGCGCGATTCGTCCGAGGCGAGATAGACCGCGCCGTGGGCGATGTCCCAGGCCGTGCCTTCGACCTGCATCGGCACCAGCTTCTTGCGACGCTCGCGCGCCTCGGCGCCCATGTGCGCCACCATCGGCGTATGCACCGAGCCCACGACAATGCAATTGGCGCGGATGTTCTGGGTCGCATAGTCGGCTGCCACCGAATGGGTGAAGCCGTGCAGGCCCGCCTTGACCGTCGAGTAGGCGACCGCGCCCGGACTGCCCATCAGGCCGAGCGCACCGGCGATCGACGACACCATGATGATCGAGCCTCCGCCGCCCGCCTTCATCTTCGGGATGCAGTACTTGGTGCAGAGCATGGTCGTGGTGAGATTGGCCTCGATCACCTTGTGCCAGTCGGCCAGCGTCACCGTCTCGGGCGTGCCGGGGGCGCCGATGCCGACATTGTTGTGCAGGATGTCGAGGCGGCCGTACTTCCTGGCGGCAAACTCTGCCATCGCCTCGCAGGCGTCGGCCTTGGCGACATCGCCCGCGAACACCGCGGCCTCGCCACCCTCCTCCTTGATCTGCCTGGCGAGCTTCTCGGCGCGCTCGGCGCTGCGGTTGACCAGCACCACCTTGGCGCCCTCGCGCGCAAACAGGATGGCCGTCGCCATGCCATTGCCCACGCCCTCGCCGCGCGGCGCAGCCCCAGTCACCACCGCCACCTTGTCTTTTAGACGTCCGGCCATGACTTCTCTCCCGCCCCAATGCTATTTCAGGTGCGGACCTTAGCCGGGAGACTCGCGCCATGGCCAGCAAGACGGAAATCTTCGAGGGCGGCTGCACCTGCCGCCAAGTGCGCTACCGCGTGACGTCGAAGCCGATGTTCGTGCATTGCTGCCACTGCCGCTGGTGCCAGCGCGAGACCGGCACCGCCTTTGCGCTCAATGCCATGATCGAGGCCGACCGTGTCGACCTCCTGAGCGGCGAGCCGGAGCTGGTGCTGACGCCGTCGGAAAGCGGCAAGGGCCAGAAGATCTGGCGCTGCCCCAAGTGCCGCATCGCGGTGTGGAGCAACTATCCCGGAGCGGGCGATGCCGTGCGGTTCGTGCGCGTCGGCACGCTCGACAACCCGGACGCGATGCCGCCCGACGTCCATATCTTCACCATGTCCAAGCAGCCCTGGGTCGAGCTGCCCCAAGGCACGCCGTCGGTGCGTGAGTTCTACGACGTCAAGAAGATGTGGCCGAAGGAAAGCCTGGAGCGGCGCGCCGCCCTTCGCCAGAGAGCCCAATGAAAAGACGTATTCTGATCGGCTCCTTCGCCGCGACGGCCATCGCGCCTCATGCCGCGATCGCCCAGCAGACCAAGCCAGTGATCGCCTATCTCAGCGCGCGGTCGCCAGCGACCGACAACCACCTGCTGGCCGCATTCCGCGAAGGCCTCAAGGAAGCAGGCTATGTCGACGGCCAGAACGTGACGATCGATGTCCATTGGGCCGACAGCCGCTATGAGCGCCTACCGGCAATGGCGAAGGATTTGGCGGCAGCCAAACCCGCCGTCCTCGTCGCGGTGGGCGCCAACCAGGCCGGCCTCGCCGCCAAGGCCGCGACCTCGACCATCCCTGTCGTCTTCGGTGTCGGCGCCGATCCCGTCGACCTCGGCCTCGTCCGCGACCTCGCTCGCCCCGAGGCCAATCTCACGGGCACTACGCTGCTCACGCAGCTGCTCGATGCCAAACGCGTCGAGCTGCTCCGCGAGATGGCACCGGGCGCCCGGTCTGTCGCGATGCTGTTCAATCCGTCCAATCCCGGTGCGGCGGGCCAGCTCGCGGGGTCGCAGGCCGCGGCCAATGCGCTGGGTCTCAACATGAGGATCCTCGAGGCGCAAACCGAAGCAGAGATCGATCGCGCTTTTGACTCTCTGGACTCCGCGCCTGTCGACTTGTTCGCCGTCGCCGTCGATTCGTTCTTGATTGGGCAGCGCACGCGCATCGTTGTCGCCACGGCCGCGCGTAAGCTGCCCGCGATGTTCCCGTCCCGCGAATTCGTCGACGCCGGCGGGCTCGCCAGCTACGCCCCGCGTTGGGTGGATATGTACCGCATCATTGGGACCTATGCCGGCCGCCTCCTCAAGGGCGCGAAGCCGGGCGACCTGCCGATCCAGCGGCCGACGACCTTCGAACTGGTGGTCAATCTCAGGACCGCGAAGGCGCTCGGTCTCACCCTGTCGCCAGCTTTCCTCAATCGCGCCGACGAAACGATCGATTAGAGTCAGGCCCTGCCAAAGGCTAGAGGCTGCTGAGATCGGCCACGGCACCCGCGATCAGCCGCGTGCCGATCGCCATCATCAGGATGTCGTTGGCGACCCGCACATACTGATAGCCGGCGGGCGCGGGCGAGAGCTGCGCCAGCAGAACGCCCGGCAGCGGATAAAAGACGATACCGACCGCCAGCGGTTGGCCGATCACCCAGAGCTTCTTGGCCTGGCCCGGCGGCAGGCAGCCGTTGTTCTTCTTGGCGAGGCCCGGCGGACAGTGACCGGCGGCGTACTGCGTGCGGTAGTAGGAGTAGACCGAGCCGCGGTCACGGTCGTTGATGACGACGTTGACCTGCGGCGCGGCGGCCTGTGGTCCGCCATGGCCCTGGCCCTGGCCCTGGCCTTGACCTTGTGCCTGCCCCTGTCCCTGTCCCTGTCCCTGTCCTTGTCCTTGCCCCTTGCCGGGCGCAGTCGTGGCCTTGTCGGGCGGGCCACCGCGGCCGGGCTTGTCGTCTTTGTCCTTCTGGGCGAAGGCGGGCGACGCGAGCGCGGCACAGAGCAGGGCGATGAAGGCAATCGAAGCGGTTCGCACGGAAAATCCTCCTTGGAAGGCTCCCCAGCAAGCTCCCGCTTTGTGGCCGGGCAATGGCTGGGCCAAGGCAACAACGCGGAGCCCCGGCCGAGGTTGCCCGCGCCTGCTAGATCTTCCAGTAATCCGGCAGCTTCGCCGCCAGCCACTTCGCCAGGGCGGCGTTCACCGCAACGGGTTGCTCCTGCGCCATCCAGTGGCCGGAGTTCACCACCACCTCGGTGAGATCGCTGCAGTCCCGGCGCATCGGGTCGGCGAGCGGCGACTGCATGGTCTCGCAGGTCGTGTCATAGGCGCCGTGCAGGAACAGCACCGGCATCGCAAGCTTGCCGCCGTTCTTCGACGTCGCCGAGTAGGCACCGTTGGCCTTGTGGTTCATGTACCAGGAGTCGGGCCCGAAGAAGCCGTTGCGCGTCAACGCCTCAGTGTAGGCCTCCAAATCGGCTTCGGTGATGACGTCACCATCGCGCGGCACGTCCGGGCAGGCGCCGCCGCCGAACCAGCCGCCGGTCCTGCGGATCGAGGCCGTGCGGCCGGGTTTGCCGATGGCCTTGGGATCGCCCTTGCGGAACAGCGCCTTCACGACGTTGCGGATGTTGCCTTCGAAGCCCTTGCACGCCTTGTCGAAGCTCTCCTCGTAGAAGACTTGGTAGTCCCACTGGCCGACGGGATACTCCGCCTCGGGATAGACCTTGCGGTCGACCAGCGGCACCACCGTCTCGAGCGTGAAGCCCGACGCGAGATAGGGCACGCAGAGGCTCGCCACGCCCACGGTCTTGTCGGGATGGTGGCTGGCGATATTCCAGACGACCGGGCTGCCCCAGTCGTGACCGATCCAGGCGGCCCTGTCCCGTCCGAGCGCGGCCAAGAGTTCCAGCATGTCCTCGATGATCAGCGCCTGCGCGAAGTCCTCGTGTCGCGTGTAGGTGGCGGACCGGCCATAGCCGCGCATGTCGGGCGCGACGCAGCGGAAGCCCAAGGCAGCGAACGCCGGCAACTGATGTCGCCACGACAGCGACAGCTCCGGCCAGCCATGGATGAAGATCAGCAGCGGGGCATCTTCCGCTCCGCAAGCAAGATAGCCCGTGGTGTGACGGGCGGTCTTGACGGTGTGTTCGGTGATCGGGAATGTCATGCGCAACCTCGAGAATTGGCGGAGCGTCCCATGGATATCGATACAGGCACAACCGAACTCTTGTGCAGCGTGCAGGGCGGCGTCGCGCTGATCACGCTCAACCGGCCCGAGGCGCGCAACGCCATGTCGCCTGCCCTCACTGAGGCGCTACGCAACCAGATCAAGGCGCGTGGCGACGATCCCGAAGTCGGCGCCCTGTTGATCACCGGCGCCGGCACCGCCTTCTGCAGCGGCGGCGACGTGAAGGGCATGGGCGGCCGCGGGCCGCGCGGCCAGATGAGCTACGAGGAGCGCCTTTCCGACCTGCGCTGGCGGCAGACCCATCTCACCGGCGCGCTGGCTGCCGTACGCAAGCCCACCATCGCCGCCCTGCCCGGTGCGGCGGCGGGTGCGGGCCTCGCCATCGCGCTGGCCTGCGACATCCGCATCGCCGCCAAGTCGGCCTTCGGCACCACCGGTTACGCCAGGATCGGCTTGTCGGGCGACTACGGCATCGCCTGGCTGCTGACGCGCACGGTCGGCCCGATGCGTGCGCGCGAGCTGATGCTCACTTCGGAGAAAGTCGATGCCGAGCGCGGCGAGCGCATCGGACTCTTCAATCGCGTGGTCGACGACGCCAAGCTTCAGGCAGAGGCCTTCGCCTTCGCCAAGTCACTGGCCGACGGTCCTCGGATAGCGTTGCGCCTCATCAAGGACAATCTCGACGACGCCCTGCACATCGACTACCGGACCGCGCACTACCGCGAGGCCGAGCGCCTCGTCGGGGCGTCGCGCACCGACGACCACAAGGAGGCGGTCCAGGCCTTCGTGGAGAAGCGGAAGCCGGTGTTCGCCGGCAAGTAGCAGGGCTGCTAATCTCGATCCGGCGCGCCCGGCGGGAAGAAGGACCTGAACGGCCGTGCTTCCTCGACGGCGCGCGTGAAGGACGGCCGTTTGAGCAGCCGCGCGCGATAGGCGCGGACAGTGCCGAACTTTTCGGCAATCGGATGCACCCAGTCGGCGTAGAAGAGCGAAGGCGCCGCCGCGCAGTCGGCCAGCGTGAAAGCCTCGCCCGTCGCCCAGGTGCGTCCTTTCAGTTCACCGTCGAGCCATTCGTAGGACTGATCGAGCCTGGCCTTGGCATCGGCCACGCCCCTGGCATCACGTTCGCCGGCACCGCGCAGCGCATCGAAGACCACCCTCTGCATCGGCCCCATGACGTAGTTGTCGAAGACGCGATCGAGGAAACGCACTTGTAATGCGGCCTTGGAATCCGAAGGGATCAGGCGGACCGGCCCGGGATGACGCAACATCAGATGTTCGACGATGATGCTCGCCTCCCGCACGACCTCGTCGCCGTCGGTGAGCACCGGCATCAGCCGCAACGGCCAGAGCTTCGCCAGTTCCGCGAAGGAGTCGGCATCGGCCAGCAGGCGCGACGTGAAAGGCGTGTCGTTCTCGTAGAGCGCGATCAGCACTTTCTGGCTGTACGACGAGAAGGGATGGGCATGGAGAACGAGAGTCATGGTCAGACCACCCTCACCGCCATCTTGCCGCGATTCCTGCCTTCGAACAGGCCGATCAGCGCCTCAGGCGCCTTGTCGAGGCCATCGACGATATCGACGATGGCCTTGATCTTGTCCTCGGCAACCCAGCGCGCCAGCCGCTGCTCGGCCTCGGCGCGGCGGTCATAGAAATCCATGACGATGAAGCCTTCCATCCGGAGCCGCTTGGTGACGATCAGGCCCGGCACCGCCATCGGACCGGGGGCGGGCTTCTCGACGTCGTATTGCGAGACGTTGCCGCAACAGGCGATGCGGCCGCGCAAATTCATCAGCGAGAGCGCGGCGTCCAGCACCGCGCCGCCGGTGTTGTCGAAATAGACGTCGATGCCGGCGGGACAGGCTGACGCCAGCGCGCGGCGCACGCCGCCCGCCTTGTAGTCGACCGCCGCATCGAAGCCGAGCTCGCGCACCAGCCAGTCGCACTTGTCCTGACCTCCTGCCGTGCCGACGACGCGGCAGCCCGCGAGCTTGGCAATCTGGCCCACCATGGTGCCGACCGCACCGGCCGCCGCCGACACCAGCACCGTGTCGCCGGGCTTGGGCTGACCCACGTCCAGCAGGCCGAAATAGGCCGTGAGGCCGGTGACGCTGAGCGGACCGATCAGGAGCTCGAGCGGCGCCTTGATGGTGCGTTTGGTGAGGCGTCTTGCCGGCAGCGCCGCGTAGTCCTGCCAGCCCCAGTCGCCCTCGACGATGTCGCCCGCCGCCAGGCCCGAGGAGTTGGACTCCACCACCTCGCCGATCGTGAACCCGCTCATCACCTGGCCGGGTTCCAGTGCATCGCGATAGGTCTTGCCCATCATCCAGGCGCGATTGGCGGGATCGAGGGAAAGCACGCGCGTGCGTACCAGCACCTCGCCGTCCTTCGGCACGGGAATCGCCGTCTCGGTCCACTGGAACGTGTCGGCGGCAATCTTGCCTTGCGGCTGCTTGGCGTAGAGCCATTGACGGTTCATGCTTTTCTCCTGGGCGCTCATTCCTTGTAGTTGGCGGCACGCTTCTGCAAGTTCGACATGATGGCTTCGAGCTGGTTGGGCGAGCCGATCAGCTTCTGCTGCTCGACCGACTCCATCATCAGGCCCGACGCCGCATCGATGGCGACCGCGGCGTTGAGCAGGCGCTTTGCCGCCCGGACCGCGTCGGGACTCTTGGACGCGATCTCACGCGCCGTTTCGAACGCCGCCACCCGCGGATCGTCGACCACGCGCGTGACGAAGCCCATCTGCTGCGCCTCGGCACCGTTGAAGATGCGGCCGGTGTAGGCGAGTTCGCGCACCACGTCCTCGCGCGCGAGATGGCGCATGAGCTGGGTGCCGGCGAGATCGGGCACCAGGCCCCACTTGATCTCCATCACCGAGAAGCGCGTGTCGGCGGTGGCGTAGCGGACGTCGGGGCCCAGCGCGATCTGGAAGCCGCCGCCGAAGGCTACGCCATGGACGGCAGCGATCACCGGCACGGGCAGCTCCCGCCACAGCCAGGCGCATTGCTGCGGCCGGTTGGCGATGCCGTGCGTGCGCTTGGTGAGATCGCGCGACCCCGGCACTGCGGCGTCGCCCTGGTTCATCGCGGCGAAGCTTGCCATGTCGAGGCCGGCGCAGAAGGCCTTGCCCTCGCCCGAGAGAACCACGCAGCGCAGGCCCTTCATGTCGGCGAGCCTGGCGCCCGCCTCGATGATGCCCTCGAACATCGCGGGATCGAGCGCGTTCATCTTGTCGGCGCGGATCAGGCGGACGTCGGCCACGCCGTCCTTGAGGTCGATCGAGACGCGGTCCTTCATTTGTCCTTCTCCGATTTCATCCATTCGCGCAGGCGGCGCTTCACTTCCTCGGGATCGAGACGCTGCGGCGGCGCAAGGCTGCCGTCCTCACGCTTGGGCCACATCAGCACGGCAATGCCGCGCTGCACGTCGGCGTAGGTGCAGTCGTCGGGCAGGCGATCGAGCAGCGCCCGCACTTCTGCCTTTACGCCGGGTGCCTTCACATCCGTCATGCCTGCACCATCTGCCAGACTCCCTGCGCGACGTAGACCGCGCCCAGCGCCAGGATGACCCGCCGCGTCCAATGATAGAACTGCTTGTCCGACATACGGTTGAGAAAGCTCTTCGACAAGGTGGTGCCCAGCACGGCAAAGGTGGCGGCAAAGGCCATGACCGCCCACTGCTCCCAGTCGCGGCCGCCCGGATCGGCGACGAGGGCGCCAAAGTAGACGACCTTGGTGAGATGGCCCAGCACCTGCGCCGCCGCCTTGGTCGAGACATTGACCTGCCGCGTCATGCCGGTGCGGACATAGAAGATGTCGAGGATCGGCCCGGTGACGCCCGACACGAGCTGCAGCGCGCCGCCGATCACGCCCGCAGCAAAGGCCTGGCCGCGCGCCTCGATATTGGGTGCAATGCGCTGCGGCACGGCCAGTGCGATGAACGGCGTCAGGCCCACCGCCATCAGCACCAGGGATTTGGACGGCACGAAGGTGAGCGAGGAGAAGACCAGCAGCGAGAAGCCGGAGCCCAGGCCGAACTGCAGCACCACGCTCCAGTTGATGTGATGGCGCCACAGCCATGACCGCCAACCGTTGGCCGCGATCTGGATGATGCCGTGAAACACCATCGCCACCGGCACCGGCAGCACGATCAGCAGGAAGCCGATCAGCAACATCCCGCCCGCCATGCCGAAGATGCCGGAGATGAAGGAGGTCACGACGGCCACGACCGCCAGCGCCGCCAGGATGGGCAGGGAGAACATCGGTTGCGGCGTAGCGCAGCGTGCAGACGCTGTCGAGGATGGGCTAGGGTGCGCCATGACCGACACCGACCTTCTCTTCATGCCGGCCGTAAAAGCCGCCGCCCTCATCCGCTCGCGCAAGCTTTCGCCTGTCGAGTATCTCGGCACAGTGCTGAAGGCAGCCGGTCAGACCCAGCCCCGGCTCAACTGCTTTCGCGAGATAATGGTCGAGCAGGCGCGACGCGACGCCAAGGCGGCCGAGAAGGCCGTCACCGACGGCGCCAGGCTGGGGCCGCTGCATGGCGTACCGGTGAGTGTAAAGGATCTGATCGACGTGGCGGGCGTCCATACCCGCCACGGCTCGGCGATCTTCGAGGATAACATCGCCAAGACCGACGATGTGCTGGTCCGGCGTCTGAGAGCCGCCGGCGCCATCGTCTTCGCCAAGTCGACGACGCCCGAGTTCGGCGTCAAAGGCCTGACCGACGGTCCCTCCTTCGGCATCACGCGCAATCCCTGGAACCTCGAGCGCACGCCGGGCGGCTCGAGCGGCGGCAGCGCGGCCGCGGTCGCCGCCGGTCTCGGCCCGCTCTCGCTCGGCACCGATGGTGCGGGCTCGGTGCGCGGCCCCGCCTCGTGTAGCGGTCTTGTCGGGTTGAAGGCGACGCTGGGCGCCGTGCCGGCCGACACCACGCGCGATGCCTTCGGCAACAACGTCTATGCCGGGCCGCTCGCCCGCACCATCACCGACGCCGCGATCATGCATGCGATCCTCACCGGCCCCAGCGCCAAGGACCCGTGGAGCCAGGGTGGCGAGGACAAGCGCCAGCTCTCGCCGGCGCTGGTGGGCGAGGATCTGAGCGGCATCCGCATCGGCTACATCGAACTCACGGCCAATCCCAGGATCGCCGCCGACGTCCGCGCCAACACGCGCGCCGCCCTCGATGCCTGGAGCGCCATGGGCGCCGACGTCGAGGAGATCACCGAGAAGATCGACTGGATCGAGTACGAGGGCCGCGTGCTCTACCAGGCCAACTTCGCGGTGTTCTGCGCCCAGTACCTGCCGAAGTGGCAGAACCAGATGGACCCGGTGACCTTGGCCTTCATGGAGCGTGGCGAAAAATTCACCCTGGCCGATTTCCGCAATGCCCAGTTTGCCCGCACGACGCTGTTCCGCAAGATCCAGTCGCTGCTGGAGCGCTACGATTTCCTGGTGACGCCGACCAACGCGCGCACCGCGCTCGACGTCGGGCACGACGCCGCCAACGATGAGGTCGTGATCGATGGCGTGAAGTGCGGCATCACCCGCCAGGGCTGGACCTCCTATCAGTACCCTTTCAACCTCACCGGCCATCCGGCGCTTGCTTTGCCCTCCGGCTTCGGCGCCGATGGGCTCCCGACCTCGGTCCAGATCGTCGGCCGCTGGGGCGCCGAGACCGACGTGCTGCGGCTGGGCGCCCTGCTGGAGCAGGCGCGGCCATGGGCGCAGCACCGTCCGCCGGCGCTGTAACGATCACGTTATCCCTTTCCCGTTGATCGCTCGGGCAGCGGGGGCGCAAACTCGGACATTCCCTTCCAGAGGAGGCCCGCATGCGCCGCCGCCATCTGCTTGTCCTGTCCGCCGGAGCCCTCGCCGCCCCGGCGCTGATCACCTCGCCCGCCCGCGCCGCCGTCGAGACACGCGAACTGCACGGCTATCGCATTCGCACTTTCGCGGCCCGGCCGGGGTCGGGATCGCGCGACGTCGCCTGCAACGCCGACGGCACGGTGTGGTTCTGCGGCCAGCGCGACGGCACGCTCAACCTGCTCGATCCGCGCGACGGCGGGCTGAAGGTGATCAACCTGGGCACTGGCGCGGCTCCGCACGGTGTTGTCGTCGGCCCCGATGGGGCGGCCTGGGTGACCGAGGGCGGCCAGAATTCGATCGCCCGCGTCGATCCGAAGGACCACCGCGTCCAGCTCTGGAAGCTGAACGGCGGGCCGTCGTACGCCAACCTCAACACGCTGGTCTTCGACAAGACCGGGACACTCTGGTTCACCGGCCAGGGCGGCGTGATCGGCCGCTTCGAGCCGAAGACGGAGAAGATGCAGGTATGGGATGCACCGCGCGGTAATGGCCCCTACGGCATCGCACTCACGCCGCAGGGCACGGTCTGGTACGTGTCGCTGGCCGGCAACTATCTCGCCCAGATCGACCTGGCCTCCGGGGCGCCGCGCATCGTCGAGCCGCCGACACCGAAGCAGGGCGCCCGCCGCGTCTGGTCCGACAGCCAGGGTCGCCTCTGGATCAGCGAATGGAACAGCGGCAACGTCTCCATGCACGACCCGAAGGACGGCAGCTGGAAGCAATGGAAGCTGCCGGGAGAGAAGCCGCGCTGCTACTCCGTCTATGTCGACGACCGCGACGCGGTCTGGCTCACCGACTTCGCGGCCAACGCCATCGTGCGCTTCGATCCCAGGACCGGGACCTTCGTCTCCTTCCCGTCGGACAAGTCGGGCGCCAACGTGCGCCAGATGGCGGGCCGGCCGGGTGAGGCCTGGGCCGGCGAATCGGGCACCAACCGCATCGTCGTCATCGACAAGCCGCAAGCCTGAGCGGATGCGGCTCTGGATCGTGGCGGCTGTATTGTTGGCCGCATCGGGCGCCGCGCGCGCCCAGCCCTGCGATGTGCGCGCCTTCGAGCCCTGCCTGGCCTGCCACGCGCTGACCAAGGACGCCGGCCAGAAGCCCGGCCCGCAGCTCGTGGGCGTGATCGGCCGTCCGGTTGCCGGCGATCCAGCGTTCGACTATTCCCCGGCACTGCGGGCGGCGCGGGCCAAGGGCGATGTCTGGACGCGCGAGCGGCTCGATCTCTTCCTCGCCGATACCGAGGCGGTGTACCCCGGCGGCTGGATGGGCAGCCCGCCGATCCACGACGCGAAGCTGCGGGCCGATCTCCTCTGCACGCTGGGCGGACGCTAGTCGAAACCGCGTCGACCGCTGACGGCTTCCATGGAACCTGGGAGAATGCTAGCGTCCGTCGCAATCAACCAAGCCTGCAAAAAACGAACGGACAAGGGAGATACTGATGAAATTCACGGCGATTCTCGGAATGGCGGCGGCATTCGTTGTCGGCGGCAGCGGCATTGCGGCGGCCCAGGCACCGGCCGGACTCGACACGAAGAAGTTCAACGTGATCGGCACGTGGAACTTCATCAATATGTACAAGAAGGTCGAGGTGCCGTTCTGGAACGAGCAGCTCGCGGCGGCCTCGGGCGGCAAGCTGACCGCCAACCTCAAATCGGTCACCGAGTTGAACCTCAAGGGCACCGAGGTCCTGCGGTTGCTCAAGACCGGGGTCTACGAGGTGGCGCACGCGCTTCCGATCTATGTCGACGATGGCGGCGCAGTGATCGAGGCGTCGGATCTGTCAGGCGTGGCGACCAGTATCGCCCAGCAGCGCGAGATCCTGAACGCCTGGATGCCCGAGATGCAGAAGATCATGCGCGACCGCTTCGGTTCGCAGATCGTGTCCACTCTCGCTTTTCCTCAGCAAGTCTTCTTCTGCCGCGACGAAATCTCCAGCCTGGCCGATCTCAAGGGCAAGAAGGTGCGGGTGCAGGGTGTTTCCCAGTCCGATCTGGTGAAAGCACTGGGCGGCTCCGCCGTGACCATTCCCTTTGGCGAGGTCGTGCCGGCGCTCGAGAAGGGGGTGGTCGATTGCGGCATCACCGGCACGCTGCCGGGATACCAGGCGAAGTGGCCCGAGGTGGTGAAGACCGTCGTCGATTTGTCGCTGGGCTATACGGCCGGCTTCGTGGCCGTGAACCTCAATAGCTGGAACAAGCTTTCCAAGCCGACCCAGGAATTCATGATGGGCCAGTTCAAGAAGCTCGAAGACGCCTCCTGGGCGAGCGTCGAGGCAGATACAAAGGAAGGCATCGCCTGCAACACCGGCAATGGCGCGTGCTCCGTCGGTACAGCGGCGAAGCTGAAGCTGGTGACGCCCTCGGAGGCCGATCGCGCCGCCGTCAAGAAAGCGCTCAACGACGTGGTCCTGCCGGAGTGGGCCAAGCGGTGTGGCGCGGAATGCGCCGCCAAGTGGACCGAAACGGTTGGCAAGCGCTACGGCCTTTCGGCAAAGGCCAACTGAACGGCACCGGGGTTTCTCCCTCGGAAAACAGACATGGAACGTCTCTGGCGCGGCGCATCGGTCGCCGCCCTCTGGGGAGCGTGGGCCGGCGGGGCCATGATTCTGCTGGCTGCCGTCGTCGTGTCCGTGGAAGTGGTCAGCCGCAAGCTGCTGTCCTTTGCCTTCTCGGGTTCCGACGAGATTGCGGCCTATCTCTTCGCCGTGGGCACCTCGTGGTCTCTGGCTCATGTGCTGGTGACGCGCGGGCACGTTCGCATCGACGTTCTCTACGGCAATCTCGGCGCCCGGGGAAAGGCGGCGCTCGACCTCATCGCGATCGTCGGCCTCGCGATCCTCGTCCTGGCCATCGTGGACCGCGCCGGGGAGATTTTTCTCGATAACCTGGCCGGCGCGAACCGGTCGAACACGCCGCTGCGCATTCCGCTGGCCTGGCCACAGGCGCCCTGGTTCGCGGGTTTCGTCCTTTTCCTGATCGTTACCGTGCTGGCTTTCCTGCGCAGCCTCCAGGCCCTGGTGCGCGGCGACCTCGCCATCGTGTCGGAGACGATCGGCGTGCCGTCGCAGGACGAGGAAGTGAAGGGTGAGCTGGGTTCCCTGGGTATCGGAACACCGAACTCCGGGGAGAAGCGTTAGACATGCTCGGCACTGCCCTGGTTCTTCTCGTCGCGCTTCTGGCCATCAGCGTTCCGGTGGCCGCCGTCATGGGCGTGCTCGGCCTGGCGCTCAATCAGTTCTTCTCGTCCATCCCGCTCTATCTGGCGATGGGCGATATCGTCTGGAACGCGAGTTCGGAATACATCCTGATCGCCATCCCGATGTTCGTGATGCTGGGCGAGATCCTGCTGCGGTCGGGGATCGCCCATCGCGTCTATGCCGCGATCGCGACCTGGCTCTCGTGGCTGCCGGGCGGCCTGATGCACGCGAATATCGGTACTTGCGCCATGTTCGCGGCAACTTCAGGCTCGAGCGTGGCCACGGCGGCCACGGTCGGCGTTGTCGCCCTGCCGCAGGTGAAGATCCGCGGCTACGACGAATCGCTCTTCCTGGGAACGCTGGCGGCTGGCGGCACGCTCGGCATCCTGATCCCGCCGTCCATCAACTTCATCCTCTACGGACTGCTGACCCAGACCTCGGTCCCTCGGCTCTATCTGGCCGGAATGATTCCCGGCCTGCTGCTCACCGCCTTCTTCATGGCCATCGTTCTGGGCTACTGTTTGCTGACGCCCTCGAAGGGCGGGACACCGGTGGCAAGCAGCTGGAGGGATCGGCTGCGGAGCCTGAAAGACCTCGTCGCGCCGCTGTTCATCTTCGCCGTCGTCGTCGGCTCGATCTACGCCGGCTGGGCCACACCGACGGAAGCAGCCTCCATGGGCGTCTTCGCGGCGCTCCTGCTGGCGGCATGGGAACGCGCGCTTTCCTGGTCGATGCTCAAGGCGGTGTTCGAGGGAACGATGCGCACGACCGCGATGATCATGCTGATCATCATCGCCGCGCAGTTCCTGAATTTCGTTTTGGCCAACATCGGCGTCACCGACGGCGTGGCCAAAGCCATCACCGCACTCGGGCTCGGCAAGGTCGGCACCATGCTGCTGCTGATCGTGTTCTATCTGATCCTGGGCTGCTTCATGGAAACGATCTCGATGATGATCCTCACGACCCCGTTCGTGTTCCCGATCGTGGTCGGCCTGGGCTGGGATCCCATCTGGTGGGGGATCGTGCTGACCATTCTCATCGAGGCGGCACTGGTGACGCCACCCGTGGGCCTCAACCTCTATGTCGTGCAAAGCCTGCGCGCGACGGGCGCCATCGTCGACGTGATCAGGGGGGCATTGCCCTTCGTAGGAGCCATGCTCGCGCTGATCGTGCTGCTCATGGCCTTCCCCGATATTGCCCTGGGGTTGCCGAACTGGGTGATGGGCCGCGGATAGATCGGACTCCGGCAGCGCGAAAAGATATTCGCGGAATTAGCCCGGAAAGCCGGTCATCAGGTCCCTTGCGATCGCCTGTTGCGGCCACGCGCGGATCGCGTTCTTCTAGGCTGGCGACGAAGAAACCTGGAGGAAGCCCTTTTCATGCGCGCAATTGCAGTTCTCGCAGGCCTTTTCGGCCTCGTCGTCGGTCCGGGGCCGGCGTTCGCGGAATTCCCCGACAAACCGATCAGGATCATGGCGCCTTACGCGCCCGGCGGGAACATCGACGTCACCTCCCGCATCATCGCCGACAAGCTGAAGGACGTGCTGGGCGTCACCGTGCTGGTCGAGAACAAGGCCGGCGCCAGCGGCATGATCGGCAGCGACATCGTGGCCCGCGCCGCGCCCGACGGCTACACGCTGCTGGTATCGGCCAACTCGCTGGTGGCCGTCCCCGCCATCTACGGCAACGCGCCCTATGACTGGCGCACCGCCTTCACGCCGATCAGCCACATCCAGCGCGTGCCGGCCGTCCTGCTCGTGACCCCGAGTTCGCCGATCAAGACCATGGCCGATTTCATCGCGCTCGGCCGCGACGGCAAGTTCCCGGTGGCCGATTCCGGCATCGGCACCACCAACCACCTGGCCCTCGAGCTGATCGGCGATGCCACCGGCACGAAATACACGCTGATCCACTACAAGGGCTCGGGCGCCGCCAGCATCGACGTGATCGCGGGCCAGGTGACGGCCCAGGTCGATCAGGTCAACGCCGCCATCGGCCACATCAGGGGCGGCAAGATGCGCGCCATCGCCGTGTCGTCGGACAAGCGCATCCCGGAGCTGCCCGACGTGCCGACGATGAAGGAGTCGGGCGTGAAGGGACTCGAAAACTTCACCTTCAGCACCTTCACCGGCCTGTTCGGCCCGGCCAGGATGCCGCCCGAGGTGGTGGCCAAGCTCAATGCCGCGATGGTCAAGGTCCTGAAGGACCCGGCTGTCGTAAAGCGCTTCGCCGATCTCACGGCCGAGGCCTATCCGACCACGCCGCAGGAGACCGCGGCGATGTTCGACGCCGAGGACAAGGCCGTGGTGCCGCTGATCAAGAAGCTCGGCATCAAACCGGAGTGAATCGATCGATGACCTGGCTGCCGCCTGCCATCACCCCCATCGTCCTGCTGTTGATCTCAAACGTCTTCATGACGTTCGCCTGGTACGGGCACCTGAAGTTCACCGACAGGCCGTTGTGGCTGGTGGTGGTGGCGAGCTGGGGCATCGCCTTCATCGAATACTGCTTCGCCGTGCCCGCCAACCGCTGGGGGCACACGGTCTATTCCGCCGCCGAGCTGAAAACCATGCAGGAGGTGATCACGCTCACCGTGTTCGCCGCCTTCTCGGTGCTCTATCTCGGCGAGCGCATCACGATCAACCACCTGGTGGGCTTCGCCTTGATCTGCGCCGGCGCCTTCTTCGTCTTCAAAGGGCCGCTTCCGGCGTGACCGCAGGCCGGGTCCATGCATGAGGATGCTGCCGACCCTGCGACGAAGCGAACTGGCCGCGCTGGCCGGCGTCCTCCTGACTGCGACGGTCCTGAGGCTCTGGAACCTCGACGCCAACGGCTTCGGCAACGAGTACTACGCCGCCGGTGTGCGCAGCATGCTGCAGGGCAGGCATCTCTTCTTCTACAATGCCTTCGATCCGGCGGGGCTGGTCTCGCTCGACAAGCCGCCACTCGCCTTCTGGATCCAGACCGCCTTCGCCGCCGTGCTGGGCTACAGTGGCTGGTCGATCCATCTGCCGCAGGCGCTGGCCGGCGTGGCCTCGGTGGCGCTGCTTTACGGCCTCGTGCGCCGGCCGTTCGGAAGGATCGCGGCCTTTTTTGCCGCCCTGCTGCTCGCCGTCTCGCCCGTTGCCGTCGCGGCCGATCGCTCGAACAACGCCGATTCCTGGCTGGTGCTGTTCCTGCTGATCGCGGCGGCGCTGGCAATGCGCGGCCGCGGCCTTTCCTTGGTCCTCGCCATGGTGGCACTCGGCCTCGCCTTCAACGTCAAGATGCTGGCCGCTCTGGTCTGCGGACCGGCATTGCTCGTGGGCTGGTGGCTGGCCAGCACACTCGACTGGCGCCAGCGGCTTGCGTGGCTCACGGCCGGCGGCGTGACGCTCACGATCGTGGCACTCTCCTGGGCCATCGCCTTCGATCTCACGCCTCGCGACTCGCGCCCACAGGCCGGCAGCAGCAAGGGTGATTCCATGCTCGAGCTGATCGTCGTGCACAACGGCCTCGAACGCTTTGCGCGCAATCAGCCAGCGACGCCGATCTTCAATTTTCCGGCCTACGATGCCGCGCCGGTCGGCCCGTTGCGACTCGCCACGCCGATGCTCGCCGCCCAGTTCGCCTGGGCGCTGCCGCTCGCCCTGCTCGGTGCCGTGCTGGCGTGGCGGCGGAGCGCCTGGGTGGCACTCTGGACGAGCTGGGCGCTGGCCTATGCGATCGTCTACAGCGCCGCCGACGGCATCTTCCACATCTACTATCTCGCGAC
>Ga0207952_1000871_pt1 | contig 17192 bp, 12 predicted proteins | sample SubbioR12Aug_8Ca_FD_184831 | JGI IMG/M metagenome (GOLD analysis project Ga0207952, IMG submission 184831) | Serpentinite rock and fluid subsurface biosphere microbial communities from McLaughlin Reserve, California, USA - CR12Aug_8Ca (SPAdes) | ecosystem: Environmental > Terrestrial > Deep...
TATAGACGACTAAGTAAAGACTACGAAGGAATATTGCTGACCAGTCAAAATTGGTGCTATCTTTCAATGATTCGACTGATGATCAAGAGGATAGAATTTTCAAATTTTAGGTTTTAGTACAGCTTCTAAGAGGATGTTAGCAATTTCAGCTTCTGTCGATTTTTCGGTTCTTCAGGCCGATTTTAGACTTTTATGCGAGGGGTTATATCAACCTGCGTATATTACCCCTCGCATAAAAGTCTAAAATCGGCCTGAAGAACCTATCTCACAAAAAAGCTTTAGCCGATAGAGCTAAAACATCGATTGGCAAGGTAACGGTCTCCGAGGTTAAATGGTATAACCCCTCAGGCACGAAGGGCATGCTGCGAGGCCATGGAGAAGATCCATGGCCTCAGTCAACGCAGGGCCTGTAAGCTTGCGAGCATTACATCCGTAGCACGACCAACGAATCGATATTAGCGAATGCGGACCCAGTCTGCGTCTCTCTCACATTCTTCTAGTAGATCTTTGGTATTGAATGCCTGACATTTTTCATACTCTTCCAATAGGCGGAAGATATAAAAATATTGACCTTCTGATCGCAGATTTTCTTCAGCAAAAGAGGCTCCATTATTGGCCATCTGTTCACATTCTTTATCATGCGCGCGAGCCCAGAGGATTTTCTCAACTAAATCGTCCAAGTTGCCATGAATGGGAAGAAAATGAACGTACGGTTTCAATCCTCGTTCGAACCAGGCAATGAATGGAGATTCTGGCTTAAATACAAGCGAGTTGGATAAAAGTCTCCACTCATAACCGCCACCAGATATCATAGCTCCATCAAGGACTGGTAAATAGGCATAACGGATGTGTTCTGCCGGAGGAAGATGTCCCTTGGTGAAGGGAGCCATTGCTCTCACGAAACTTTTAGATGGAATCCAGTCTAGATTTGCTGAAAACCCGGCATTGATAAGATCTGGACGTTTCTGAGAAAGTGAGCAAATCACATTGCGCGGTGCTCGAGTACAAGCATCCAAGAGTTCGTCATCAGGGCTAGACCAGATATCTACCTCATTCAAAACGATATTTCCTCTCCAAGCGGCCTCACGCTTTTTCTCTTTCCATGGGCAACGACATTGCAACGTTTGATTGACAAGGAGCGTCCAGCCAGGCATGGGCGTGCGATGAGGAATGAGGACGACATAGGGTGCATCCGCGCGCTTTCCTCCGGATAAAATAGGAGCTTGGTCGTTTTTATCATCTGTAATCCAAAATTCTGGAGGATCGTAATGCATCGGCATTCCATCATTGTGATTGATGATAAAATCGACATTGGGAAGCTGGGGGACACCGACTATATCAGACAGCCTAGCTAGAGTTCTTAAAATCCAATCAGTTTCCACATCGTTTACGCCGATATATCCGCGCGCATAAATCTTCCCTTCGATAATCCGATATCTACGGAGATAATGAGTTCTAGGGTAACCATGAGAAGCGATCTTGCTCTGAGTGGCCGCCAACCCCTTTTGGGTAATCGGATGTTCTTTAAAAAAAGCTAATTCGCTTTGAACGGTTTCGACTAACCAATCGGGTGTTGGTTTTTCGAACTTTTCCCTATATGTAGGGAGGTCGTTGTTGTACGAATAACTCGTGTGAGGGACTGATGGAGGGGGAAAATAGTCTCTGAACTTGATTGGATCGCTAAGGAGCGAAAAAAGGGTGCTTTGGCAGAACATGACTGCGCATACTACTAAAAATCTTAACATTACAAAATCTCCGTATTAAATTATTCTACTACGTTCGTTAAACGGACTTCATCTCGGTGGTTTTGATACCACAAAATAGTTTGCTCTAAACCTTCCCGTAAGGGCATTTGAGCTTTCCATCCCAGTGCATTGATCTTTGAGACGTCCAGAACTCTTCTTGGAGTCCCATCTGGTTTTGAAGTATCAAATACAATTTGGCCATGGTAGTCGACGATATCTGCGATCAATGCAGCCAGTCCTCCAATGCTGATTTCTTTTCCCGTTCCTACATTTAACCACTCATTGTCTTCATAATGGTTCATCGCCCAGAGAGTTGCTTCAGCCAAGTCATCGATAAATAATATATCGCGCAGGGGGGTTCCTGTTCCCCAAACAACCACTTGAGGAGCATTTTGTTCTTTGGCCTCTACGAACTTTCTAATGAGAGCGGGAATGACGTGAGAGCAATATAAATCAAAGTTATCCCCAGGTCCGTATAGATTGGTAGGCATCAGAGAGATAAACTTCCTCCCATACTGAGCTGAGTAAGCCTGACAGAGCTTAAGCCCGCTGATCTTAGCCAAGGCATACCATTGACAGGTTGGTTCAAGAGGTCCTGTGAGAAGGTACTCTTCTTTAATGGGCTGTGGGCACTCTCTTGGATAGATACAAGCTGAGCCGAGAAACACCAGTCCTTTGACTTCCGTTAAATAGGCCCCATGAACCACATTTCTTGTGATCGCCATGTTGTCATTGATGAATTCAGCAGGATATTCGCTATTGGCTAAAATGCCTCCTACTTTGGCGGCAGCGACAAACACATATTCTGGGCGCTCTTCTCTATAAAAATTCTCGACAGCTGCCTGATCACGTAGATCTAACTCTGCATGGCTTCGCAGAACAAAGTTGCTATACCCATGTGCCTTTAAGCATCGGACAATTGCAGATCCAGCGAGTCCAGTATGTCCCGCCACCCAAATTTTGGCATCCAAGCTCATAACAGCTTCCCCTTTGACCATGCAAAGAGAAATGCAAAAGAATAAAACAACTCGAGCAATATTTAACATCAACCACCTCATTGTTGAAAAAGAGAGGCGACAGTATCAAATATACAGATTTTTTTTCAAGTGAATCTCGGAAAGTTGACATTTTTTATCATGCTCAATAATTTTGTCCCAAACACATGAAGAAAACGATTTTCTATCTCTAGCTCTAAGAGACAGGCTACTGTCAACTTTCGTTCGCACCATGTAAATTATTTAGCTTTACATGGAGTGCTAAAGCATGGAACACAAACGCTTAAGAGTTGAAGAGCGAGAACAGATATCTCTTCTTCTAGCTAAAGAAAAGAGCTACCGAGAGATTGGCCGTATTATAGGCCGCTGACCTGATCCCCGAAAAGTAGTCCACCTAAGATTAGAGGTTCGTGATAAACTACCTGAACCCAAAAGGACACGAACCATGAAAAGCAGATTCACAGAAGAACAAATCATCAGCATTCTCGGTGAGGCCCAAGCAGGAGCCAAAGTAGCAGAATTATGTCGCCGGCACGGTATTTCTGACGCGACGTATTATCTCTGGAAGGGCAAATATGACTGTTCCTGAGGCAAAACGCCTTAGGGCCCTGGAAGCGGAAAACTCCCGATTGAAACGGATCGTTGCAGATTAGCAACTCGACATTGTCGCCCTTAAGGACGTGCTCTCAAAAAAGTGGTAACCCCACAGGCAAAACGAGCATGCTGCTTGGCCATGGTTAAAGCCCATGGCCGCAGTGAGAGGCGGGCATGTCAGCTTGTGGGGGCAAACCGAGCCAGCATACGCTACGTAAGCCACAAGCCCGAAGAAGGGCTTTTGAGAGGGAAGATAACCACTATTGCACACGAGAAGCGTCGTTATGGATACCGGCGCATTCATGTGCTCCTGAAGCGTGAGGGGATAGCCATCAACCATAAGAAGTTGTTCAGGATTTACAAGCAGCTTGGGCTAAAAGTACTTAAACGGGGTGGTCGAAAAAGAGCCTTGGGGACGAGGGTGGTTGCAATGGCGTTAACAAAAAAGAATCAGGAGTGGTCATTGGATTTTGTGCATGATGTACTCGAGAGCGGGAGGAGAATCCGCATACTGACGGTAGTGGATGATTTTACGAGAGAGAGCATCAAGATAGCGGTGGATACGTCTCTCAATGGGCGTCGAGTCTGTGAAGAACTGGAACAGGTCATAGAGGCGCGAGGAAAACCTGACAGGATTTTAAGCGATAACGGCACGGAATTTACCAGCATGGCCATCTTGCGATGGTGTCAGGAACATGGAATACGATGGGATTACATTCAACCTGGCAAACCCTACCAGAACGGATACATCGAGAGCTTCAATGGGAAGCTCCGGGATGAATGTCTGAACGAAAGCATCTTCGTGAACCTGCAAGAAGCAAAGAGACTTGTGGAGGCATGGAGAGAAGAGTACAATAAACGACGTCCTCATAGCTCCCTCAACGGAAAGACTCCGGATGAGGTGGCTCAAGAGGAAGAAAAATTAACCGGAACCTCTATTTAGCACTGGACTAGAGAAGGGGGCAAGGTCAATCTAATACACGCGAATAAAATTGCTGCCAGAGTTGTTGTATTTTGGTATCGTCCTCTAAAATGGAGGGGGCTAATCGGTCTGAAAGTTCTTTTCGCGCTCATTCTTTAAGAGCAGCGATCTTTTCTCTAGAACTGTCCATAAACGATTGGACATCAGGATCGTTATATATAAACGTGCCGCAAACTGACATAACACCCTCTTATTTTAAGTGTTTGTTGAGCGCTGACGCGAGCTTCATCATGTCTATCGGGTTTTTGCCCAATACTTTGGCGAGTTTGGCGTCGGGGACGATGGTTCGTTTGTTCTTTGGGTCTTGCAGGTTGTTCGATTTGATGTAGTCCCAGAGTTTCTTGGTGGCTTCGGGACGGGAAATTTCTCCTTGGCCTACGACTGCGGCCAAGTCGGATGAGGGCTGGTAAGTATGCTGTGCAGGGGCGGCCCGTTTTTTCTTGGCGGGGGCAGCTGCCGGTTCCTCTTTTTTCTTGCCAAAGCGCGACTTTTTCACGTAAGGAGTTTTGGGGTGATTGGGGTACTTCTCCCTGAGTTGTGCTAAGTCATTGACGATAACGTCGCAGTCGGGGTAGTTGGAGCAGGAGAAAAAGGTTTTGCCAAAGCGGGACTTGCGGGCGGTGAGATTGCCATCGCAGCCGATGGCAGGACAGGAGGGGAGATCTTCAGGGCGATAAACTTTTTCCCCTTTCTTAGGGATGTTGACGATCCCTTTGCACTCGGGATATTTGCTGCAGCCGAGGAAGGGGCCAAATCGTCCGTGGCGGAGGATCATGGGCGATTGGCAATTAGGACAGGTTTGGTCCCAGTTGAAGGTGGGGTCGTAGTCTTCCCGCTTGAAGTCGAGGCTTTCTATGGGTGAGGTAAAGTCGCAGGTGGGATAGTTGGAGCAGCCGTAAAAATATTTGTTGCGTGACCAAATTTTTTGGAGTTTGTTGCCGCATTTGGGACAGTCGCGGTCGGTGGTGATTTTTGGGACTTGGGCATCCTTTTCGGCTTTTTCAACGAGGGGGATGAAGCCCTGCCAAAAGTCGCGGATGAGCTCTTTCCAGTCTTTGTTGTGCTCGGCGATTTGTTCGAGTTGGTCCTCCATCTGGGCGGTAAAGGTGACGTCCATGATGGTGGTAAAATTGTCCTCGAGCATTTGGCAAATGACTTTGCCGAGTTCGGTGGGTTTGAGAGCTTGTCCTTCCTTTTCGCTGTACTCACGGCTCTGGATTTTGTTCATGATGGAGGCGTAGGTGGAGGGACGGCCGATGCCGAGCCGCTCGAGTTCTTTAACAAGAGAGGCTTCAGTGAAGCGGGGTGGGGGTTTGGTGAACGACTGGGTGGAGTTGAGTTGGTCGAGTTTGAGCGGAGCATTGGGGGTAAGCGGAGGAAGAATTTTGAGGTCGTCTTCGTCGGTTGTTTGAGTGGGGTCTTTTTTCTCTTCATAGGCGGCAAGGTAACCGTTGAATTTGATGACCGAGCCGGAGGAACGAAGGGTGAGATTTTGGTTGGTTTCAATGTTGGCAGAGATTGTGTCGTAGATGGCGGGGTTCATTTGCGAGGCGATGAAACGGCGCCAGATGAGGAGGTAGAGTCTGTATTGATCGGAGGTAAGACATTTTTGGATCCGCTCGGGGGTGCGAGAGAGGCTAGTGGGGCGGATGGCTTCGTGGGCTTCTTGGGCCGATTTTTTGGAGGCATAGATACGAGGCTGTTCGGGGAGGTATTCGAGGCCGTAGTGGGATTCGATGTGCTTGCGGGCGGCGGAGATGGCTTCGGGGGCAATGTTGACGGCATCGGTTCGCATGTAGGTGATGAGTCCTTCGCTGTCTTCGTCGCCTAGGTCAATCCCTTCGTAGAGTTCTTGGGCAATGCTCATGGTGCGCGAGGCCGAAAATCCATAGTGGCGGCTTGCTTCTTGTTGGAGGGTGGAGGTGATGAAGGGGGGAACGGGGTGGCGCTTTTTCTCTTTGCGCTCCACTTCGCCCACTTTGTAGGTGGCTTTCTTGAGGCGGGCAAGGAGAGTGTCGGCGGTCTGCTTGTCCGAGATGAGAAAGCAGGGTTTGTCGCCCGCACTCTCTTTTTCTATGCGGAGGCCGTCAACGGTATGGAGGTAGGCGAGAAACGGTTTGGGTGTTTCCGAGGAGATGAGGAGAGCTTCGAGAGTCCAATATTCAACAGGAACAAAGGCTTCAATTTCCTTTTCGCGGTCGACGACGAGTTTGAGGGCAACCGATTGGACACGGCCGGCGGAAGAACCGGAACGGCCTCGTTTGACTTTTCGGGCAAGAATCGGAGAAATTTTATAGCCTACGATACGGTCGAGGAGGCGGCGCGCCTGCTGGGCATGGACGAGATCCATGTCAATGTCGCGGGGGTTGGCGAGCGCTTCTTGAACGGCCGCTTTGGTGATCGATTGAAAGGCGGTCCGCTTGAGTTTAGTCCCTTTGGGCAAAATGGAGGCGATATGCCAGGCAATGGCTTCTCCTTCGCGATCAGGATCGGGTGAGAGATAGACGATGTCGGCCTTCTTGGCTGCGTCTTGAAGTTTTTTGATGACCTCTTTTTTGTCGGGCATGGAAACATATTCGGGTTCGAAATCGTTTTGGATGTTGATTCCAAAGCCTTTTTGCGGAAGATCGCGGATGTGGCCAATCGACGATTCAAAAGAATAATTCGACCCCAGAAACTTCCGGAGTGTCTTGATTTTTGCAGGGGATTCGACGATGACGAGCGCTTTTGCCATATTGGATAATCGGTCCGATGGTAGCTGATTGTTTATCAAAGTGCAAATTTTTCGCGAGTAAAAATGAAAATCTGTCGTGATAAAAAAACTTTTAGTGTGTAGCATACTTTACTTTTTCTGCAGGAATTTTCTAGATTCTAGGTATCATAGGGTCTATGACAGATGAAGAATTGCTCCGGCTCAATGGAGAGGGTTTTTTCCCTGGCCCGAATGAAACGGAAGAGCAGTTTGTGGCTCGTGTGGCAGAAGTGCACAGGCGGGCAGAGAAAATACGCGATCCAATCCCCTCTTCCCACTGGGATTGGGTTCGCCTCCATTTACAGCAATTATTTGATTTTTCCCCGCGCTGTTTACCCGCCTTCTATTCAAATCGTTCCTTGATGCCGTGGCAAGGGGCTGCCAGCTGGACGCAGGGAGGAAAGCTAGTTGCTGTGCAGCTGCGCAAAGCTTTGCAAAAAGGCTCTTTTTTGCGGATTTATCAGAGAGAAGAAATTTTAGCCCATGAGGCGGTTCATGCGGCGCGCGCCTCGTTTGAAGAGAGTCGATGGGAGGAATTTTTGGCCTACATGACGTCGGAAAAAAAATGGCGCAGAGTTTTAGGGCCGATTGTCCAAAAGCCTTGGGAAGTGTGGCCCTTTTTTGTGGGATGTATGTTGGGTCCCGTGTGGCCGGTAATGTTTTTAGGGGCCGCTTTTTGGGCTGGAATTGGATTCATTAGATTGGTGAGATGTCATCGCATATTGAAACGGGTGGCGGAAAAATTAAACGGAAAAAATGTGCGCGCGATTTTAGTGCGATTGACTGAAACAGAAATTGAACGTTTAAGTATAGGGCAAGAGGTGGGCGATGAGAGTTTGCGCTGGCGCCTTTTGCGGTTAACTTATTGGAGATAGGTATGACAAAACAGATCATTGTGGCATTGAAAGATTGGAAAAGAAAGGGAGCCGAATATTGTAGGGAACTTGAGAAGGGAAATATTCTGTTTCTTCCAAAAATGCCGTTCTCTTTCTCTAAGAAGTCACCTGAAATTTTCGCAAGAAAAGCTAGGGAGTTTTTAGAGCAGCTTTTGCCTTTGTATGCCAAAGAGTGGAAGGTGGGAGAAATCAGTGGCAATGAAGAACGAGAAGGAAAGTGGCAGATCGATGCAGCGCGTCATGTACCCACACACGGAGCTCGTATTTTGCGTGTCTTCATCAACATTCACCCCACGCAAGCAAAACGATGGATTACTTCCGCCCCTTTTGTGGAATTGGTCAAGCAGTTTGGTGGAAAAGAGGTCCCCTTCCCCTCTTCCATGCGCTACTCCCTTCAGAAGAGATGGGGAAGAAAACTAAAAGAACTCTTAAACGTGACAGGGTTGAAAAAAGCACTTCGCTCCCCTTACGATCGATTTATGTGGCGGATGCGAAATTTTTTACGCAAAAATCGGGAGTTTCAAGAAACGTGCATGAAGGAAGTATGGGAATTCCCTCCCTCTTCTTGCTGGCTCGCCTTTACCGATCAAATTCCTCATGCCTCGATTGAAGGAGGAAGTGTGATGCAGCAATCTTTTTTTGTTCCTACGAGCGCATTGCTCTATCCTGAACAATCTCCCATCGGGATTCTCGAGCGCCTCTCAGGTAGAAATCTGGTAAATATGGAATATTTTCAAAAGTTATTTAGCGAAGCTTGCGACGAGCCGCTGACCCGATCTTGAGCTCTTTTCGATATTTGGACACGGTGCGGCGCGCTACTTTATGTCCTTTTTCTCGGAGGGCTGAACATAAATCATCGTCCGTGAGGGGATATGCCTTATCTTCATTCTTGATGAGCGTTTGTAAAAGAGTTTTTGCCGATTGGGCCTCAGGATCGCTTTTAAGAAGAGAGCGGAGAGGAAGAAGTCCCCGGGGTGTGGCCGCATATTTGCCATGCAGCGCCCGCGAAACAGTCGATTCGTGAAGATGGAGATGATCCGCTAGTTCTTGAAGGGTTAGAGGCACAAGTGGCCCTGTTTGTTTGAGATAGGCCGACTGCTTGCGCACCAGAAAAGCGCCAATAGAGAGGAGGATTTGACGACGCTTTTTTAAGGAACGAAACAGCCATTTAGCGGCTGCTTTCCAAGAGCGGAGCGATTCTTGTTCTTGTGGGGAAAAGGTGAGTGATTCGTATTGGTCGGAGAGTTCAATCTTGGGAAGGCAATCTTCTTGCGTTTCGATCGTCCATCCTTTTTCCGTTTGACAAATGGAAAGATCGGCATGAGCAAACGGGGTGGTTTCATGGAGGTAGGCGTTGGCAGGACGAGAGGAGAGGCGGGCCAGTTTTTGGATCGCCTCAGTAACATTGATCGAAGAGAGCTTTCTTTTGATGACACTGTATCGGCCTTGAAGAAGATCGTCGAAGCAATCGCGCACAAGGAAAAAGGAATCCCCTTTTTCCATGCCGTAAGCTTTGAGCTGAAGAAGGAGAGATTCTTGGAGCGTACGGGCAAAAATCCCCGGAGGATCAAATGTTTGGATCACTTCAAGAATGGAAGCAAGACGGGAGATAGGAACGCTCAAAAGAAGGGAAAGCTCCTCGAGAGAAAGAGTCAGGAATCCCTTTTCATCAAGATGCTCAATGAATTCTGTCGCAAGACTACGAAAAATAGGATCAGGAAAGTTCTCTCGAATTTGATGAGTCAGATGGTCGTGAAGAGAGGGGAGAGAGGCAATCTCTTCTGAATAAGAGATTGTTTTGGCAGGAGAGGTCTCTTCCAAAAGAGGATTTTTCTCAATTTCTTGGGTAAGCCACTGGGCAAGCTCGATTTGCGGCATGTGGAGAATTTCCAGTGCCTGGCGAAGAGCAAAGGTCATTGTGAGACGCTGTTCCGAGGAAAGTTTGAGTCGCAATATAGGATCCATATGATTTCCCCATAACAGAGTTGAGACCATTCTCACAAGTAAGCTAGAATGTCAAGAACCTATCTCAATAAAATTTTTCGGTTCTTTTGAGCTGATTTTAGACTTTTTGTTAGGGGGGTAATATACGCATGTTGATATTATCCTCCCGACAAAAAGTCGAGAATCAGTCAAAATAATCCAAAAACTCGACGAAAAATTTTATTGAGATAGGTTCAAGGTCATGGAAAAACAGGTTGGAGTCTTTTGTCACAATGGGTTAGGCGATGGAATCAACTGCTTGGTTTTATCTCATAATTTGTCTTTGCAGGGCTGGAAGGTCGATACATTCCAGAATACTTTGGGATCGATGCAAAATTGGTTCCCCCATTTGCCAGTATATCCATATCCATCTCTAGATCAGATAGAAGAGATCTTGGCGTGCTATGAGAAATATTTTGTCGTTCAAAATGATACGTCTCCTTTTGTTTTGAAGCTTATTGAAGAAGGAAAAAAGAGATTCCCCGAACGGATGAAAGTGATTTACCTGTATCCTTCGAAAAATATCGTCAATGAGCGCTATTACGACGATTGTAAAACAGATCCAACCGTCTCAGTGGCAGAAAATTTGCGAAGGTTGTGCGGAGGTGTGCTGAGCAATGGATTTAGGGCACCAGAAGGACTTGTGCATCGAAAATGGGCAAAACGGGTGATCATCCATCCGACGAGCGGAAGAGTATCGAAAAATTGGCCGAAGGAGAAGTATGTAAAGCTAGCTTTACATTTGCAAAAACAGGGGTATGAAGTGGTATTCGTCCCTGGGGAAGAGGGGTGGAACATATATGGGATTGAGGTTCAACGATTTACGGGATTAAACGAGTTGGCCACCTATATATACGAGTCGGGCTACCTGATTGGGAACGATTCGGGGTTGGGCCATCTGGCTTCGGCGCTGGGGATTCCTACCCTGGTCTTTTGTCGGCGCAAGACGTTGGCTAAGTTATGGGCTCCCAGTTTCTTACGAGGAGAGGTAGTTACGCCTGGCGAGTGGATTCCCAATGTGAGGGGCTTGCGGTGGCGCGATCGGTATTGGCAAAAATTTATCACGGTAGGAATGGCCACACGGGCATTTAGGAGATTGGTATGTCGGAATTAAATGGGCAGCAGGTAGAGGCCGTCCACCATGTAGAGGGACCCCTTTTGGTGCTTGCAGGGGCGGGGTCGGGAAAAACAAGGGTTGTCACGCATCGCATTGCTCACTTGATTGAGAAAGGGATCTCTCCTTCCGATATTCTTGCAGTCACTTTTACCAATCGGGCGGCTGCCGAGATGCGCGCGCGGATTGCAGCACTAAAAAATGCTCAAGTACTTGCTTGCACCTTCCATAGTTTGGGGGCGAGAATTTTGCGCGAGTCGATTGGAGCGCTGGGTTATGGAAGGGACTTTACGATTTATGACGAGGAAGACAGCGAGAAGTTATTGAAGGAATGCTTGGATTCGTTGGGGATAGGAAAAGAAAAAGGGGTGCTTCGGCAGGTTCGTTTGGGAATTTCAGCGGCAAAAAATGATTTGATCGCGTCAGAAGAGGTCAAAGAAGATCGGGTTCTCGCCGAGGCATATGCACTGTATCAGAGGAAATTAAAAGAGTGCAACGCTGTCGACTTTGACGATCTTTTATATTTGACAGTAAAGATGTTGCAGGAATTTCCCCATGTGCGCGCCGAGTATCAAAATCGGTGGCTTTTTGTCTTGATTGACGAATACCAAGACACCAATTTTTCGCAGTACACGCTCGTCAAGATATTGGTGGAAAAACATACCAATTTATTTGCGGTGGGCGATCCCGATCAATCGATCTATTCTTGGCGCGGAGCTAGATATCAGAATATTCTTAATTTTGAGTCGGATTTTCCCGGCGCAAAAGTGGTCACATTGGATCAGAACTATCGAAGCACAAATACCATTTTGCAGGGGGCCAATGCGCTGATTCAGCAAAATGTAAAGCGGCTTTACAAAGAGTTGTGGAGTGAGTTGGGCGAAGGGGAAAAGATTGGTTTGTACGTGGGGCATAATGAGAAAATGGAAGCCGAATTTGTGGCGAAGAGGATCTATGAGGCGTTAGGAAGGGGAGTTTCGTTGAGTGAGATGGCGATTTTCTACCGGACGAACGCCCAATCGCGTACATTTGAGGATATTTTGCTCCTGCGCAAAATTCCCTACACAATCATCGGAGGAGTCTCCTTCTATGACCGGCGCGAAGTGAAAGATTTACTGAGCTATCTGCGGATGATTCTCTCCAATAGCGATCTCATCTCGTTTTTGCGCACGGTGCAGATTCCGCGGCGCGGCCTCGGACAGGCGGCAGTAGATAAGATTGTATTGGCAGCGACGGAAAAAGGGATGCCCATTTTCACTTTTGCGGAAGAAGCGGAGGGATGCAAGTTGAGCTCTAGACAAAGGGAAGGCTTGCGCGAATATGTAAGAACGATCAGATCCTTGCGAGAAAAGGCGGCCCATCTGTCGATTCACGAATTGATTGCTCAGGTGATTGCAGAAGTGCGATATGTGCAGTACTTGCAAGAAGATCCAGAGACGGCTCAAGATCGGAAAGAGAACGTGGATGAACTCTTAAGCAAAGCCGCCGAATGGGAGGAGGAACAGGAAGAGCCGACGCTGGCAAAATTTCTGGAAGAGCTCTCATTGCGCGTTCCTGCGCCAGAAGAGGAGCAGACGTCTGCGATTAAGATGATGACGTTGCATCATAGCAAAGGGCTGGAATTTCATACTGTTTTCCTGGTAGGGCTGGAAGAGGATCTTTTCCCTCACATCAATTCAAAAGACGATCCAGAAAAACTGGAAGAGGAAAGGCGCCTCTGTTACGTGGGGATGACACGCGCGATGCAGAATCTCTATTTATCGGCGGCGACCTATCGCTATATGTGGGGTGCTTCGCGGCTCATGCGTCCCTCCCGGTTTTTGAAGGAGATCCCTCAGAAGTATTTACATAGTCATGCACCCCTAATTTTGGAGAAAAGCTTTCCATAAAAATCTACTCGTCTAGCGTGGACGGGGAACTCCATGTGCTAGAACTAGCGGTATATGTGGAGGTATTGATTTGGATTGAATAGTCTGTGAGTGTGTTCCAAAGAGCAATAGCGGTAGACCCATCGTTATTCATCCAAATAACAGGGTTGCTGTTGTTGATATCCGGAGTAGAAACGATCGAGGGGGTGCTCCAGGAAGAGCCTGAAGCGAGAGTGGAGGCATATATGGTACTATGTGTGGAGTCAGTGTTGTTTTCCCAGATGACAGCGGCAAGAGTGGAATCGCCTGTTTGACTCATTGTGGCCTGAGGGCGTTTGGCTGTGGTTGTATTGGAGAGGGTAGTGAAGTCTCCCCAAGTGCCGGAAGTGCGTTGGGCAACGACAATAGAGGATGTTTTATCTGTGGGAGACGAGCATTCTGCAGCCAAGATGGCGTCTCCAGAAGCATTGATGGCAAGAGTGGGAGTGATGAGATTTGAACCAGAGATGTTGAAGGTGGTAGAGGTTCCCCAAGTGCCAGAAGAATAACTGATGACTTGAAGCCCATTATTGCCGTCTCCCGATTGTTGCCATGCGACGAGTGCTTCTCCCGAGCTGCTATATACAACGACACAATTGGTTGCGCTCTGACTGCTGCTTGAGAGGGTTATGGGTGTGCCCCAGAAGCTTCCATAAGGAATCGCAACGGCTTGAATGGAAAAAGTAAGGTTGGAAAAGTATTGCCATACAATAAGGGCATCTCCAGAGGTTGGATGAATGGCAATGACGGGAATAACTAGCTGTTGAGTCGGATCGAGATGGCTCATGACGCCACAGGTGAAACTAGAGGCCAAACAAAAGGCAGTTTCAAGAGCATATGTACTCACGGGAGATCCTTGCCAGACAGCGATGGAGTTTCCAGTAGCATCTAAAGCAACACGGGGATAAGTACCGGGTGTTGTAGCAAGGATTGAGGGAGGATTTGGGGGATCTCCAAATGTACCCGTCGCCGAGAATACTTGATACATTGAGTCAACATTGGATTGCCACACAAAAACAATATCCCCTTCATCATTCATCGCAAGGTCAGGAAGTAGAGCGTTATAATTGTTGCTGGATACTTGAACGGGAGTGCTCCAGCTACCTCCTATCGAAAGAGTAGATTGTTGGACGACATAAGAAGTGTTGTTAAAACGACTCCAAACAGCTACGACATCACCGCTGGTGTTGCCTGCAATTCGTGGACCGTAAGGACTATTGACATTTGCAAAACTAGTCATGGTAAAGACAAGAAATAATAAAAAATATTGTTTGACCATTGGAGGCCTCCGTGGATGTTGGAGTGGGAACGATAGCAAAAATATTTTAAAAGTTCCATTTTAATTGAAGAGACCAGCTAAAACTTTGGTAATGGCTCCCCCATTCACCTCGAAAATTTCCGCTGAGCATGCCTCTTTCTTGGAGAAATTGGTTGATGAGTCCAGCTTCGACGAAAAAGAGTTTTTGGGTGGGAAAAAGTCCGTTGGATTCCATTGGGCAATTCAGGGAATTGAGGGTGGCTGTTTCTGTTTTGCCGATGAATCGGTTGTCAAAGACTCCGCCATAGGAGAGGTAAGGGGTAAAAGAAACATGAGGCGTTTTAAAACAGCGGAGAACTTCACAGCCAGCTTCTAGGCGAAGAAGATCAGAGTTGTGAGCGTCTACTTGGAGATCGATGCTATCAGCACCTTGTTCGGAAAAGGCTCCCCGGTGGACAAGTACATAGTCGGCTTTGCCAAAGCCACGCGCGCGGAAAGGAGCGTGATCAAAGATATAACCGGTTTCGAGATGGGAAAGAATGCTAAGGCCTGTGGTTCTGCCGGCTGCAACACGAGTAAAAGAAGTAAATTGATCTCCTTGGAAAGTGATGTAGCGAGAAGTGTGATAATCATCCATGGAGGCGATGAGAGAGCCTTGGAGATAGAGATATGGATAGACCCATCCTCCAGTATACACGCCACCATAACCATTTTTTACATGAGATGAGCTAATTCCTTGGTCAGACAGGACATGATCTTGCGTATAGCCATAACAGAGGCCGACAAATACATTGTCATTCCATTGTGAATCGACCCCAGCGACATCGCCAAAGGGGTGTGCCTTATAGCCTAGATGATTGTTTGTGCTGTTTTGTGAAGAATAGTTTGAAAAGAAGTCAGTCCATACTCGTGTGCTTCGTGCTTTGCGGCAGACATTTTTGCAGAGAAAATTCATTTGCCTAGAAAGAGTTTGGCGTACTTGTAAGATGGAAGTTTCTCCAGCAAAATCAAGAACATTGAATACGGAGGGAAGCATCTGATGGAGGGTATTTTGCATTTGAGAGAGGTTCATGAAGCGAAGATAATCGATAATGTTGTTGAGATCTGATCCTTCGGGATGAGAGGCATTGTTCAGGCAGCGAGCCACAATGAGTGCATCAGGATCGAGAGGAAGATCAGGAAGTGGAATTAAAGTGAGATAGAGTACAAGGAGGTTACTTGAAAGACTCGTAACCCGACCAGTGAATGAGGGGAGCGAAAATGTAACAGAAGAGAATGGGTTTTCTCCTGTGGTAAAACCACCACTGGATGTCGTGATAAGGGTGTAAGTATAGAATGGGTCATATGTTCCGATATCAGGTTGGATTTGTAAGGTGGCTCCAGCATTCACGGTCACTGTGCCAGAAACAGAGAGTTTATCATTGGTTGTAGGACTGATTTGGATCACCAAGGATGATCCAGTTTCTTGCGTATAATTGCCGAGAATATTGAGTGTAGCAAATGAGCTACCTCCAGGAGATAGTATCCCGTAATTGAGGACATTGGCCGTGATGACGGGATTAGAACTACTCTCGCTATATAAAATGCCGTCGCTTGCAATGGTGACTGTATTTTGGGTAACGGAGTTGGAAATTGTTAAAATTCCTCCTCCTTCAATCGTCATATTCCCTGATCCAGTAATGGGCGAAGAGTAAGTATCATCGAAAGTTTGGTTGAAGATGAGAGTGGCGTTATTGATGATGGGACCCGAAATGCTGGCTGAATTGCCCTGAAGCGTACCGGCAGATACAGTTGTTCCCCCGTACGAATTGGTTCCGGTGAGGATGAAGGTGCCGGTGCCCTGTTTGGTGAGAGTCCCTGCTCCTGTAATGGTACCGGAAAAAGTAGTGGAATTATTGGATGCACCTGTATTCAAATTTGTTGAAGGAAGGATTAGATTGCCTGCGCCAGAAATATCACCAATGGTTTGGTTTGCTACTGCAGAGAGATTCAAGGTAGCTGAAGCTGCAACAGTGACCGAAGTCGTGGAGGGAAGAGAGCCGCTGGCGCCGAGTGCAAGGGTTCCTGCACTCACGGTGGTTGTACCGGTATAGCTGCAAGCGCCGTTGAGGGTCAATTGCGCTGCGCCTGTTTTCTCAAAAGTCCCTGTGCCAGAGATAGTAGAGGAGTAGGTGTCATCGGAAGTTTGGTTGAAGATGAGAGTGGCGTTATTGGTGATGGGACCCGAAATACTGGCTGAATTGCCCTGAAGTGTACCAGCAGATACAGTTGTTCCGCCGTACGAATTGGTTCCGGTGAGGATGAGGATGCCAGAAGAACCGGTTTTTGTGAGAGTTCCTGCTCCTGTAATGGCACCGTTTAGAGTCATCGTGCCGTAGTCGATTTGAAACGTACCATTGGCTGTGAGTGTGATATTGCGGCTGGTAGAAAATCCGGTAGGGGCTTCTAAAGTGCCAGTGTTAAACGTAACTGTTCCTGAACTATCTCCTAAATTTGCATCGGCACTGACAATGGCAGTGCCTCCTCCAGAAATAGTTGTACCTCCGATGTAGGTATTGGTGGCTGTGATGGTCACTGTTCCCCCGCTAATCGTGACACCCCCATCAGCTCCGACAGAGGAAGAATAATCGATTGGAAAATCGGCTGTCATGGTGCCATTCATAACGAGGTATGTATTTGCATATAAAAAGACGCCTTGAGCAAGGGCTTGTCCACTACTTCCTGCGACAAATCCAGGTCCTCCAGATCCCTGTACGATAGATCCTGTTTGGACATTCATGCTTGTGAGCGTAAGCGTACCAGAATAAACAAAGAAGTCCCCCCCAACAGCTCCGCCGCCACCCCCCCCGCATCCGTGGCTTCCTCCTCCTCCTGAAGTGGAACCTCCTGCGCCCCCAAAAGTTCCCCCCGCTCCTCCTGTTTTCGTCGATCCACTCCCAAATTCTCCCGCTCCTCCTCCCCCTCCT
>Ga0207952_1000872_pt1 | contig 17169 bp, 16 predicted proteins | sample SubbioR12Aug_8Ca_FD_184831 | JGI IMG/M metagenome (GOLD analysis project Ga0207952, IMG submission 184831) | Serpentinite rock and fluid subsurface biosphere microbial communities from McLaughlin Reserve, California, USA - CR12Aug_8Ca (SPAdes) | ecosystem: Environmental > Terrestrial > Deep...
TTCCCATATTTTGAGCGTCTTCCAGCATTTTTTCGGCCCCCGCTCGGCTTGAGGACTCGCTCAATAATTGGCTCGATCAGTAACCATTCTTTATCAGTCAGCTCTCCAGGATAACGCTTCTTTTCCATCTCTCTCCTACAGAAAAACGGAAACATTTTGTTCTTATCAATTTAAATTTTCAAACATTTTCTAATGCATAAAATCATCGATGACAACACCAAAAACCTTGTGAAAAAGGCTCTACTAGAACGGGGATCTCTTCACGGGATCTGTCGGATTTTCGATGTGAGTATGCCATGGCTGCTCGAGTTGATTGATGACCTGATAGAGAAAATCCCACAGGATTTAAATGCAGAAGTCGTGCAAGAAAACGACGAGATTGAAGTGGTTGTGCTTCAGGCCGACGAACTGTGGAGTTATGTAGGCGCAAAGACTAATCCCCAGTGGCTGTGGCTTATCATGCACTCGAGAACACGCCAAGTGGTTACAATGGAGGTTGGGCCTCGGAATAGAGCGACCGCAGAAAGGCTATTCTACAAACTGCCAGAACCGCTAAAAAAAGCCCTCTGCTATACTGACTACTTCCTTGTGTACTTCGATGTCATCCCTGACCAGCAACACAGACCCGTCGGCAAAGAGTCTGGTAAAACATCTTACATTGAAAGACTTAACTGCACACTTAGACAGCGTTGCTCAAGACTTGTGAGGAAAACCTTGTCGTTCTCCAAGAAACTGGTGAACCATATCGGCATGATCGCCTACTTCATTGCGGATTACAACATGAGCTTGCGAGCCTTACTTGTTTAGCACCACCCCCTATTTCGTAAGACAGTCGCTCCGGGCACCCATGAAAACAACAAAAATTTTTACTTTATAGCTTGTGCTTTTCTGAAATTTGGACTATAGTCGCTTCATGGTGCAACGTAGGTCGAGACGCTACGACGGAACTGAGGTTCCTACGAGAAGTTTGAGCGATCTTCTCCCCCAGATCCTGGGAGAAATTAGCCGTAAATCGGCGCCCGTGGGGAAACTGGGGAAAGAAGCGATTTCTCTTTGTTGGACGGAGATTTTGGGTGAGAAAATGGCCCCCCTCACGGAGTGCATTTCTTGGGTGGATGGGGTCTTGACTGTGAAGGTCAAAAGTGCGACACTGTATAGTTTACTGTGCCAGCATGAAAAGGTGAGGCTTTTAAAGAAATTGCAAGAACAATTTCCAATCCGGAATTTGGTCTTTCGTGTGGGATGAAGACAATGACAAATGAAGAAAATTACACAGCCAGTTCGATTACCGTCCTAGAGGGGCTCCAGGCCGTCCGCGAGCGCCCGGGAATGTACATCGGGGATACTCATACGAACGGCCTTCACCAGCTGATCTACGAGGTAGTCGACAACAGTATCGACGAGGCGATGGCTGGCTTTTGTACGCAAGTCATTGTGACGTTGCATGCCGATGGAAGCGCCACGATTGAAGACGATGGGCGCGGCATTCCGATCGAAGTGCACGAAAAAGAGTCGGCCAAGCAAGGACGGGAGGTCACTGCCCTTGAGGTGGTCATGACCATTTTGCATGCGGGGGGCAAGTTCGATAAAAGTACCTATAAGGTCTCCGGGGGGCTCCACGGAGTGGGCGTTTCTTGCGTCAACGCGCTATCGAAGATTTTAACTGCGACTGTTTGCAAAAACGGACACGTGTATGAGATGACGTTTGAGCGGGGCAAACTGACGGGGCCCTTGCGCAAACTTGGGACAACAACAAAGCGGGGCACGCGCGTCAGCTTTACGCCTGACAATACCATTTTTAGCGTCACGAATTTTGATTACGATGTGTTGGTGAAGCGGCTACGCGAATTGGCTTTCTTGAATCGCGGTGTGACCATTCTTTTCCAAGATGAGCGCGATCCCAATCGTGAAGTGGCCCGTTTTAACTACCAAGGGGGCCTTTCTTCGTTCGTCTCCTACCTCAACGAAGGAAAAATCCCTCTTTTTCCCAAACCAATTACCATTCAAGCGGTCAAAGAGGGGAGCGACGGCCCTGTCGAGGTCGACGTTGCCATGCAGTGGAACGACACCTACACCGAATCGATCCTCACCTACGTCAACAATATCTCCACTCGGCAAGGGGGAACGCATCTTACTGGGTTTTCCACTGCGTTAACGCGCGTCCTCAATACCTACATGAAAGGACACACCCTCGTCAAAAATGACAAGCTCTCCATCAGCGGCGAAGATATGCGCGAAGGACTCACAGCCGTTATCGCCGTGAAGGTCCCCAATCCCCAATTCGAAGGGCAAACCAAGCAAAAACTTGGAAATAACGAGGTGGCGGGGATTGTGCAGCAGGTGGTGGGCGAAGTGTTGACCGTTTACTTAGATGAGCATCCCGCCATCGCAAAGCTCATTGCCGAGAAGTCCATCATCGCAGCTCAAGCGAGAGAAGCGGCGAAAAAAGCGCGGGAACTCACTTTGCGCAAAACCGCTCTCGATGGAGCCCGCCTTCCCGGAAAACTCGCCGATTGCCAAGAGCGCGATCCAGCCCTTTGCGAAATCTACATCGTTGAGGGAGATTCTGCGGGCGGCTCGGCCAAAATGGGACGCGACCGGAGATTTCAGGCGATCCTCCCCATCCGAGGAAAAATTCTCAACGTTGAGAAAGCCCGCGTCCAAAAAGTTCTTCAAAACACCGAAGTGGGTGCCATGGTAGCGGCCCTCGGCTGCGGGATTGGGATGGAAAACTTTAACCTGGCTAAGCTCCGCTATCACAAAGTGATCATCATGACCGACGCCGACGTCGACGGCTCCCACATCCGTACGCTTCTCCTTACATTTTTCTACCGCCATATGCCAGCCCTTGTCGAAAATAACCACATCTACATTGCAAGACCCCCTCTTTTCAAAGTCACGCGCAAAAAGGTGGGCCAATATATCCATTCCGAAAGAGAAATGGATGAATATCTCCTCAATCTAGGCTTGAGCGATATTCTTCTCCGTCCAGCAGGCGAGGAGAATTCCTACGACAAAGAAAAAACAGGGAAACTCATGGAAGCCATTTTGGAAGTGGAGAGCTTCATCGGCAACATTGAGCGCAAAGGAGTTCCTTTCCGTGAATTTGTCGAGGCAAAATATCCCCAGTATCAACTCATGCTCGGCGACACATCGAAATTCCTTCACACAGAGGCCGACCTCGTGGAGCTAAAACGAGAAGACGAAGAGCTCCAAAAACGGACCCACGAAGAGACGCTGGCCTCGATTCCGCCCGAAGAAATTACAGAAGAGATGAAGAGCTTCACTCCCAAGGCGCTTGCCTTTGTTGAGCTCTACGATCCGAACCGACTCCGCGCCCTCCAAGAGAAACTTGCTCCCTTCCAACTCAAACTCGAACAATACATCATCGCCTCAGGGCCCCTCTTTGAACTTCTGGAAGAGGGAAACAAAAAATTGCCGCTGAATACATTGAAAGAGGTGATTGACGCAGTGAAAGCCAACGGCCGCAAAGGGGTCGAAATTCAGCGCTATAAGGGTCTTGGTGAAATGAACGCCGACCAACTTTGGGAAACCACCATGAACCCTGCTTTGCGCACCCTCGTCCAAGTCACACTTCCTGACGCCATCGCCGCCGACCGAATGTTCTCCATGCTCATGGGAGAAGTGGTAGAGCCAAGAAGATTATTTATTGAACAACACGCATTGTCCGTCAAGAACTTAGATATATAAAAGGGAAAGAAGATGTCCTATACGAAAGATGAAGTGATTGTCCCGCGCAACGTCGAAGAAGAGATGAAGGAAAGCTACCTTCGCTATTCGATGTCGGTCATCATTTCCCGAGCTCTACCTGACGTGCGCGACGGCCTGAAACCCTCCCAGCGGCGCATTCTCTACGCCATGCGGCAACTGAACCTGACCCCTGGCGCCAAACACAGAAAATGCGCAAAAATTTCGGGCGACACGTCCGGGGATTACCACCCGCACGGCGAAACGGTCATTTACCCCACCCTCGTCCGCCTCGCGCAAGATTGGGTCATGCGCTACACCCTTGTGAATGGACAAGGAAACTTTGGATCCATCGACGGAGATCCACCCGCCGCGATGCGTTATACTGAAGCTCGCCTTACCTCCGCCGCCATGGCTTTGATGGAAGATCTCGACAAAGATACCGTTGAGATGGCCCCCAACTATGACGAAACGAAAGAAGAGCCCCTTGTTTTCCCCGCAAAATTCCCCAATCTCCTTTGTAACGGCTCCACCGGTATCGCCGTCGGAATGGCGACCAATATTCCACCCCACAACCTCCTCGAACTCCTGAACGCAACCCTCCTCGTTCTCGAAAACCGCCTCATCTCCATCGACGACATCATGAAAGTGATGCCTGGCCCCGACTTCCCCACCGGTGGCACTATTTGTGGCTACCGCGGCATTAAAGAAGCCTATCATACAGGAAGAGGCAAGCTCATTCTGCGCGCTGTTTTACGGGTCGAAGATCTTGCGAATGGCAGACAACAAATCGTCGTTGACGAAGTTCCCTACAACGTCAATAAATCACGTCTCATCGAGCGAATTGCCGAGCTCATCAACGAAAAAGTGATCACCAGCATCTCCGACATCCGCGACGAATCGGATAAAGACGGTCTACGCATTGTCCTCGAACTCAAGAAAGGGGAAATTCCTGACGTTGCCTTCAACCAACTCTACCGCAACACTGACCTGCAAGTTACCTTCGGCTGCAACATGCTCGCCCTTGATAAGGGCCTTCCTCGTACGATGAACATCAAGCACTTCATTCAGGCTTGGATTGATCATCGGATAGAGGTGATCCGCAGACGCACCCGTTTTGAACTGGCGAAAGCAGAAGCCAGAGCCCACATCCTTGAAGGTTATCTCCGTGCGTTGGACCACCTCGACGAAGTTGTGAAGATCATTCGCGCTTCCACAAACCGCGACACAGCCCGCAATGAGCTGATGATGCGTTACTCTCTTTCAGAAAAGCAGTCCAATGCCGTTCTCGACCTTCGCCTCTATCAACTCACTGGTCTTGAAGCAGACAAAATTCAGGCCGAATACAACGACCTCCTCACAAAAATCGCCCACTACAAAGCAGTTCTTGCCTCCGAATCGATGGTTAAAGACATCATCCGCGAAGAGCTTGAAGATTTGCGCAAAAACCATAAATCAGAAAGAAAAACAAAAATTGTCGCCGCAGAAGGGGAGTTCCAAATGGAAGACCTTATTGCCGACGAACAGGTTGTCATCACCATCTCCAACGACGACTACATCAAACGGATGCCCATCGACACTTTCCGCGAACAGCGCAGAGGCGGAGCGGGCGTCATTGGCCTAGAAATGAAAAAAGAGGCTGACATCCTCAAGAGCATCTACGTCGCCTCCACCCATGACTCGCTCCTCCTCTTCACCACCCTTGGCCGCTGCTACTGGACCAAAGTGTGGCAAATTCCCGAAGGGGGCCGCAGAACCAAGGGAAGACCCCTCATCAACCTCCTCGAAGACCTTCGCGAAAATGAACGAGTCGCCGCCATCCTCCGCGTCCGCGACTTTAACCAAGAAGCCAGCATTCTCCTCGCCACCCTCAAAGGGGTTGTCAAGAAGACCGAGCTCAATGAGTACAATAACCCCCGTCGCAAAGGGGTCTTCACTCTCAACATCGACGAAGGGGACGAGCTCATCTCCGCCCGTATTGTTAGACCCACCCAACAAATCATGCTCTTCACCAAACAAGGGATGGCCGTCCGCTTCGACGAAACTCTCGTTCGCGCCGTCGGCCGTGTGGCACGCGGTGTGCGCGGCATCACCCTCAAAGATGAAAAAGACATCGTCGTCAGCTGCGAAGTGGTTACCCCAGAAGAAAGTATCCTCGTCGTCTGTGAAAATGGCTTTGGCAAGCGCTCCCGTGTCGACGACTTCCGCCAAACCAACCGCGGCGGCAGCGGCGTAAGATCGATCATTACCTCCGACCGCAACGGCCTTGTCGTCGCCGCCCTCACCGTCACCGATACCGACAGCGTCCTCCTCATGTCCCAAATGGGCCAAGCCGTCCGCATTCCTATGCGCGACGTCCGCGTCATGGGCAGATCCACCCAAGGCGTCCGCCTCGTCGATCTCAAAGAAGAGAAAGACTACGTCGTCGGCGCGCAGAAAATTGAAGCCGTCGAAGCCGAAGAGGCAGTTCCTCTCACAGAAGTGCCACCCACCCCCCCTGCAACTACCCCTTGAAACAAGGACGATTCATCACATTCGAAGGGGGAGAAGGGGCGGGTAAAACCACCCTCATCGACGGTCTTGCCCGCGCCCTTACCCACGCCGGCCATACCGTCCTCAAAGTGCGCGAACCGGGCGGCACCCCCCTTGGCGAAGCAATCCGCGACCTTCTCCTCCACCAATCCCACCCCATTGCCCCTTACGCCGAGCTTTGCCTCTTTCTTGCCTCAAGAGCCCAGCATATCGCCCAGGTTATCCAACCCGCACTAAACGCCGGAAAAATCGTCCTTTGCGATCGATTTAACGACTCCTCCATCGCCTACCAAGGGGCTGCCCGCCACCTTGGCGTCCAAAACGTCTCGACTCTCTGCCGCCTCATCTCCGAAAACCTCACCCCCGACCTCACCCTCTATCTCGACCTCGACCCAGCCATCGGCCTCGCTCGCGCCAAAAAAGAACGAACGCAAGACCGCCTCGAAAGCGAAGCCCTCGCCTTTCACCAAACCATCCGGAATGCCTTTCTCGACATCGCCCGAGCTGACCCCACGCGCATCCGCCTTCTCGACGCAAATCAACCTCCCGCTACCGTCCTCGAAACAGCCCTTAAACACCTCCAACCCCTCCTGAAATGATGTTTGAGACCCTTCACGGCAACGACCCTCTAAAAACCTATCTCCGCAAGGCCCTCGACAACAACCAACTTCCCCACACACTGCTCTTTGCCGGTCTCGAGGGAATCGGCAAAAAGCAATTTGCACGCGAGATTGCCGCCCATCTCTTGCAGACCACTTTGACCCGCCTCCCTAATCACCCCGATTTTTTTCTCCATACCCCCGAAGGGAAAAGCGGCCTTCACTCGATTGAGACACTCCGCACCCTCATCGACAACGTCCACAGCGCCCCCTTTGAAGCCCCCGGCAAAGTGTTTCTCCTCGACGACGCCGAGCGGATGCAACCCGCAGCAGCCAACGCCCTCCTCAAAACGTTAGAAGAACCCAATCCTGGCGTCACCCTCATCCTCGTTACCTCATCACCCGGCGAAATCCTCCCCACCATCCTCTCCCGATGCTCGCGCCTCAATTTCCACCCCCTCGCTGAGCCCCAAATCGCCAAAGTCCTCGCACAGCGAGGTCACCCCACTACGTTTGCCCGTCTTGCGCAAGGCTCCATTGCCCTCGCTCTCGATCTCGCTACCCGTCCCGCTCTCGAAACGCCCCTCTTTGAACTCCTCGCTCAAAGACCCCATTATCCCACTCTCCATCTTGCCCTCTCCCAACTCGAAACACTGATCGACTCAGAAGACCCCATCGCCAAGCAGAAAAACGTCTCCCGCATTTTCTCCTCGCTCCTCATGTGGCTTCGCGACCAAGAAGTAAGAAAGCAGGGAGGAACCCTTTTCTTTCCCGACGCCCCGCACGCCACAACCCCATGGCCGCCCCTCGATGCTATGCACAAAAAAGTTTCTGAAGCGATGCTCGCCTTCCAGCGCAACATCAAGTTTTCTGTCTGTTTAGAACAGATTTTGATATAATTTTTCTCATGAACAAAATCCTCTCTGTATCCGAGCTGACGCAAGCCATCAAGGCGCTCTTAGAGCCTAATTTCCGGATGATTTCGGTGAAAGGAGAGATCAGCAACTTTAAGCTGCAGGCATCAGGCCATCTCTATTTTAGCCTGAAAGATGCCGGATCCCAAATCTCTGCCGTCATGTTCCGCGGATCAGCAGCTCAATTAACACGGATGCCGAAAGAGGGCGACCAAGTCGTAGCCACCGGTGAAATTAGTCTTTATGCCCCACGAGGGCAATATCAGCTCGTCGTACGCGAACTCCAGTTTCTCGGGCAAGGAGAGCTCCTCTTAAAACTTCATCAACTTAAAGAACAGCTTGCTGCAAGGGGATGGTTTGATCCCGCCCACAAAAAGCCCCTCCCTAAATTCCCTAAAACTATCGGCGTCGTCACCAGCAGCACGGGCGCCGTCATTCAAGACATTCTCAATGTTCTCACGCGGAGATTTTCTGGTTTCCATGTCATCCTCAACCCCGTAAAAGTGCAAGGCGAAGGGGCTGCGCTTGAAATTGCCCAAGCCATTTACGACTTCAACAAATATCGACTCGCTGACGTGCTCATCGTAGGCAGGGGAGGGGGGAGTATTGAAGACCTCTGGGCCTTTAACGAAGAAATAGTCGCCAAAGCCATCTACGAATCGCAAATCCCCATTATCTCCGCAGTGGGCCACGAAACCGACTTCACCATTGCCGACTTTGTCGCTGACGTCCGGGCTCCCACTCCCTCTGCCGCCGCCGAAATCGCCGTCGCCGAAAAAGCCGCCCTTCTCCGTCATCTTGCCCAGATGCGCGAAACGCTCAAAGTGCGGATGGAACACCAGATTCGTCAAGGCAAAGAAAAACTCGCCGCACTCCACAGGCACCCTCTTTTAAGTTCGCCCTATGCGCTTCTCTCCAAGCCCATGCAGGACATTGATCGGATGCGCACTGATCTCGATGGAACTATGAAGCGGCGCCTAGAACAAGAAAAAATGAGACTACAAGGAACTCTGCAAAGGCTTCATGTTCTTTCGCCTCTTGCGCAAGTCGCCAAGATCCGAGAAAAGCTCATCGCTTACCCTCTCCGACTTGAACTTTCCGTAGGACAAACCCTACAAAGCAAAAAAGAAAGGCTGAAAAGCCTCTTTCAACACCTGCAATCGCTAAACCCGAAGAATGTGCTTCGCAAAGGCTATTCCCTCATTTTTGCAGGCGACGGCAAATCTCTCCTCCATTCGGCGCGAGACTTTGCCCCAAACCAACCCTTCACCGCCTTCTTGCATGACGGTCGAGTCGCTGCAACGGCAACCCAAGTGGAAACCTGGAACCTACCTCACTAAAAAGTTTCAGTCGATTTTTAGGTTCTTTTGAGCTGATTTTTTGTCGGGGGGTCATATATACCGAAATAACCTGAAGAGTTGACTTTTGGCTGCGTCAGGTTTTCCTCAACATTCGCATTCTCGCTCACGCCTTGCCCGAAGGCAATGGTCGCTCGTTCCGAATGCGAATGTTGAGGACCCTCCTTGCCAAGAAGTCAACTCTTCAGGTTATACCATCTATCAAAATTAAATTGCAGTTATGCGGCCATCATAGCAACCCATCTTTCGACCTTCGCTCGTCGGCAATAGTGCAGGAATATTGCCCTCCTCGCGAATGTCGAAATCTGGATCACTCTGAGGCTGCAAAACTGCAAGTTATTTTTGATAAATGGTATTATTTCTGTATACGAGTGTTGATATTACCCCCCGACAAAAAATCGAAAATCAGCCAAAATAATCCAAAAAATCGACGAAAAATTTTAGTGAGGTAGGTTCATGACACAACTCTCGTATGAAAAAGCCTTTGAAAGGCTCGAACAAATCTTAGCACAAATGAACAGCGGCAAAACGCCCCTGGAAGAATCCCTTAAACTCTATGAAGAAGCTGAAAAACTCATGCAGGCTTGCACAGCTGCGCTCAACAGTGCGGAGCAAAAAATCGAGCAGTTAGTCAAGAGGAGATCTGGCGAGGTAGCAGTAGACGGCCAAATACAGCCTTGTACAGAGCCCCTACGGTAGATCGAGAGTGATTCGTGGCTTTTACTGGTTATACCATCTATGAAAAATAAGTTTAAGTTTTGCGGTTATCATAGCGACTCATCTTTCGACCTTCGCTCGTCGGCAATAGTGCAGGAATATTGCCCTCCTCGCGAAGTCTGAGGCCACCAAACTGCAAGATATTTTTGATAAATGGAGGTAGTTGCAAAACTCCACGCCAGCAGACAATCGACGATTTTGAGCCAAGTTGAGGAGGAAAAGCGAAGCTTTTCCGTACCTGGCGACGACGGTCTACCCAAATGGGTAGGCGAGGATCCAAGAACTCTACCAGGTTCAAAAGGGCGATTGTATGCTGGCGTTGAGTTGTGCAATTAGCTCAATGAACCTATCCGTAAAGTGTTTTGAGACGAGCCCGAGAATTCGGGCGAGCGATTTTTTAGAAAAAAGCCAAGGCCATATCACCGACCACGATATTGAGACTGTTGCATAATCAGCATCTATGTCGCTTCGGAGTGGGTTTTTGCCTTACTATCGACAAGAAGGCCTAGCCGGGAGGTGGCCACGACACAGCTGCCTGCAATGAGGAGGGCGAGGCCGCCCGCAATGGGGGCCGAGGCGAGGACGCCGCCAGAAAGCTGGATCAGGAGCAGGGTAATGAAGGAACCGCTGCCCCGTCCCAAACGGGCGCACATCCCATCGACCACCAACTTGCCTTGCATCTTTTCAAACGGCGGCAGAAGGATAAAAGAAATTTCCTTCGAGGTGTCAAAGAGGGTGTATTTCGCTGCGCGCACCAGACAGAAAAAGAGGGTTCCAAAGAGGACCGACAGCTCGACAGACAGAGTGGGAGTCCAGACCGAGAGGAAAAAAGCCCCTTCAGTGAGAAGCAGACAGAGGGGAGTGACGAGCGAGGCGACAACCCAGCGGCATTTGCGGAGTAAGTAGGGAGTAATGACGAGGGCGCTAAAGGCGGTGAGAAGCCCGCTCCAAAGAGAGAGTTTTCCCATGAAATCGCAGTAGAGGCGTGGATCGGGATATTTTTGCTTGAGCACATCGAGGAAAATCACTTCGCCTAAAGCATAGGCAATGTAGTCGGCGATCGTCATCCAGGCAAGCAGGAGAAGATAGCGCGATTTCATGCATACGCGAATACTTTCCCACACAGTGAAAGGAGCGGGCTTTTTTTTCTCTTTTGCTTGAGGGGTGTACGTAGCAAGGATGTTCCAAAGAGACGAAAAAAGCCAAAAAGTAAAAACACTTAGCACGGCCACCCAGCTCATCATCAGGGCGAGTGATTGAGCCCAGGTGACGCTGAATTGCGAGGTACAAAGGCTGATGATGGGACCGGCCAAAATAGTCCCGATGCTCCCGCCGAGCATCAAAGGAGCATAGTATTTTTTCGCACTTTCAAAAGGGACATATTGGTTCACCATCCCCCAAAAAAGAACGGTCAGGAGGGCGATTTTCCACAGCTCGGCCATCACAAAGTAGATCATTGAGGCAAAGAGAGGGACGAACGAGGCCAGCCAAGGAAAAGAGCTCAGAGCTTCCCTGCAAGCAGGGAGGAGGGGATAGATGACCAGAGAAAAGAGGAGGAAAAAAGAGACGAAAACGGCGAGAACACTAAAAAAAACTTTCTGGATTGGATAGCGGTTCAAAAGCCAGGTGAGGATGAGGGTCATGAGGACAGCCCCGGGCATCGTGCCACAGAGTTCAAACCAGGGAATTGCAGAAGCCCCGCCTCCCAGATCGGCTACCGTTAGAGCATTGCGCGCACTGCGTAAAATGGCGTAGTTTACATTGAGAAGGCACACAATCCCAAACATGAGAGAAAAGAGGAGTGCAGCTTTTCGATCTGAAAGCCAGGCGAGTTTCATAAGTGCCAAATCCTAACAAAGAGTTTGAATGATCGCAAGAATTATGACAGAATACAAAACAGGTATTGAAATGATCATTGCCCTCTTCCCCAACGAGAAGAAAAAACAGACCTTTGAACTCGCTGCCAACATCCGTGATTTTTTGGCTGATCAGAAGATTGAGATCGCAGCCGAAGACGAGAAGGCAGGACAGATCGGCGCCCGCAAACTCTCCGAGGTCGACCCCAAACAAGTAAAATTTCTCATTTCCATGGGAGGAGATGGGACCCTCTTGCGCATCTCGCACCATTTTGGTCATCTCGACGCCCCCATCCTCGGCATTAACCTTGGCCATCTCGGATTCATGGCCGATGTGCCCGTGGCCGATATCTATCCCAGCCTTTCTGATCTCCTCGAAGGTAAGTATACGGTCGACCACCGCTTGATGCTGGAAGCAGAATTCCAGGACAAAACCCTCCACGCCGTCAACGACATCGTTCTCCATCGTGCTAAAAATTATAGTTTGATTGAACTAAAGATTTGCGTTGAAGGGACCTATGTCAACACGTTTGTGGCCGATGGCGTCATCCTCGCCACCCCCAACGGCTCCACCGCCTATTCGCTCGCTGCGGGAGGCCCCATCCTCTCCCCAAGCCTTGACGCCCTCGTCCTAACCCCCATCTGCCCCCACACTATCTCCAACCGGCCCATCGTGTTGCCATCCAATCAAACAATTGAGATTCAGTATCTTAGTCAATATAGTCCTATCGATGTTCGAGCCGACGGATTGGATGCCTTTGCTCTCTGCCCCGGTGAAACGGTTCGCATCCGTAGATCCAAGCGGGTGTTTAAGCTCGTCAACCTCCATCGTCATGAATATTTTTCTACGCTTCGCACCAAACTGGGTTGGTCTGGCAAGTTGAAATAAAACAGCCATTCGCTTACAATAGCGACCCATGTTTCGAGCTTGGATAGTTTGGGCGCTTGGCGCTCTTTTCATGTGTTATAAAAATGCCATCGAGGTGTCCCCTAGCGTGATGGCTTCATGCTTAATGAAAGAATTTGGCCTCACCGGCACACAAATGGGCCATTTGGCTGCCTGCTATTTTTACGCCTACCTGATTTTCCAGATCCCTGCTGGACTTTTGATTGACCGTTGGGGTCCAAGACGTGTCACCACAATCGCAATGATCACCTGCGCCATGGGCACGCTCCTCTTCTCATTCTCCGATTCACTCCTCATGGCCTATGCAGGAAGATTTTTAACAGGCATAGGAGCCTCCTTTGCCGCCATCAACTGCCTCAAGCTCATTGCTAACTGGTTCCCGGGCCGCATGTTTGCTCTTATGGTAGGTCTCATGATGACCATCGGGATGCTGGGCGCTGTCGGTGGTCAAGCCCCCCTCTCTACCTTCATCGTTTCCGTAGGCTGGCGCGAATCCCTCTACATCCTGGCGTTGGGCGGGTTTATTCTTGCGATCCTCTTTTTCGCCGTTGTGCGCAACCACCCCCAATCCAAAGAAGACCCTATCTACACAAAACCTAAAGTCTTCCAGAACCTCAAAAAAATTCTCAGCAGCCCCCAAGCATGGGCCCTCTCCCTCTATAGCGGCTTTGCCTTTGCTCCTGTCTCGGCCTTTGGCGGCCTTTGGGGAGTCCCCTTCCTAGGACAGGCTTATGGTCTTTCCCCCGCTGCTGCTGCGCAAGGCTCTTCCCTCATCTTCCTCGGCTTTGCCGCAGGGGCCCCCTTCTTTGGTTGGCTCTCCGATCGGATGCGGTCGTGCAAAACTGTGATGTTCTGGGGAACCCTCCTTGCCGCCCTCTCCTTAGTTCTCGTGCTCTACTTCCCGCAAATAGCCGCCCCCATTTTGTCGCCTACTCTTTTCCTTTTTGGCTTTGCGATTAGCGCCTTCCTCCTTTGCTTCACCATGATCAAGGAGAGCTTTTCTGCGGCCTTAGCAGCCACCTCTGTTGCCTTTATGAACGCCTTTGATGCCCTCTTTGGCGCCTTCTCGGATCCGCTGACCGGCAAAGTCCTTGACCTTTGGTGGACAGGAGATGTCGTGGACGGCGTGCGTACCTTCTCTCTCAACGCTTACCACTATGCACTTCTGATTCTCGTCATCTACTTTGTCTTCTCTCTTTTTTCCCTTAGAGCCGTGCGTGAGACGACTCCGAAACTGGCAAGTTCACGCTCGTAATTTTCTTCTGTACAAGCGGGAGTTCATCCGCTATCCTTGAGTGGATAAAAATTTGGATTTGGCATGACTCGCAAAAAGATCTACGTTGTAGGGAACTGGAAGATGTACAAAACTGCCCGTGAGGCGACCGATTACATCGAAGAGCTCCTGCCCAAAATCGAAGGATGTGAAGAACACGTTTACCTCGCTGTCCCCTTCACTTCGATTGCCCCTGCAGCCGCCTTTGCCAAAGATACCCCCCTCGTTATCGGAGCTCAGAACATGAACGACGCTCGCGAAGGGGCCTTTACCGGAGAAATTGCCGGCCTGATGCTTAAAGAGGCAGGTGCCTCCTTCGTTCTCCTTGGCCACTCTGAAAGACGCCACATCTTTGGCGAAAGCGATGACCTCATCCACAGCAAACTTGTCCGCGCCCTCCAAGACGACATTCAACCCATTCTCTGCGTTGGCGAAACAGCCAAAGAAAGGGAAGCAGGAAAAACCGAAGAGGTACTCGAAAGACAAATCACCACTGCCCTCGAAGGGATCCCGTCCGAAGATGCCGCTCGCATCTTCCTTGCGTATGAACCCGTATGGGCTATCGGCACAGGCAAGACCGCCACTCCCGCACTCGCTCAAGAAGCACATGCCTTCTGTAAATCGATCCTAGTCAAACTCCTCGGCAAAACAAAGACAATCCCCCTTCTCTACGGAGGCTCCGTCAAAGGAGACAACGCCCTCCCTCTCACCTCAGAAAAAGACATCCACGGCCTCCTCGTCGGTGGTGCCTCGCTCGACCCCGACCATTTTGCCACCATCATCCAATCATGTAAAAAACACGGAAAAACCGAATGACAGCCCTCTTTTATATCACCCTTTTTCTCTTCCTTCTCCTTTGTGCGATCCTTTGCTTTTCTATCCTTATCCAGGAAGCAAAAAGCCTAGGCCTTGGCGCCTCCTTTGGCGGTGACGCAGGCGACTCCCTCTTTGGCACCTCAACTGCCGAAGTTCTCAAGCGCTTTACCGCCTATCTCGCTGGGATCTTCCTCATCACCTGTCTCGTCCTTTCCTTCTGGACCTCCTCCATAGGAAGAAGGCAGCCAGCTGCTTCCCTTGCCCCCATTGAACAGCCCGCCACGGACCTAGAATGAAACTCCTTTTACGCTATCTTGGTCACTCCGACCTTCGCACCAAAGCCACCCCCATCCAAGAAATCACTCCAGACATCATTCAACTGGCGGAGGACATGATTGAAACCATGGTCAAAGCCTCAGACGATGGGAGCATTGGCGTAGGTCTCGCGGCCCCGCAAATCGGCCGGCTTGTTCGAATGTTTGTGTGGCGCTCAGAACAGACTCTTCCTGACGGTAAATTCACCTTCGACGAGCCCGAAGTGGTCATCAACCCCACCCTCTCCAATCCAAGCCAAGAGACCGAAACTCTCGCTGAAGGGTGTCTTTCGATCCCCAAGCTTCACCTTGAGATTACAAGACCCAAAAACATTCACATTCGCTACCAGAACCTAAAAGGGGAGTGGATCGAGAAAGATCTTGAAGGGTACAATGCCCGTATTGTGATGCACGAAAACGACCATCTCAACGGGGTTCTTTTCTTTGACCGGATCTCTGCCTCTGAGCGAAAAAAAATCGAGCCGATCTTACGAGAAATTAAGCGAAAGTATAGTTCCTAGACAAAAGGATTAGCCGCGCCGGCTCTTTTCGTAGATTTCTATATAAAAAAGTTTACGGGAAAGTTCTGTTAATTGAGGGTTTAGATTAAAAAAAAGATTGTATAGTAAGGAATCGAAATCACGATTCAATTGTTGTAACCTATTCTTGTAAAGCAGTTGAGGAATTTCTTTTCTTGTAAAAAGGCACATTCCAAAATATTTAGCAACGAATATTCGAATTTTGAAGAGGAAAGTGTGCTGTCTTCTGATCATTTTTTCAATCTTGCTTATTTCTTTTTTGAGTTTGGTCTTCTGGTTTTGAATTTTAGCGATCTGGTTTTTGAGAGCGCTGTATTGCTCTTTGACTTTCTGGATTTCTCCTCTTATTCTTTCCAGATCATGCACAATCTCATCGGGAAAGAGTTGATCGAGCATTTCAACTCCAGCAGCGACTGAAGGTTTTGTTGTTACATTCGTTGTCATAATTTTTTATAAGAGACTGTCTCTGATTTAAGCTTCAGTCGATTTTTAGGTTCTTTTGAGCCGATTTTCGACTTTTTTTCGGGGGGTCATATCAACTCTCGTATATGACCCCCCGAAAAAAAGTCGAAAATCGGCCAAAATAATCCAAAAACTCGACGAAGCCTTAATTCAGAGACAGTCTCTAAGCCTCTAAATGTTTCTTCAATGCTCTTGCTTTTTCTTGATTTTCCTTAAAGTAGTCATTCAGGGCCTTCTCATCTTCTTTAAGAGTTTGTAGAGTCTGTTTGATTTTCTTAATTTCATCGCTTCCCAATCCCAAAAATGCCAATATCGTTTGCCAAACCGATAGTCCGCTCAGTTTCTGAGCTTCTTTGATTTGAAGGTTTTTAATCTGTTGAAAGGTTTGCGCAGTAAGGACTCGAGTGCGCTCCTCGATTTTTTCAATCCTTCCTTGATAATTCAGTAATTTGTCAGTCTCCTCAGAAATAAAGCTCTCAATGGAGGGGTGCTCCTGAACAAACCACCGCTGCAATAAATTCCGTTGAGCATCGCATTTGTTTAAAGCATTCTGAATGTTATCGAATGGGGAGTTAAAGATGTTTATAAGTTTCATAATAAAACCATGTATAGTTGTGTACATTATATCAAATTATTGATTTAATATAAATAAATTGTTTTTTTATGTGTTTATTGAGATAAAGAGAGACCGTTGCTTAGAAAGTGTTTGAAAATTTAAGAAATTGATTCATACCTACTTGCCATTGTCCTTGTCATGCAAAGAAAGATCATTGTCTCACTTGTTTTCGGACAATACTCATAATCTTTGCTCATTCTCCTGTATTTTCCTATCCAAGCAAATGTCCTTTTCATAAATTGAGCATATACCGTCTGCCATGGAGGAAAATCATGAGGCAACAAACGCCAACTGCATCCTGAACGCAATAAGTAGAATATCGTGTCCAATATCTTTCTTTTCCCATATTTTGAGCGTCTTCCAGCATTTTTTCGGCCCCCGCTCGGCTTGAGGACTCGCTCAATAATTGGCTCGATCCATAACCATTCTTTAGAGACTGTCTCTGAATTAAGGCTTCGTCGAGTTTTTGGATTATTTTGGCCGATTTTCGACTTTTTTTCGGGGGGTCATATACGAGAGTTGATATGACCCCCCGAAAAAAAGTCGAAAATCGGCTCA
>Ga0207952_1000873_pt1 | contig 17163 bp, 18 predicted proteins | sample SubbioR12Aug_8Ca_FD_184831 | JGI IMG/M metagenome (GOLD analysis project Ga0207952, IMG submission 184831) | Serpentinite rock and fluid subsurface biosphere microbial communities from McLaughlin Reserve, California, USA - CR12Aug_8Ca (SPAdes) | ecosystem: Environmental > Terrestrial > Deep...
TCAGGCGTCGTTAAGTGTCTGTTCCCACGTCGTTATTCGGCGTGTGGTGGAGACGGGGTCGTTGTTGGGACTGTCCACGGCTCAGGAGCCGTGGCGGCTGCACCCGCGCCATTGCGCAACCCGCGGGCGTGCCGCGGGCGGTCGTGCCGGAAATGGAAAAGGCCGGCACATTCCAGGCGCCAGCCTGCCAGAAATATAGCATAAAACCTGCTGAACCTGCAACTTCTATTTTGCTACGCAGGATCGTCCGGGCGGCGCATCTTCCAGACATTCTCAGTCGTGGTGTATTCGCTGTACCCCAACCGCGCGACCGGCTTGAAGGCCAGCGTATCGATTCGGCCGTCCTTGACGATGCCGTCGTCGATATGGATCCCGACGACACGGCCGAACACCACGGTGGCCTGATGCGTCTCGCGGCCCTCCTCGATCGGCATCTCGACCGTCTTCCAATACTTGCACTCCAGCGCGATCGGCGAGCGGGCGACGCGCGGCGGTTTGACGAAGCGCGACGGCGCAGGGGTGAGGCCCGCCAGCTTCATCTCGTCGATGCCGTAGTCGACCATTGTCGTCGTAACGTTCATCTGCTCAGCGAGCTTGGCGCTCACCATGTTGACCACGAACTCGCCCGTCTCCTCGGCATTGCGCCGGGAATGCTTGGTCGGGTTGTCGCCATAGGTGCCGGTGGTCGAGAAATAGACCATGGGCGGCGATCCGCTGACGGCGTTGTAGAAGCTGTAGGGCGCGAGATTGACGCGGCCCTGCCCGTCGACCGTCGAGATCCAGCCGATGGGACGCGGCACGACCAGCGCCGTGAAGGGAATCTGCATCCCGTCGCGGTCGCGGGCCATCATGTCGTAGAACATCACTGATACCTCGGCCTACCGATAGCGGGGGTCATCCGGCCGGCGCATGCGCCAGACGTTCTCCGTGGTGGTGTACTCACTATAACCTAACCGGGCAACCGGTTTGAATGCCAGCGTGTCGATGCGGCCGTCCTTGATGATGCCGTCGTCGATGTGGATGCCGACCACCTGGCCGAACACCACCGAGCCGCGCTTGCCCTCGTGGCCCTTCTCGGCCGGCATCTCGATGGTGCGCCAGTACTTGCACTCCAGCGCCACGGGCGATTCTTTTACGCGCGGCGGCTTCACGAATTGGCAAGGCACGGCAGTGAGGCCGGCAAGCTTCAGCTCGTCGACGCCAAACGCCACCATGGTGGTGGTGACATTCATCTGCTCGGCGAGGGCGGCGCTCACCATGTTGACCACGAATTCGCCGGTCTGCTCGGCATTCATGCGGCTGTGCTTGGTCGGCGTGTCGCCGTAGGTGCCGGTCGTGGAGAAGTAGACCATCGGCGGGAATTCGCCGACGCCGTTGTAGAAGCTGTAGGGCGCGAGATTGACCCGGCCCTGGGCGTCCATCGTCGAGATCCAGCCGATCGGCCGCGGCACGATCAGCGCCTTCAGCGGATCCAGCGGCAGCCCATGGTCGCGCTTGGCGGCATCGTAGAACATCGCTTCCTCCTTCAGCCTACGCCGAGGTATCCCTGATCCAGGGCTCGCCCCAGAGGTTGGTCGCGCGCCGGGCACCCATCCATTTCCGCCCAGGCTGGCCCTTCTTCATCGTCTCGAGCTCGGCCGAGATCTCGATGTTGTTGCCGTCGGGATCCTTGATCATGAAGAAGAGGTTGTTGCCCGCGCCGTGCCGACCGGGCCCCCACCAGATCGGGATCTCGAGCGACGCGAAATGGTCGGCCCACAACTTGAGGTCGTTCCAGCCGGTCGTCTCGTAGGCATGATGATCGGTGCGCGACTGCGGCGCGCGGAAGACCGCAAAACAATGATGCCTCTCGTCGGTGCGCAGGAAGCAGACGTTCATCTCGCCCTCCTCTCCCGCGGGAGCCTCCCGATGCACCGTGTCCGACAGCATGAAGCCAAGTGTTTCCGTATAGAAGCTGAACATGGCCGGGAAACGCGCCGAGGCCACGACCACGTGCTCCAGCTGGCCCGGCAGGTCGCCCGCCACGGTGTCGGCCCGCGACGGCTGAGGCGGACGCTGACGCGTCCCGAAAACCGCCAGCCGGCCATCGGGATCGCGCACCGCGAAGGCATCTCTGCCGAATAGCGCGGTCGGCGAGGGCAACAGCTCCACCTGACCGCCTTCGAGGAAGGCGCGATAGCGGCGGAGATGATCGCCGTCGCCCAGCGCAAAGGCGCTGTACGGCTGCCCGCCGGCGCCTGCGCCGATCACGATCGAGCGCGACGGCGCTTCGAGCAGGAACTCCGAAGCGACGAGCGGCGTCTTCGTCATGCCCATCGCTCTGACATAAAAATCCGCGAGCTTCGCCGGGTCCGGTGAATCGTAGCGGATATGGTCGAGTGCGGCCGGCCAGAGCGGCGAGGCCTCAAGGAGTTGGGTCGTCACGTCGGGCTCTCCTTCTGCGCTTCGAGGCACCATGGGTCAGCGCCGAAGCTTAGCCGAAGCGGACGGGCGGCGCCTGCACCGTGGGCGCCGCGGCATCGAGGATCGCCTGGCGCTCGCCCGACCGCGGCGGATAAATGCGGTCGCGATTGATCAGTTCCTTGGTGCGCTTGGCGCCTGCGCCACGCGACACGAGCTTTCGATCCCAGCCCTCGGTGTAGACGGCCCCCCACGGTCCGAGGTCGAGGATCGTCGTGTACCAGTCGATCCGGAGCGGCAACAGGGGCCGGCCCAGCAGGTCGCAGACGACGTTGTGGCCGGCGAACCGGCCCATCGGCCGCCCATGCTGGCAGGACATGACGCAACTGTGCTCGCCGTCGATCAGGAAGGACGCCACGTCGCCCGCTGCAAACTCAGCTGCCAGACCCTTGATCCTGAGCGATGGATCGACGGGCAGACGGCCCAAGCGATCGCGCTCCACCGAGAAAGCAGATGTCAGCGGATGGGCGCGCATACCGGCGCACCACACCACTGTCGCCGCGTCGATGCGCTCGCCGCTGGCAAGCGTTGCGCCTTCGGCATCGACGGCGGCGACCGAGACGCCGCCGTGCATTTCGACGCCAAGCGCGTTCAATGCCTCCTCGATCACGGGCACCGCGCCCTCGCCCATGTCGGAGCCGATGCGAGCAGCATGGTCGGCCAGGATGACACGCGGTGACGCGACGCCGGCTGCGCGAAGCTTGCCCGGCATCTCGGCCGCCGCCTCGATCCCGGTCAGCCCGCCGCCGACCACGACCACGGTCGAGGCGGATTTGTTGGCGAGACCCGCAATGTGTCCGTTGAGCCGCGCCGCGGCGGCATAGGTGTCGACATCGAAGCCGTGCTCGGCGAGCCCCGGGATCGGCGGCCGCGCAAGACGGCTGCCCAGCGCGAAGATCAGGCGATCGTAGCCGATGGATTCGCTACCATAGCGGACGTTGCGTTGCGCGACATCGATGCCGCTCACCGTGCCTTCGAGGCGACGCACACCGACTGGACCGAGCACGCTATCGAGCGCGACCCTCGTGCCGGAAAGGTCGACCTCGTAGTTGCGCACGCGGATCGAATGCCAGGGTGAGTCGTTCAGCAGCACGATCTCGAGCGACCCGGCGCCGAACTCGTCGCGCGCACGGGCAGCAGAGAGAGCGCTCCACAGGCCGGCAAAGCCGCCGCCAAGGACCACGATGCGTTCGGTCACGTAAGGCGTCCGTCAGCCAAGATGCCGTTTCGCGTCGGCGTGCGCGGCATCGAACGCCGCGTCGAGCGCGGGATTGAGGCCTCGGCACGAGCGCACCACCTGCTCGGCCCAGACGACGTAGTCGCGCAGCCGCGCCTCCGTCCATCCCTTGGGCGGGCTGTTCACCATGCTGCGCAGGTTGGAGGTCTTGTCGGCGATTTTCAGCAACTTCGCGCGCCGCGACTTGGACGGCGTCTTGTCGATCTGCAGGCGCTTGCGCTCTTCCTTGGGCAGCGACTTGTCGTCGGTCACCTCCGCCACCAGCGCCGCGACCTCGGAGCCGAAGCGCTGCACGAGATCCTCGTAGGTGGCGTCGGTGTCTTCCAGCGTGTCGTGCAGCAGGCCGCCGGCCAGCAGCGTCGCGTCATCGCCGCCGGTCGCCTCGGCGAGCAGCGCCGCAACCTCGGTCAGGTGGTTGATGTAGGGCTCGGCGCGCTCGCCCTTGCGCCGCTGCGCGATGTGCTGGCGGGCGGCGTAGTCGGCGGCTTGCGCCAGAAGGACGATATCGGTGCTCATCACTTCCCGTTGTGCGACCAGTGGTCCGGCTTGTCGAGCCGCCCGGCCCGGCCCATGTTCCGGCCCATGTCGCGTACCATGAAGGCCCTGCTGGGCGTTTGGATTGCAGTTCTGGTGGCCGCCGCCGGCTGGATCGGCTGGGATGCCCTCCGGGGCGGCCGACCCAGCATCGGCGGGCCTTTCACCCTGGTCGATCAGGACGGCCGCACCGTCACCAGCGACAGTCTCAAGGGCAAGCCGACCCTTATCTACTTTGGCTTCACCTACTGTCCCGACGTCTGCCCGACGTCGCTCCTGCTGATGGAGACGGCGATCGAGAAGCTGGGCCCCGATGCCGCCAGCAAGGTCAATCTCGTCTTCATCACCATCGACCCCGAGCGCGACACGCCGGCGCTGCTGAAAGGCTACGTCACCAACTTCGGCCCGACTTTCATCGGCCTCACCGGCACGCCGGAGCAGGTCGCCGCCGTCACCCGTGCCTACCGCGTCTATTACCAGAAGGTCCCGGGCAAGGATGGCGGCCCCTACCTGATGGACCACTCCTCGATTGTCTATCTGCTCGACCGTAATGGCCGGTTCGTTACCCACTTCACCCATGAGGCCAAAGCCGACGCGATTGCCACGGCCGTGGGGCGGTTGCTCTAAGTTATTGATTCTACACACATTGTGCGGCGCAATATTGAAGTGACAAGCGGTCGGCACCACGTACACTCCGCGCCCACATGTTGTACCAAGCTTACGAATTCCAGCGCCAGCTCGCCCAGCCCGTCCGCCTTTGGGCGAACGCTCTCGAGCAGGCCTATTCCAGCCCCTACAACCCCTTGTCCGACACCTGGTTTGGCAAGTCGGTGGCGGCCGGTGCCGAGATCATGGCGCGCCTCACCCAGAATTACGGCAAGCCCGAGTTCGGCCTGAAGACCACGCAGATCGACAATGAGGCGGTCGAGGTCAACGAAGAGATCCTGCTGCGCAAGCCGTTCTGCGATCTCCTCCATTTCCACCGCGACACCTCCCGGTGCGATCCCAAGGTGCTGGTGGTGGCGCCGATGAGCGGCCACTTCGCCACCCTGCTGCGCGGCACGGTCGAGGCGCTGCTGCCCGAGCACGACGTCCACATCACCGACTGGAAAGATGCCCGCGACGTGCCGCTTGCCGCCGGCAACTTCTCGCTCGACGACTACATCGACTACATCATCGCCTTCTGCCGCTACCTCGGCCCCGACGTGCACGTGATCGCCGTCTGCCAGCCCTCGGTGCCGGTGATGGCCGCGGCCGCCCTGATGGCCGAAGCCAAGGACCCGCGCCAACCCAAATCACTCACCCTGATGGGCGGACCGATCGACACCCGCCAGAGCCCGACCGTTCCCAACGATCTGGCGATGCGCAACTCGATGATGTGGTTCCGCCAGAACGTGATCTCGACGGTGCCGCTTGGCTACCCCGGCGCGATGCGCCGCGTCTATCCGGGATTCCTGCAGCTCACGAGTTTCATCTCGATGAATCTCGACCGGCATGTGAACGCCCACATGCGGCAATTCGAGCATCTGGTGAAGGGCGATGACGATTCGGCCGACGGCCACCGCGCTTTCTACGACGAGTATCTCGCCGTCATGGACCTGAGCGCCGAGTTCTACCTCCAGACCATCGAAGTGGTTTTCAAGGAGCACCTGCTGCCGCGCGGCGAGTGGGTGAGCCGCGACCGCAAGATCAATCCCGCCGCCATCGAGACCGCCCTGATGACGGTCGAGGGCGAGCTCGACGATATTTCCGGCCTCGGCCAGACCAAGGCGGCCCATGCGCTGACGCCCAACATTCCCGGCGCCCGCCACGTCCACTGGGAGCAGCCCAGGGTCGGCCACTACGGCATCTTCAACGGCCGCAAGTGGCGCGAGCAGATCATGCCGCGGGTCCGCACCTTCATTCGCGAGAACGACGCAGCCTAGGACTTGGCCAAACCCGCCTTGACCAGCGTGGGCTTCACGTCGACGTAGTATTTCTCGGCGAAGGCGCGATAGCCGGCGGGATCGCGATACCACGGCTCCTGAATGAATTTGTCGAGCAGCGGCTGGTGCCCGGGATCGGCCATCGCCTCCTTGAAGGCGTCGTGCAGCGCCTGGATGACCTGGGGCGGCAGGTCCTTCGGCCCGACCAGCCCGTAGGGGCTGACGGCCACGGCATTGATGCCGCTTTCGACCAGTGTCGGCTTGTCGGGATATTTGCCGAAGCGCTTCTCCGTCGCCATCGCCAGCACGCGCACCTGGCCGTTCTCGACGAATGGCGCCCACGCCGCGCCGTCGGGAACGAAATCGATGTGGCCTCCCAACAGCGCCGGCATCCATTCGGCGCCGCCCTTGTAGGGAATGTGGGTGAAGCGCGCGCCGGTCGCCTGCTCGGTCTCGATCATCAACAGATGCCCGGTGCCGCCGATACCGCTGGTGCCGTAGTTCAGCTTCTCGGGCTGGCGCTTTCCCGCCTCGACCAGGTCGCCAATCGTCTTGTAGGGCGAGTCCTGACGGACGACGACGCCGAAGGTGAATTCCGACAGGCCGATGATGTAGGAAAAGTCGCGCAGCGGATGCCAGGTGGCCTGCTGATGCGGCCGACGGGCTCGCCCAGGAAGCGCAGATGCACGTCGCACACGCCGCCAGCGGCCAACGGATTGTAGACCGTGATCGGCTTGTCGGGCTTCCAGGCGGCCTGCGCTTTCGCGAGGCCTGGCGCCGCCAGCGCACCACCAATTCCTGCCGCCAGGACGCGGCGACGACTGATACCGATCATGCAATCCCCCTTGCTTCCGTTCTACGACGGCTGGTCGCCGCATAGGGACCCTGTGCCGCAGGGGGAACCCACCCCCGCTCATCCCGTTTTTCCCGGATGGACCTCGAAGCCCAGTGGAATGGCGCCGCCGGCGTGCTAGTGGCGATGATCGCGACCTATGGCCTCAGGGTCGTGGGTGCGATCGTGATTCTGGTCGCCGGCTGGATGGCTGCGCGGCTCACTTACACGAACATCGTTCGCCTCTGCGAACGGACGTCGCGCATCGACCGCACCGTCGCGACCTTCCTCGCCAACGGCACGCGTTATGCCGTGCTGGTCTTCACCTTTGTGGCCGTGCTCACGACTTTCGGCATTGCCACCACCAGTTTCGTGGCCGTGCTGGGCGCGATCAGTATCGCGATCGGCCTGGCACTGCAGGGCACGCTCAGCAACCTCGCCGCCGGCATCATGCTGGTCGTCTTCCGCGTGTTTCGGATCGGCGATCGCATCGAGACGATCGGCGCGGCCGGCGTGGTCGGCGTCACCCGGGTGATCAATCTCTTCTACACCGAACTCGATACCGACGAGAATCTGCGGGTCGTCGTTCCCAACGGCAAGCTGTGGGGCGAGATCGTACGCATCCACAATCGCAACAGCACCCAGAGGCTGGAGCTCAAATACCAGCGGCCGGCAAACGACGACATCGGTGCGGCCATCGCCCGGCTGAAGGAGTTGATTCAGCGCGATCACAGGGTGTTGCGGGTTGATGCCGTGGGCGTGGAGGCGCTGACCGACAGTGGCTATGTCCTCGCGGCCCGGGTCTGGGTGAATCACGACCAATCCACCGAAGCGCTGTTCGAGCTCAACCGCGCGGTGAAGGAGGAATTCGAGCGTCACACGCCCGTGCCAGTGGAGCGGCGTGCGGGATAGCGATACCATCCGACCATGACCCTCCCCGTCGAGATTTCCGCCTGGAAGCCCGCACCGTTTGCGCTCAAGGGCGAGACCGTCTTCGCCATCGGCGACATCCATGGCTGCGCGGCCGAACTGGCCGTCCTTCTGCAGTCGATCCAGGGCCTGGCCCGCGAGGCCAAGGGCAAGCGGCGGCTGATCTACCTCGGCGACCTGATCAATCGCGGACCCGACAGCGCGGGCGTGCTCGACCTGTGGGCCAAGAGCGAGGCGGCACACGGCGTCGATCACGTCGACCGGCTGATGGGCAACCATGAGATCATGATGATGCTGGCGGTGATCGGCGGTCCGCATGCGCACAAGGCCGAGACCATGTGGCTCTCCAAGCGCATGGGCGGCCAGAAGCTGCTCGACCAGATGGCGGCGCGGGCGGGCCACGCGGCGGCGCATGCCGACCAGGCGCTGCTCAAGGAGGCGCTGGGCGAAGATGTCGTGCATCGCCTGCAGGCCATGCGCTCGCATGTACGGCTCGGCAACACGCTGTTCGTCCATGGCGGTCTCGATCCGCATGCCGACCCCGACGAGTTCCTCGCGCGGCCCTGGCTGATCTTCACCGAGGCGCGCTGGGCCTGGATCAACCACGGCTTCCTCGACTGGAAGCAGGGTTTCGGCGGCACCCTGGTGGTGCATGGCCACACGCCGCCCGACAAGCACAAGGCGATCAGCGGCATGGACGATCCGCACCTGTTCGAAGGCGACCGCCTCGGCCTCGACGGCGGCAGTGCCCGCACGGGCATCGTGACCGCGGCCGAGATCCAGGACGGCCGCTATCGAATCCTGAAGGCCGGCACGCCGTTCGAAAACCCCGAACCGTCGGGCGAGTGACGTCGCCGAGACCTAAGCGTTCGCCCGGATGACCTCGAGGAACACGGCGCCGTAGCGTTCGAGCTTGGCGGCGCCGATGCCGTGGATTTCGCGCATGGCACCGGGGTTGGCCGGGCGGTGCGACGCGAGCTCGGCCAGGGTGCGGTCGGAGAACACGACATAGGCCGGCACGTTCTGGGTGCGCGCCAGTTTGGTGCGCAATGCCTTGAGCGCATCCAGCAGCGCGGTGTCGGCATCGCCCACGATCGCCGCAGTGGCAGCACGCCGGTCGCGACGTGAGCCAGCCTTGCCCTTGGCGGCGCCCGATGAAAGGTCCTTGCGCAACTCTATGCGGGTCTCGCCCTTCAGCACCCGCCAGCCTTCCTCCGTCACCGACCAGCGGCCGTGCTCCATCAGATCCTGGGCGATCAGCCCGACCGCCGAGAGCTGGCGGAAGATCGAGCGCCACTCGCCGGCCTTGCGGCCCGAGCCGACGCCGAAGGTCGGCAGCCGGTCATGGTTGAACTTGGCCACGTTTTCGGTGCGCTCACCGGTCAGGATGGCGACCAGATGTTCTACGCCGAAGCGTTCGCCGGTGCGCAGGATGGCCGACATCGCCTTCTGGGCATCGATGGTGCCGTCGAAGCGCTCGACGCCTTCGACGCAGAGATCGCAGTTGCCGCAGGACTCGGACGGCTCGCCGAAGTAGGCAAGCAGCGTCTGGCGACGGCAGCGCGGCGCTTCGGCCAGAGCCAGCAGCGCGCCCAGCCGCTGGCGCTCGATGCGCTTGCGCTCGTCGGAGGAATCGCTCTGCTCGATCTGCAGGCGGCGGAGCTGCATGTCGCCCAGGCCATAGAGCGTCAGCGTGTCGGCCGGCAGTCCGTCGCGCCCGGCGCGGCCGATCTCCTGGTAGTAGGCTTCGACGTTGGACGGCAGGTCGGCATGGCAGACAAAGCGCACATCGGGCTTGTCGATGCCCATGCCGAAGGCGACGGTGGCGGTCATCACCACGCCGTCATCCTGCTGGAAGGAATCCTGGTTGGCGTCGCGCACGCGCTTGTCGAGGCCGGCGTGATAGGGCAGCGCGCGCACGCCGGCTTCGGCCAGCGTGACCGCGAGCTCCTCGACCTTCCGGCGCGAGGCGCAATAGACGATGCCGCTTTCACCCTCGTGGGCGCGGACGAAGGCCAGGACCTGGCGCGAGGAGCGCTCCTTGGTCTGGAAGGCGAGGCGGAGGTTCGGCCGGTCGAAGCTTCTGACGAAGACCCGCGGCGGCACGGCGGGGAACAGCTTCTCGACGATATCGCCACGGGTCGGCGCGTCGGCGGTCGCGGTCAGCGCCAGGGTCTGCAGCCGGCCGCCGATCTGGCGCGCGACATTGCCCAGGGTAAGATACTCGGGCCGGAAATCGTGGCCCCACTGCGAGACGCAATGGGCCTCGTCGATTGCCATCATCGTGACGTTGGCCTCGGCCAGCATCTCGACCGTGTCGGGCCGCGCCAGCCGCTCGGGCGCGACATAGAGCAGACGCAGTTCGCGCCGGCGCAACAGGTCCATGACGCGGGCGGTCTCGGCGGGCTCGTTGCTGGAATTGAGGCTGCCCGCCGCTACGCCGGCTGCCGCCAGGGCGCGCACCTGGTCGCGCATCAGGGCGATCAGCGGCGACACCACCAAGGTGAGTCCCGGCCGCACCAGGGCCGGCAGCTGGTAGCACAGAGACTTGCCGCTGCCGGTCGGCATGACAGTGAGCACGTTCTCGCCCGCCAGCACGGCACGGACGATCTCCTCCTGGCCGGGCCGGAAGTCGTTGAAACCGAAGACGGAATGCAGCAGCGCGTGGGCGCTCAGGAGGGCGGGCGAGAGGGCGTCGGTCATTGTTTTGCCGACACTATCGCCGCACCGGCCCGTGGCGTCATGCCTTGCATTGTGGATGAACCCGCACGTCTCGGCCGGGCAAGCCCGTGAAGGCAAAATTAAGGCGGAACCTGGTCGCGCCGCGGCCGTTCTCCCGGAAAGGGAGATAGCGAAGGCCGGATGCTTATTTTGGGGCTTACACTTCTGCTGGCGGCGATCGGTGTCGCAGTCATGCCCTGTTGGCGATATAGCGCGGCCTGGGGTTATTGGCCCGGGGTCTGCGTCGGCATTCTTCTGGTCGGCATCGGGGGGATCGCGGCCGGTGGTCGGTTCGGGCCGTCCGACGCGCTCGCCGAGCGTCGGGCCGCCCAGCCGAAGATCGAAACCAAGATCGAGGCGTCAATCGCCGGGCCAGCGCTGCCCCCTAAAGCCTTCGTTTCGGCGGAGGAGTGATGGCGCCACGAGACAGATCGTACACACCGATAAAATGCGCCTAAGGTCCCGCCGCACACGCGTTCAGGGAAGGAACCGACATGGCCAAAGGTCAACTCCGCAGCAACCGTGAGAAGAAGAAGCCCAAGCAGGACAAATCCAAGAAGGTCGTCTCGAGCTCGCCCTTCCCGGCGGCCCACACCAACCCAGGCGCCAAGGCTGCCGCCAACAAGTACAAGTAGCCCCGCCGCTAATGGCGGGCGGCCTGCCCGCCATCCAGGGTCATCACGACGCCGCTGATGTAGCTGGCGCGATCCGACGCCAGGAACACCGCGAGGTCGGCGACCTCATCGGGCTCGGCAGCGCGGCCGAACGGCATGTGCTTGGTGAGTTCGGGCCAACGCTCGGGATCGCCGAACTTCTGCTCGGCCTGGCCGCGCAGCAAGGTCAGCATGCGGTCGGTGCGGGTGGCCGGCGGGTTGATCGCCACCACGCGCACGCCGTGATCGACGCTTTTGGAGCCCACGGCGCGGGTGAAAGCCATCAGGCCGGCATTGCCCATGGTGCCGGCGACGTAGTCGTAATTGAAGCTTTCGCCGGCGAGGCCGATGATGTTCACCACCACGCCCTTCTTGCGGGCATAAAACTTCTCCAGCATGGCGCGCGTGGCGTTGACGTAGCCGAACACTTTTAGTTCCCACGCCTCGCGCCACTTCGACTCGGTCATGCCGAAGATGTCGCCGCGCGGGATGGCACCGGCGTTGTTCACCAGGATGTCGGCATGACCCACTGCCTCGACGACACTGCGGGCGGTGTCGCCCTTGGAGAAGTCGGCGGGATGAATCTCGACCGGCACATTGTGGCGGGCGCGGATTTTCTCCCGCGCCGCCTCGAGCGACTCCTTGGACCGCGAAGCGATGTGAACGGTGCAGCCTTCGGCCGCGAAACCCATGGCGCACGCAAAGCCGATACCGCGGCTGCCGCCGGTGATCAGCACGGTGCGGCCGGCAAGCTTCATATCCATGTCGCGATCTCCTAAAACCGATAGATGCTGTCGACGGTTGCGCGGCCGTCCTCGGTCTTTACACGGCCGTCCTTCACCATCTGCACCAGATGCGCCAGCATCGAACGGCCGGCAGCGGCGTGAAGATGGATCGGTGTATCGGCGTAATTCTTGGCGACCATCTGCGGGATCGTCTGTGGGCCATCCTTGAGCCGCGCCATGATCTGTGCCTCGCGGCCTAGGCGATGCTCGATGTAGGACTGCACGAAGGGATTGGGATTGCGGATCTCGGCGCCATGCGTGGGGATGTAAAGCGTCTCGTCGCGCGGCAGCAGCTTGCGCAGGCTCGCAAAGTAATCGGCCATGTTGCCGTCGGGCGGCGAGATCACGGCCGTCGACCAACCCATGACATGGTCGCCCGAGAGCAGCGCCTTGTCTTCCTTCACCGCGAAGCAGAGATGGTTGGAGATGTGCCCGGGCGTATAGACCGCCTCGACGTTCCAGCCGTCACCCTGCACCACGTCGCCGTCGGCGAGCTTGATGTCGGGCGCGAAGTCGAAGAAGCCCTCCTGCTCGGTCGTGACGCCGGCCGGTGGGCGGGGGTGCGGGCCATAGCTATAAACCTTGGCACCGGTCGCCTTGGCGAGCGCGGGCGTGGCCGGCACGTGATCGATGTGGGTGTGGGTGACCAGGATGTGGGTCACCGTCTCGCCGCGCACGGCGCGCAGCACAGCGTCGATATGGTCCTGCTGGTCGGGGCCGGGATCGACCACCGCCACCTTGCCGTGGCCGATGATGTAGGTGCCGGTGCCCTTGAAGGTGAAGGGGCTCGGGTTGTTGGCGACGACGCGGCGGATCAGCGGCGTCACCTCCGTCGCCGTTCCGTAGTCAAACTTGAAGTCCTTGATGAAGGGTATGCCGGGCATCGCGTTACTCTTACGGTGAGGGCGGCGTCAGCTTGTAGAGCGCGTTGCGGGTGTCGGAGCTGACATAGACCGCGCCCGACCTGGCGACCGCGACGCCGGTCGGCACCAGGGCCGGCGGGCCGCCGGTGTACGTCGGCACGCCGATATCGAGGTTGGAGGCGATCACGGTCTTGGCGCCGGTTTCCGGATGGACGGCGACCACGCGCTTCTGGCCGACTTCGGCGATGAACAGGCGGCCGTCGGGTCCGACATCGATGCCTTCTGGGCCGGCCAGGCCATCGGCCACGACCTTGCGCGCACCCGAGGCGATGTCGATCTGGGTGACCGCGCCGGCCGTGTACTCGGTGATGTAGATGAGGTTGCCCGGACCCTGGGCGATCGTCACCGGCCCGCGCAGTTCCTTGGCGACGATGCTGCGCGTCTTGCCGTCGGGGCTCACTTTAACGAGGTTGCCGCTTGCGATTTCCACGACATGGAGCGTGCCGTCGGCCGCCTCGACGGCGTCGGCCGGGGCGGCAAAGCCGGTCAAGGTCGCCACCAGTTTGCCGGTCTTGCGATCGACCTTCTCGACGGTGTTGGAGAACCAGCTCGTCAGCAGGACGTGCCGGGGGCCGACCGAGATGCCGATGGGATAGGCATGGGTGTCGCCGTGCACGCGCAGCACATCGGCGACCGCGCCGCTCTGGCCGTCGACCGTGCGGTAGCTGAACACGTCGGCCACATGCACGGTCTCCTTGCTGCCTTCGGTGACGACCGCGAGATCGGCCGGGCTGGCGAGCTTGCCCTCGACGATCGTCTTGGCAGCGCCGGTGTGCTTGTCGACGAGGTAGATGCCGTTGTCGGTCATCGAGGTGACGAACAGGCGGCCGCGCGAATCGAAGGCGAGATTGTCCAGGCCGGGTTTCATCGAAGCGACCAGCCGCTTGGCCTTGCTGGTGAGGCTCACGCTCCAAATGCCACCGGTGCCGGTGTCGACGACGTAGAGATTGTCGCGGTTCTGCGGATCGATGTTGGCGGCGGCCGGAATCTTGAAGCCCGAGGCTATGACCTCGATCGCGCCGGACTCGAGGTTGATCTTGGCGACCTCGCCCTTGAACCACAGCGGCCCGTAGAGAAAGCCGTCGTCCTTGTGGATCTCGAAACCGTTCAACCCGCCCAGCTTCTCCGCGATCCTGCGCAGCTCGTTGCGCGGGACCGCCTTGAAGCCGGAGTTGGGCTTGCCGGCATTCTTGATGTCGATCTCGTAGAGCGCATCGCCCAGGAAGACCTCACTGACGAACAGGCGACCGTCCTTGCCGAAGGCAATCGAATTCGGACCGCTCATGCCGTGCGCAACTTCGACGGGCTCGCCTCCAGTCCGTCGAATATAGACCTTGCCCGACAGGAAGGCGGTCCACGCCATGGTGCCGTCGTCGGCAAAGGCAATGTCGTCGGCCATGCCGGCCGGCACGTCGATCGCGCGATCGACTTCGCCGGTATCGACCTGCACGCGATAGATGGTCTGGCCGATGACGGAGCCGACGAAAAGCTGGTCGTCCTTGTTGAAGGCCAGCCCATGGACGCCGTGAAACCACGAACCGGGCACCAAGAACTGCTGGCTGTACTCCTTGGCCGGCGCCTCAGGGGCCGCAGGAGGCGATGCCTGCTGCGCAAACGCACTGCCCACGACGGCAAGCGCAAGCGCTCCCGCCGTGAAAAACCGGGCCAACCCCATCCGTTTCCTCCGACCGTCTCTCGCGGCGCGGACTTTAGACCGCGCGGCACATTTTGTAACGCCTGGCCCTTCAGCTACCATGGCGCCGCCGAGAAAACATGCATTTTGCGGGAGAAAGCACATGCCGGGGCCGCTTTCGGGACTGACCATCGTCGAGCTGGCCGGTATCGGCCCGGGACCGATGTGTTCGATGATGCTGGGCGACATGGGTGCCAACGTGATCCGCGTCGACCGTACCAAGACGCACGTCATGGATCGCCTCGCCGATCCCAAGTTCGCCGTGCACAACAGGAGCCGGCGCTCGGTCTCGGTTGACCTGCAGAAGAAGGAAGGCATCGACGTCGTGCTGCGGCTGATCGACAAGGCCCACGGCATGACCGAGCCGTTCCGGCCCGGCGTCGCCGAGCGTCTGGGCGTCGGCCCCGATATCTGTCTCAAGCGCAACCCCGGGCTGGTCTATGGCCGCATGACCGGCTGGGGCCAGGAAGGCCCGCTCGCCAAGGCAGCCGGCCACGACATCAACTACATCGCGCTGACCGGTGCGCTCCACGCGATCGGCGGCAAGGACAAGCCGATGCCGCCGCTCAACCTGGTCGGCGACTTCGGCGGCGGCGGCATGCTGCTGGCCTTCGGCATGGTGTGCGGCCTCCTCGAGGCGCAGCGTTCGGGCAAGGGTCAGGTGGTCGATGCCGCCATGGTCGACGGCGCGGCGCTGTTGCTGGGCGGCATCTACGGCATGGCGGGCGCCGGCCTGTGGAAGGACGAGCGCGAGACCAACATGCTGGACGGCGGCGCGCACTTCTACGGCACCTATGAGACCAAGGACGGCAAGTTCGTCTCGATCGGCTCGATCGAACCGCAGTTCTACGAGCTGCTGCTCGAGAAGACCGGGCTCAAAGGCCAGAACCTGCCGGCGCAGATGGACCGCAAGATGTGGGGCGACCTCAAGGCCAAGCTCGAGGGCATCTTCAAGACCAGGACGCGCGACGAATGGTGCGCGATCATGGAGGGTACCGACATCTGCTTCGCGCCCGTGCTCACCATGCAGGAGGCCTCACAGCATCCGCACGCCAAGGCGCGCGGCGCCTACGTCGACGTCTCGGGCTTCGCGCAGCCGGCCGCCGCGCCGCGCTTCTCGCGCACCAAGGAAAGCGTGAAGGGCCCCGCCGCCAAGCGCGGCCAGCATACCGAAGAGGTGCTGGGCGAGAGCGGCTTCTCGGCCAAGGAGATCGGCGAGCTGATGTCAGCCGGAATCGTCGGGCCGCAGTAAGGATGATCCGCGCCTTCGAACTGGCCATCCGGCAGCTTGGCGATCCCAGGCTGCGCGGCGTCATCTGGCAGTCGCTGGCGCTGTCGCTGGTGCTGCAGATCGCCATCGGTGTCGTGGCGTGGTGGGCGCTGCAGTCCTTCGCCACCTTCAAGTGGGACTGGCTGAACGAGACCATCCGCTGGCTGGGCGGCGGCGCGGTCGCCGTGCTGGCGCTGATGCTGTTCCCGGCGAGCTTCGGCATCGTGATCTCGATCTTCCTCGAAAAGATCGCCGACATCGTCGAAGCCGAGCACTATCCGCAGCTCGGCAGGGCGCGCGGCATTCCGGTGTGGATCGGCATCCGCTCGGGTGTCGTGTTCCTGCTCACCCTGGTGGCGCTCAACCTCGTACTGCTGCCGTTCTACCTGGTGGCACTGTTCATCGCCGGCCTGGGCGCGGCGCTGTTCTATGGCGCCAACGGCTGGCTCACCGGCCGGGAATATTACGAGCAGGTGGCGCTGCGTCGCCGCGATCCGGCCGACGTCAAAGCCTGGCGCAAGGCCAATGGCGGCGTGCTGTGGCTGACCGGGATCGCCATCGTCTTCCTGGGCACCATCCCGATCCTGAACCTGATCGTGCCGGTGCTGGGAGTCGCGACCATGGTGCATGTGGCCCAGACGCTGAAGCCGCCCCTTAAATTGCCGGCCGGGCCACGCTAGAATAGAAGTATGAAAAAGGCATTTGGGGCTCTCGCGTTCATCCTTCTCCTCGGCGGCTGCGTCACGGACTCCGGTCCGCAGTATTCCCTCGCCGGCGGCGAGAAGGGCGTCTTCACCTCGCGCAACCCCGGCACACCGATCCCGCTCGACCGCATCAAGGGCATGGACGAGCAGCAGCTCGCGACCACCTTCGGTGCCGCCGCACTCGACCGCAAAGACGAGCCGGCGCGGGTGCTGCGCTATCAATCCGATGCCTGCACGCTGTTCGTCTCGCTCTATCGCCGCAACGGCGCGCCCTGGCGGGCCGAGTTCGCCGACGCCTACGACACGCACCTCAGGCCCCTGCCGGCCGACCAGTGTGCCGGCTCGGTGGCGGCGCAGAAGCGGCGCGTCGCCTGACATGCGAGCGGCACTTGCCGCGCTGCTCGTCCTGATCGCCTCGGTCCTTCCCGCGATCGCGCAGACCAAGCCAGACCTGCCGGCGACCGACCTGGCCGGCGAGTGGCAGGGCCAGATCGGA